>Ga0213872_10001091_pt1 | contig 18629 bp, 13 predicted proteins | sample VelepicomBERX_R2_FD_160071 | JGI IMG/M metagenome (GOLD analysis project Ga0213872, IMG submission 160071) | Rhizosphere microbial communities from Vellozia epidendroides in rupestrian grasslands, the National Park of Serra do Cipo, Brazil - RX_R2 | ecosystem: Host-associated > Plants > Roots >...
CTCCAGTCCATATGCCATGGCAAGCCTGCTCCGCCTCAAAGACAAGTTCCAGGTCGCCTTCGCCAACGACCCCGACTCCGACCGCCATGGCATCGTGACGCCCTCTGCCGGCCTCATGAACCCCAACCACTACCTCGCCGTGGCCATCCGGTACCTGCTCACCCATCGCCCCGAATGGCCCGCCACCGCAGCCGTCGGCAAGACCGTCGTCTCGAGCAGCATGATCGACCGCGTCGTCGCCGATCTCGGCCGCAAGCTCTGCGAAACACCCGTGGGATTCAAGTGGTTCGTCGACGGCCTCTTCGACGGTGGATTCTGCTTTGGCGGAGAAGAAAGCGCCGGCGCAAGCCTGCTTCGCCGCGACGGTACCGTCTGGACCACCGACAAAGACGGCCCCATCATGGACCTGCTCGCCGCCGAAATCATGGCCGTTACCGGCAAGGATCCCGGCCAGCACTTCACTGAATTAACCGCAAAGTTCGGAACGCCATACTACACTCGCATCGACGCGCCCGCCACGCCCGAGCAGAAAGCCCGGCTCAGCAAGCTCTCGCCCGCGAACGTCAAGGAATCCCATCTCGCCGGTGAGCACATCACCACCAAGCTCACCAATGCCCCCGGCAATAACGCGCCCATCGGAGGTCTCAAGGTCATCGCCGAAAACGGGTGGTTCGCCGCCCGGCCCTCGGGCACCGAAAATCTATACAAGATCTACGCTGAAAGCTTCAGAGACGAAGCGCATCTTGAGAGCATCGTGGATGAAGCCCAGAAAATCGTCTCGAACGCCCTTGCCTGACTGCACAACGCGGGTGCCCCACCTTGGCGCAGCTAAAGTGAGGACAGCTGTTTCTTCCTATTCACTCGCCCGTTCGACCGCCAGATTCATCAGCGTCTGCTGAGTCCCAACCGCTTCCGCGCCCGTCGCTCCCTCATCCGGACGCAGCTGCGTATACTTGCCGTCCGAACTGAGCACCCACGCTTCTCGCTTGTCGCGCAGATTGATGTCGAGGATCTCCCACAGCCGATGTTTGAGATGTGAATCGAAAACCGGCGTGACGATCTCAATTCGCTTCGACAGGTTCCGATACATCCAGTCCGCCGAGCCGATGAAAAACTCGCCCTTGCCGGGATCATGGTGTCCATTCGCGAAATAAAAAATCCTTGAGTGCTCGAGAAACCGTCCGATGATCGAACGGATGCGAATATTCTCGCTGTGCCCCGGCACGCCTGGCCGCAGGCAGCAGAATCCGCGAACAATCAGGTCAATCTCGACCCCGGCATTTGACGCCTCGCAAAGCGCCTCGATCATCTCCGGATCCTCCAGCTGATTCATCTTGGCCACAATTCGTGCGTAGCGGCCCGCACGTTTGTGCTTGGTTTCGCGATGAACCAGGTCGAGCAGCTTCGGGCGCATCGTCAGCGGAGCCACGAGCAGCGTCGAGCAATGCGGCCGGTCTGAGTGCCCGGTCAGATGATGGAACAGATTGACCACATCGTCGGTCAGCCGCGGATCGCACGTGAATAAGCCGCAATCGGCGTACAGCCGCGCCGTCTTCACGTGATAGTTTCCCGTGCCGATATGCGCGTAGCAGCGCAGATGGTCCCCCTCTTTGCGCACCACCAGAGCCGTCTTGGCGTGCGTCTTCAGACCAGAAACTCCGAAGGTCACATGCGCGCCCACCCGCTCCAGCTCGGCTGCCCAGTGCAGGTTCCGCTCCTCATCGAAGCGCGCCTTGATCTCCATAACGCACGCGACCTGCTTGCCCCGCTCTGCAGCGTGGATCAGCGACTTCACGAATGGCGTATCGTCCCCCACCCGGTACGCCGTCATCTTGATCGCCACCGTTTGCGGATCGTCCGCCGCCGCGCTGATGAAGCGCTCCACCGTAGCATCGAAGCTGTCGTAAGGATGATGCACCAGAAAATCGGTCGCCTGGATCGCGCCAAAAATAGCACCTGGACTCTTCGGAAGGAATGCCGGCGCCAGAGGCGCCCATTGGGGATCCTTCAATTTGGGAAAAGGCAGCGCCATCAACTCAAACAGCGGAATATAGTTCACTCTCTCCCGCATGTCGTAAAGGTCAATCTCATCGAGCTTGAAGCGCTCGCGCAGCAGTTCTCTGATCGTGGGATCGGCTCCCGGCCTGAACTCAAGCCGCACCACCGGCTCGTACCGGCGCTTGCGAATTTCTTCCTTTACCAGCGCCCGGTAGTCGGTGACATGCTCCTCGTCAAGCTCAACCTCGGCGTCTCGGGTCAGGCGCATGATGGTGATCCCGCTGATCTCCATGCCGCTGTAAAGCTTGTCGAGGTTTCCGTGAATCACCTCATAAAGGGGAACCAGCAGCTTTTGTCCCGGCTCGATATCGGCAGTCAGGCTAACCCACTGCTTCAACACCTCGGGAACCTTCACGCGCGCAAACATCGTTTCGCCCTTGGTCACATCGTGAACCCGGAACACCAGCGAGGTCGACAGGTTGGAGATGAACGGGAAAGGGTGCACCGGATCGATCACCAGCGGCATGAGCGCCGGAGACACATTGGAATCGAAATACTTGCCCGCTTCCTCCTGCTGCCGCGGCGTCAGCTCATGCCAATAGCGCAGAAAGACCCCATGGTGAGCGAGCCCGGGCTTGATGACATCCCGGTAGCATTCCCCTTGCCGGTCCAGCGTCGGAATCAGCTTCTCGCGGAGAGCCTCACGAAGGGCCCGTTGCCCTTCGTTGTCGCTCTCGCGAAGCACCGCCCAACGCTTCATGAAGAACTCGTCGAGATTCGAAGTAAAGATCGCCAGGAATTTCGCGCGCTCTAGCAGAGGCACTCGTTCGTCGAGAGCCTCGGCGAGCACCCGCTCGTTGAAATCCAGCCAGCTCAGGTCTCTGTCGATCCAGACTTCTTCCAGACCTTCCGGCAAGGACTTGTTGAGAACTCCAAGTTCGCCGATCGAAGCCATCGTAGCTGTAGCCGTAGCCATGGACCCTCCTCGACGGCTTCCGACTCCGCGCCGTGACCGCTGCGATTCTAATCCTCGTTTGCGCAAGCTATTGTGAAAGGAAGCGTGTCGATGACAAATTTTGCCTGGCCGTCTACTGCACCGTCAGCGTCACGTTCAGCGAGTGTCCCGTGACACTCGTGCCGCTGATGCTCGCATAGCCCGATACCGTGATCGTATACGTGCCCGCAGCTAGCCCCGGATTCCCCGACGGCGGATGGTTCAGGTATCCATACCGCGACGAGCACCCTCCGAGCCCCACCCCGGCCACAAGCAACACCACAATCCCGAACCCTCGGAGCACGATAACCGACCGTCTCCGCAAGACCCCGAGTCCCGCCAGCGCCAGAGCCCCCGGCAGCGCGATTGCAAGGGCAATCGTCGATCCTCGGTTCTCAAGCCGAGCAGCTTTACCCGACGCGCCCTGCGTCTGGATCTGCAGCGTGCTCGTCACCGCCGCACTCGTCAGCGGCGTCAGCGTCGTTGGACTGAACGTACACGTCGCGCCCGCCGGCAATCCCGAGCAAGACAGCGTCACCATGTCGCTGAACCCGTTCTCAGGCGTCACTGTAAGCGTGATATTTGCGTACTGCCCCGGCGCCACGGTCGCCGATGCCGGGTTCGCCGTGAGAGAAAAATCCGGCAGGCCGCTCGTTGCAGCGCTCGCTGCAGCGGAAGCCGCCGACGCCGCAAGTGCCCCCGCCCCTGAATACGCTGCGGTCACACTGCGCGTCCCCTGCGGGAGCTTATCGACCGTCAGCGTTGCTGTCCCATCCTCAACGATCGCCGAACCCACCGAGCCCGCCGCCGTCTCGAAGCTTACCGTACCGCTCTTTGCGGGATTCCCCGCCACGTCGGCGACCGCCGCCGTGAGCGTCGCTCCCTTCTCCGCCGACGCAACCGAAACATGAGTCCGCGTCGCCACCTGCGCGCCCGCTCCGGTCGCCACCATCCAAACCGCCAGTAAAACGCCCGCGCCCTTCGCTGCCCGAAAGCCGATGCCATCCCTCAAATACTGCAAAGCCATTCTTCGATTTCTCTGCTCTCTTAAAAAAACGTCCCGGCACACAGCCACTTGCGCCAAGCCTTCATTGTATCCGAGCCTCGCGCTCCCACTCTTGCGCGCTGGCGTCTTTGCGGTGATCCGTTCCTGATCCCTGTTCCCTGTTCCCCGTTCCCTGACCTCTGCCTCTCCGCTGTTACGATGAAACGTTAGACTCCCCAAAGTCCGAGAGGCACTCATGACCACCACTCTCTCCCAGCGCCCCCAGCTTCAGCACCTCACCGCGCAGCTCAACGACCTCAAGGCCAGGGGCACCTACTTCCACCTCCGCGTCCTCGACGACATGCAGGCGCCCGTCTGCCACTACGACGGCAAGCAGGTCATTAATCTCGCCTCGAACAACTACCTCGGACTAACCGCCCACGCGAAGCTCCGCGAAGCCGCCATCCAGGCCACGCGCGACTACGGCGTCGGGTCGGGAGCGGTGAGAACGATCGCCGGCACGATGAAGATCCACATGGAGCTCGAAGAAAAGATCGCCGCCTTCAAGAACGTCGAAGCCTGCGTCGTCTTCCAGAGCGGATTCACCGCCAACGCCGGCACCGTCTCCTCCATCCTCGGCAAGGAAGACTTCATCATCTCCGACGAGCTCAACCACGCCAGCATCATCGACGGAGCACGCCTCTCCCGCGCCAAGATCAAGGTCTTCCGCCACAAGGACGTTGCCCACGCCGAAGAGATCCTCAAGGAAGTCGCGAACGAGCCCGGTCGCAAGCTTCTCATCACCGATGGCGTCTTCTCGATGGACGGGGACATCGGCCCTGTCGACAAGTTGTGTGACCTTGCCGACAAGTACGGAGCCATCATGATGGTCGACGACGCTCATGCCTCCGGCGTCCTCGGCCGCAACGGACGCGGGTCCATTGATCATTTTGGGTGCCACGGACGCGTCGACGTCCAGGTCGGCACGCTCTCCAAGGCCATCGGAGCGCTCGGCGGATATGTCTGCGGGTCGAAGGATCTGATTGAGTTCCTCTACCACCGCGCCCGCCCATTTCTCTTCTCGACGTCGCATCCGCCGTCGGTCACCGCAACCTGCATCGCGGCCTTCGATCTTCTGGAGCAGGAGCCCGAGCGCATCGAACGTCTATGGGACAACACCCGCTACTTCAAATCCCAGCTTGGCCGCGCCGGCTTCGACATCGGAGGCGTCACCACCCCCGCGAGCGAGAGCCCGATCACGCCCATCATCATCGGCGAAGGCCGCCGCGCGATGGAGTTCTCAAAAGCTCTCTTCGACGCGGGGGTCATGGCCACCGGCATCGCCTTCCCGACTGTTCCCGAAGGCAAGGCCCGCATCCGCACCATCATGACCAGCGAGCACACGCGCGCCCAGATCGACCAGGCTTTGGACATCCTAGAATCTACCGCCCGCAAGCTGGGGATTCTGAGCTAGCGTTCGACGTGGCGATATCGAGGGATGTTGTGCACGATCACTGTAATTTCGCGTACTCCGCCTTCGCTTGCTGCAAAACGGGGACATCCCGGTCGGCATCTTTCCAGAGAGCGAGGAAATCCTGGTACGCCGCGCGAGCCTTGTCGCGAGAGGAGAGGTCAATCTTGGCATCGATGGCGTAGGCGCGAGCCAGCCCGAGCCGGGCGAGCGCAGCGCAGAGGGAGTTCGCCACTAGTCCGCGGTGTTCGATGAACTTCTGAAATTCTCCGGCTGCTGCCCTGCCGTCGCGAACCATGATATAAGCCTCCCCGCGCAAATAGACTGGATATAAGTTGCCTTGGTCCCCCAGTTCGATCCCAGTCGTCACCTTCAATAGTTCGACTGCCCGGGTAGGGTTTTTGTGCTGCAGGGCCACAGCAGCGTTAACAGTTGGCAGCCAATATCTTTGGACCAGCGTGCCCCGTGGAAAGCTACGGTCGAGTTCGGTAGCCAGCTTTTCGGCCGCAATTGTGTCGCCTGCCCTGGCCAGAGCTAATGCCGCCAACGCCTGGACGCCGCGGTTCGCGGCCAGCTTCACGGATGCATTGGCTTCCGCACGGGCCCGTTCCAGGTTGCCCGATTCTGCCTCCTGCAGCGCTGCCAGTGCCTGATATGCTGCGGCAGTTTCTCTGGCGTCGTTTTGCTCCGCCGCATCCATCGCCCGGCGCGTGAGCTCGCGCGCGTTGCTCATTTTCCCGTACCAGGCCTCCGTAGCCGCCTGCGACACAAGCAGATCATCTTCCGTGCCTGGTTTGCCCATTGCGGCTGAGACCAACTGCGCCATCTTCGCCGTATCTCCCTTGAGAAAGGCCAACTGGTAGCGGTTCGCAAGCAGGCTCTCCCCTTCCAGATTGCGTTTCTGCGCCTGCTCGTAGATCGCTTCTGCCTCATCCAGCCGGTTGAGGTTCGCATAGTCGCCGCCGAGGTTCGCATAAACCGTCTCTTGGTTCGGCTGCAAGCGCATTGCCTCCCGGTCTTCCTCTAATGCCCTGTCCAGGTTTCCAAGCTTGTCGTAAATGCCTCCTAGGTTTCCGTAAGGCACATAGTCTCTCGGGTAGGTCTGCTGCCACAGTTCGTAGGTCTGCGCTGCCTTTTCCAACTCCTGGGTCGCTGTATCGTAATAATTTGCCTCAACGGAAAACCGTTCCCGTTCGCTCACCTTCTCTCGGAGCTCATAGGCCTTGCGTGCATTCTCCGTAGCTTGCCCGAGTTCTCCGAGGTTGGCATAGGCCATGGACATCGCTCGGTAGGCCATGGCGAAATTCGGATCAAGCTCTACGGCACGCCTGTAGAAAGGCAGCGCGGCGGTTTCCCCTTTAGCAAACCGCGTCATTTGCCCAAGGCTATAGGCTCTCAACGCTTCCAGCGATGGCGTACTCGCTTCCTCCACCGGCGTTGCGTACTTCTGCACCGAACTAAGCGACTCCCCCAGCTTGCTACGCAAGCCAACTGCCGCTGCGTCCAGAGCTTTGAGCACCGCGTTCCGATTTTGTGCCTCTGCTTCGATACTGGCCACAGTCTGGCCCGTCTCGCAGTTCAACGTCCGCAAGCCGATCAGGTAATGATCTCCAATTTGCGCGATAGATCCCGCCACGTAAGCCTTGCTGTTCGTCCGCATGCAGATCTCGCGGGTCACATCCTCCGTGAGCCGATCGTTCACCGGACGGCCCATCTCCGTTAGGGTCGCGATCAGTTTGCGATCGGAGAGCACGTTCAGGAATGGTGATTGTTCCAATTGGATGGCCAGCGCCTGGCGCAGCGTGCCGTCAAAGATCTCATCGCCGGTTTTGTTATCGAAGTCGGCAAGTACGATGACGTCTTTCTCAGTGAGCGCGGTAGCCTTTTCCTGGTGCGAGTACCAGTAGTAGAGACCGACCGCAAATATGGCGATAAGGGTTATCGCAACCCCGCCAACACGAAGTCTCCCACCACGTGCCGCAGATTCAAGAGTGGCGGCAGGTTCGAGTGCCTGCGCGACGACGGTCTTAGTTGCTTTGGGCTGCGATCCATCAACAGGAGGCGCTGCCGACGATGCCGCTATCCTCGCATGAACTTGAGCGAGAACGCCGCTCCCTATTCCGGAGCTCGACTCTTTCACCCTCGGCTGAGGGGCGGGAACAGTTTTCGAGACGACCGGGGCCAGAAAACGATACCCGTGACGGGGGAGTGTTTCAACGTACAGTGGCTTGTCAGCATTGTCGTTGAGGGCTGCCCTGATCTGCTTAATGCATTTGTTGACGCCCTGATCAAAGTCGACGAAGGTTTCTTCACCCCAGAGTTGTTTTTGGATCTCATCTCGGGTTACGACCTGGCCTGCGTGGATGGCGAGCAAAACCAGAAGTTTGAACGGTTGCGGTGCCAGTTTGACGATAGTTCCGGCTTTATGCAGTTCTTCGGTTTCCAGATTCAACTCGAAGACGCCGAATTGAAGAAGCTTTTCTGTGGCGTTCACGACAGCCACCTCAGGTTGGTGAAGCCCTGTGCGCCGGATTATAACCCCTTTTACCTCATGACAAACCACGTCTCGTTTGGTCATCTCAATGACCAAACCCCGGTGCGCCAGTAGCTTAGCCGGTCATTCCAAAGCCATTCGTAAGTCAGCTGTTGCGCATTGATCGCCCGCCGCGATTGCTGCATTGTGCGGTCACATCTGGGTCGGGGTGCCTGACGATACTTGAGGCTCACGGCCCAAGAAACGGAGAGAGGAAAATGAGACCAACCAATCTAGCAGTAACCCTTGCGGCGTTGTCATTAGTCGCGCCACTCGCCAAGGCAGCGGGTCAGGCTGCCGCCTACACCGTTCCCACGAACCTGCCTGGGGTCCAGACGTTCATTGCGCCGGCGGAAGGTTTCAATCCGCTGACGGCGTCGGACGAGGAGCTTGCCATGTTTGGCTTCCCTCCGCGCCCCGACGCGGAAGCCGCGCCGGAAGCTTACGAGAGTTGGCGGAGAGCCATGCTTTCCTCTAGAGAACGCGTAATTCCACAACTCGAGATCACGAACATCTCCCACCACCGGAATCTTCACACGAGCGAGAAAACGGAGGCCGGGACTGACAGCTCGTTGAACTGGAGCGGCGTTGTCGATCTTGGCGGTGCCTCCACTTACAACAACTCGACCTCGTTCCGTTCGATTTTCGCGGCTTGGGTAGTTCCGGTCGCTCGCCAGGCATACGGTGCGTGCACCGGAGGAACAGACTATTTGTTTAGCTGGGTTGGTATCGACGGCTATAACTCGAACGATGTACTGCAAGCTGGTAGCGAGTCCGATGCAACCTGTAACATTTTGCAACACGAAAGCTCCTACTATGCCTGGTTCGAGTGGTGGCCAAACTCTGCCACCCGACTCACGAATCTTCCGGTGTCTGCGGGTAACGATATGTTCGTCGAAATCTGGAATACGACTGCCAAGGAAGGTTTCGCGTACATCGCAAACCTGACTACAAATCAGTATGTAACACTCGGTTTGGTTCCACCTCCCGGAACTTCGTTGATCGGGGACACCGCCGAATGGGTAGTCGAGCGGCCAGAGGAAAACGGCATATTAGCGACACTAACCAACTATGTCTCAGACTACTTCTCGGCTTGTTATGCCTCGACGTTCGGTGGCAAGGTGTATACACCGGGAGCCACGTCGGCCATTCAAGTTACGATGCTGGATAACAGCTTCAAACCTATTTCGGTTCCCTACCTTCTGGGCCCTACCGCCATTTGGTTTGAAGATGAGGGGTCGGCGAGATAGAAATGACGCCAGGGGGCACAATCGCACTGCGATGATGCTGTTCGGGCATAGGGAACGAGTCAGCGCCACCTATTTCCGGTGCCTAGCACCCTTGTCAAGCCCAGCTCTCTGCAACTGATTGATTCCGAACAGGAAAGCACTGGCCGAAGACTTCCCCGAAACCCCTAAAATAGAAATAGGAACCCGAAAAGGCCCGCACCCGCGGGCCTTTCTTGTTTTGGAGGAATCTGAATGCCGCGCTTCTGCGCTGAAATCCTCGCCACCGGCTCGCAATGCACGCAATTCGCCCGCAAAGGCCAGATCTGGTGCCGCGCTCACGCCGACCCACACCTGCGGGAGAGAAACGACGAGACTCGCCAGTTCATCGCTTGGGTCGGGGTTCAGGACGTCTCCGGAGTCGCCGGCGCTCTCGGTAAGATCGCCTGTGAGCTTCGCCTGAAGCTCATTACCCCGCTACACGCTGAGGCTGTCCTCGACGCGATCGAGGCTCGCCTGGACCAGATTACCGGCAAGTTCGCTCCCGAGATCTCCGATAATCAAACTCGCAGTAATTCGCAGAAAAGCAATGGCTTACAAGCCGCTGCAATGGAATGAATGAGTTACAAACAACAACCGGCAAGCCATTTAGAATCAGTGAGTTCAAAACCACAGAATGGCGTTTGGGAGGGGGGTGGGCCACCCCGCCGACCCGTACGGCTGACACGGCGAAAGACCTTGCCACGATCGATGGAAGCAGTATTGCTGATGTCTTTACCACTGTCCGTCCTCCGGGACTAGGCGGACCGCGTCACCAAGGTCGTCACCCTGGAGTTGCAGGTTCCGACGACCATACGAAAGCTGGCTCTTAGCGAGAACGGCACGTTCCAGGATGGGAGGGGAACCGTGTACAAGTTCAGCCCCCGGGCGCGTAGTCTTCCCAGGGAAGAAGCACACGACGTTCATTGCACGCCGGAAACGATACGAAATCTGCCGCTTTTGCGCTTTTACCGGGTAGAACGCGAATGCGCGTTCACAGGAGAAACACACAAATGCTTACTGTGGAACAAAATCAGAACTTGCAGCGACACGGCGAGCCGTACTTATTGGGGTACAGCGAAGACGAAGAACTAAGGCTCAGAAAGCAGGCGGAAGAGCTTCGGCATGAGTCGGCCTGGCTCTTTGACCGTATAGGTCTCGCACCTGGCAGTCGGGCAGTTGATCTCGGCTGTGGGCCGCAAGGCGTTCTGGATTTGCTCTCTGAGCGCGTCGGGTCGACAGGGCATGTGATCGGTATCGAAAGAGACCGCGACTCCGTCGCGATTGCGAAACGCTTTGTGGCCGATCGTGGGCTGAAAAATGTTGACGTGATTCAGGGAGACGCTACCGCCACAGCGCTGCCGACAGCTCTTTTCGAATTCGTTCATGCGCGGCTCGTACTCGTGAATGTACCCTGGGTCGAAGCCATTGTCCGAGAGATGGTCCGGCTGGTTCGGCCAGGTGGCGTGGTCGCCAGCTACGAGGCAGATTACCTTCCACACTTATGCGATCCTCCCCTTCAAGCGTGGGACCGCCTTTTCGAGATTTTCCAAAGATACGCGTCTTCTAACGGGATCGATCTTTTTGTCGGTCGCCGAACGCACCGCCTGTTTCGTGAAGCCGGGCTGGTGGATATTGAAGTGAAGCCGGCGATTCATGTCTATCCGCATGGACACAACCGGCGAGTCGTGTTTTGGGACTTCCTCCAGAACGTGCGTGATCGCGTTCTGGAGCAAGAGCTGATCACTGAATCGGAGTTCGACGGCTTGACAACTGAATTAAAGGAGCACCTGAATCGCCCGGACACACTGGTGGTGTCACACCTGTTTTTCCAGGTCTGGGGCCGAAAGCCAATCTAATGCGGCGCATCGTGGCTAGCCGGAGATGATATCCATCTGGCGGAGCCGAACATATTCTCTTGGCCGGACTGAGTCGCAGCTGAAGCGCCAGTCCCTTCTTCCGAATCACCGTCTCCCCAACCGCGTCGAGACCTACAAGGTGAAATACCGTCTTCCCAAGTTCGATGCGAATAGTGTGAATCTCCACCCCACACAGCCAAAGCAGGCTTGTGTGGGCGAGCCGCCCAAAGAGTACAGGGGCAGCGCTCGATCCGCCCCTGTATTTTTATTCCCTACGCGGTTTACGGATATGTCACGACCGGGCTCAGAACGCCCACGTGAGCCTGGCTGACGGTCGCGCCTGTCCCGTTAATCACATGAGTGATCTGGCCCGTGCCGCCGAGGAAGACAGTGCCTGCATCATGCACCGTGACATCACCGGGTACGACTGGAACAGTCATCGCGTTGTCTTCGATGATGAAATTCCCGTTGTTTCGGTTCGGGTCGAAGAAGGAGTAAATTCCTAACCCGTAGGCCTGGTGAGTGGTCACCCCATCAGACACTACGTAGGACGGATAGCCATTGGCTGATCCGTCCATCCATGCGCTCTGGATCGGCGGATCATAGGGCAGTTCGCTCTGGTAGAAGATAGTTTCTCCACCATTGCCATTCCAAAGTACCTGCTCCTTCTCGTAGTGCTCGACAAAGAGTCCCAGCGCAGTTACGTTATCCCCGTTGACCACCAAGCCATGGTCCCCTACGTTTACCGTCCAGCCTATCTCTGCCGGGTTTGCGCCGTGGTCGGCACGCCACGCCCAGATGTTGTCGAGGATCACATTGTCATGATCGACTTCGAGGCTGGTCGTCGCGCTGCCCAGAGTTGCGCCGCCGATGCGGAAGTACACATCATTTAGCGTGACCGGGTCGGTTGGATCGCTGGGTTTCGAGCCGTGGGGCTTTCCGATCTGGAAGAGCACCGGCGAGTTGACTGGACCGGCATCGATGATCAGTCCTGATACCTCCACTCCGTCCACCGCGCCAATGGTAATGGCTGCGTTGCCGGACTGGGGGACCAGTGTTGCGAGACCGAGGCCCAGAACTACCGTATCAGGCTTTTTCACATCAATCGAGCGATTGAGTTGATAGACACCGGGAGTCAGAATCAGGTTCTTACCGGAGGCCAGCGCCGCGTTGATCTGCTGCACATCTGTGGAGGGCGAAGCAATGAAGAAGCTGCTGATGGGAAGGGAACGCCCCGGTTCTGAACCGGAGGACCAGCTGACATCTGAAGAGTTCGTCCGCGGCGCCGGAGCGAACACGTTGTAGTTGCCGGAAGCGTCGACATAGAGGAACGGCTTCTCACGGCTCACCGGAGTTGTGGCAAGTGTTGTGTACGTGGGTTGGGGATAGGACTGCGCAGGCGCGCCGACAACGCCGGAGAAGACCTGGTTCCACACACCATTGGTCCATGTCCCGATGTTGCTGTTGCGTACATAGAACTGCTGCTGCGAGCCATTGATGATGGCGCCGCCGGTGTTTTCGATCTGGGAGTCGGCAATGAAGCCGCCGCTGGCATACTGCGGGCCGGCGGTGCAGTAGTCGAACAACGTGAGGTTGTGGCCGTTGATATTCACCCGCCGGATCGGCGAGGCTTGAGAGACCGCCCAGAAGTCTGCCGAAAACCGGCAGCCGGATAGTCCCGTGACATTGATCGTCAGGTTCGACAGCGACCGCCAGAAGTTAACGAGCGCGATGCAGTTGTTCGCTGAGAAACACTGGTTGTATACGTCGACATGGCCGTTGATTGTCACGTCGCCCGGCTGCGCGCCGAGGCCGGCCACGTCCGTGTAATAGCCCACGTTGATGATGAGCGGGTTGTCCGCGCCGTAGACGCCCGGTTTGAACAGAAGTGCGTAGCGCTGCGTCCCGAACTGGTTGCTTATCTGTTGGGTAGTGATCGCGTTCACCGCCGCCTGAATCTGACTGGTGGGCATGCTTGGATCGAACACCAGCACGTTTGGCCCGAAATCCGGATTGTTTTGCGCCAGGGCGGCCGGGCTTACAGCCGCGAGTCCCACAAGGAGCATCCCGCGAAGCCGGACGAAGAACGACTTCATACTCAGAAATGAGCTCATGATCCCAACTCTCCGATTTGCTGAGTTGTACTGCGCCGGCAACAGTAGGTTTCCGGAGAGACTCTTGTCAAACTGTCCACACGAAGAGTCGAAAACGCGGGGACAACTACGTTTGGCGCGCGTATCGTCTCAGGGCAAGGGAGGAACCCCCATGACTTCTCTTCATACTGGACAATGCGGTCTGTGCGCACACTTTGGCGAATCCCATCGAACCTCCGATCAGAAGCTGATCCAGATCAACTCGAGCAAAACTGCGCCTGAGGATCTGCTGGACGAGTGTGGCCATCCACGGCACGCCTCACTGCATCTGATAGTCACTCCCATCAGCGGATGTGATGGCTTCGAAGCGGCGATGGCAGCGTAGAATCCGTAGCGTTTCGGTTCCGCCGTTCCCTTACAGGCCATCCTCCTGTGACGGATTTATGACTGATGTCCGCCACCGGCCGGGGTCCTAGTCACGACAATCAAAGCCAATCAGCTCTGGCCCGCACCATCCTCGATGGCACCATTTCGCGGGAGATGCGCGGGACGGCTTATGCGAAGCTTACGCATTTTGGAAACCAGAGATGACCGTTTCATTCCCAGCCGTTCTGCGGCGCCATTGCGACCACGCGGAACGTCCCCTGTTTGACGATGGCAGCCAAATCACGATGCGTGGCTGCGATCAGGCGAACGTCAACCTTATGCGTGTAATTGCTCCCGAGTCGCTCGAATTCCTGTTCCTGCAGCACTCGTAGCAACTTCGCTTGAAGCTCCAGAGGGATATCGCCTACTTCGTCAAGAAAGAGGGTACCTTTATTCGCCAGCTCAAAACGCCCAGTTTTCTGCCCAATTGCCCCGGTGAATGCCCCTCTTTCGTGTCCGAACAGCTCACTTTCGAGTAGTCCCAGGGGGATCGCGGCGCAGTTCAATTTGACAAAGGCTCGTTCCCTGCGGCTGCTGCGATTGTGAATGGCGCGCGCGATAAGTTCTTTACCGGTTCCAGTTTCGCCCAGGATCAGCACGCTCGAATCTGTCGGTGCCACTATGCATACCAAGTCCAATGCGGTCTTCAATGCGAAGCTCTCTCCGATGATTCCCCCAAACTCGACGCGAATTTCCTCGTCGAGATAGAGTCTTTGTTTTGCTTCTTTGTCCCGGTCTATAACCGCCGCAACCATTACTCACAATTCTCCTTCCAAAGTTAGTTCTGTCGGTCTTCGATTCAAGGCCCCGATGTGCTCAAACACCTCATCGCGGCTTATCATAGGAACTTCCGCGTGCTAACGGGTCCCGATTTGGTGCCGATTCGTCCAAAAATCGCTGAACGCACCTTCCACGTGATAGAGCGCCTGCTCGCCAATCTGGAAGTTGGGGTAGGCGCCTTCGCATCCTGCGACATTCGCCGCGGCTATCAGCTGACATTCAACTCTAGTCCCGCCGCCGGTGTGCATTACTGCCTGGAAGGCCGCGGCGAACTCAGACTCAGGGGCCTCAATACTGTGCCCATGCGTCCGCACAGCTTCGTGCTCCTCCCGGCGAACGTCATCTACACCCTTGACGCAAACGCGGAAGAAGCGTCCGACGCCGCTCGGCGTGAGCCCATCCACGCGACTCTGTTCAGGGAGAGTGTTCCCACCCTTCAGGCCGGCGAAGGAGAAACCGGACTCGTCACCGTTTGTGGTGAAGTTTGGTTTGAGGGCGTAGCATTACCCGGCCGTTTCACCGACCTTGGCGAACCAGTGGTCGAGCATTTTGATGGTCCAGCCAATCTGCGCGAGCAGTTCATCATCCTTCTCGCCGAATCGGCCCGCCCTCAGTTCGGAACACGACCGCTCACCGAAGCTCTCCTTAAGCAATGTCTGATTTTACTTTTGCGGCGAAGGATCGAACATGACGCGTCGCCCCTGCCGTGGATGGCAGCCCTGGGCGACCCTGGACTTTTGAACGCCATGGAAGCCATCCTTCAGCGCTTCTCCGAGCCGCTGACTGTTGAGTCGCTCGCATCCATTGCGGGAATGAGCCGCTCATCGTTCGCCGCTCAATTCACTCATTGCTTCGACCGCACTCCAATGAGCCTGCTTAGGTCTGTGCGTCTCAGCCGCGCACGCGAACTCCTCGCCACTTCAAACTCATCGATAGAGCGGATCGCATCATACGTCGGATTCTCCAGCCGCAGCAACTTTTCCCGCGCCTTCTGCCAGGCTTACGGAGTCGACCCTTCGACGTTTCGTGCGAATTTGCTGGCAAGGCCGACCCGCAACCTCGCATTGCCCCGAACAGGGCACGCTCAATTTCAAACGTCTTCGTCGCGCCACCCTAATCCCTCAACAACATCTTTTCCTTGACAGCTTAGGAGACGCCGCGCTAGTCTCCTAAGCATCTTAGGGGGAGGATCGGCAATGAACCTCCTGGTGAATCTCCATAGGACCGCCTCCCATCTGTTCACCTCTTATACCCCCCAAGGAGTCGGGCGGCGGACTATGCCATTAGTTACGCCCGTGTTACTTCCATATTGCCGGTGACCGTACGTTTGGCTCCTCTGTAATTGACTAGCGAACATCCGCCTACAACTTTATGTCATAGGCATTCTCAGCGCCCGCCCAGATTCCCGGATTCGCGCTCTACTAAGTCGAGAGACATTCACCGACAGATCCCCTCAATGGTCATAACCGCAGGGCAAAAGCCTCGGCCCGGATAATTGCCGACCCGCGCAAGCCAGAGCCGGCTTGTGTGGGCCACCGGTCCGCCTTGCCATTCTGCAGTTCATTGAAAATTGACTTGTGCCAAAATGGTTCGCTCCTGTAGTGTGTTTTGTCCTCCTCCGAACAACCAAGCGTGCGCGGTCAGTGCGCAACGCCGGCCCTCCCAAATGTTTCTGAGGAGGCAATATGCGAACCCTGCGGTTCCCGTCCCTGATAGCCTACTTCTCGATCTTTGCCGTCACCCTGGCGCTCCATGCGCAAGAACGCCGGCAATCGGGTTCTTCTACCAACAGTCCTCGAATTACGGCGACCGTGAATGAAGATCAACTGGTTCGACTGAAGGGTCAGGTGCACCCTTTGTTGCGCACGGCAGAGGATCAAGGTGCGGTGCCGGACAACCTGCCTATGGCCCACATGCTGCTTTTGCTGCGGCGCAGCCCGGAGCGGGAGGCGGCATTGGAACGGTTGATCGACGAGTTGCATACTCCCAGCTCTCCGAATTACCAGCGATGGCTCACGGCGGACGAAATCGGCCAACGGTTCGGAGTGGCACAGGCTGACGTGGCCGCGGTCACAGACTGGCTCGAATCGCACGGCTTCCGGGTGAATGCCATTTATCCGAGCGGAATGTCGATTGATGTTTCGGGGACTGCCGGCCAGATTCGGGAGGCTTTTCACACGGAGATTCACTACTACAGCGTCAATGGAGAGCGGCACATCGCCAATGCCAGTGATCCTTCTATCCCGGCGGCGCTGGCGCCCGTGGTGATGGGATTCTCGTCGCTGAACGACATCTGGCCACGCCAGAGGATGAACGGGAAATTGCGATCGGTGAAGAAGGATCCGGCCAGTGGCGGTTGGATCCCTGTCGGTTTTGAACCAGACTTTACCGTGACGATCGACAATGTTCAGGAGTACTTCCTGAGCCCGCTCGACTTTGCAAAGATTTACAACGTCACTCCACTTTGGACCGCGGCCAGGCCAATTACAGGCAAGGGTCAGACCATCGCCATCATCGGCGGATCAGACATCCTGCAAGGGGACTGGAATACTTTTCGCGCCGCCTTCGGCCTCGACAAGTTTTCGGGGACATTGACCCAGACGAATCCGCCGACGCCCGCCGGCGAGCCGCTTTCAGACAACAACAATTGCACGGACCCTGGATTGCTTGGCCTCGAACATGCCGGGCGCGTTGAAGGCGAAGCAGCCCTGGATACAGAGTGGTCCAGCGCAGTCGCTCCGGATGCTGCCATTATTTTGGCCTCCTGCGCGAACACGGCCACGCAGTTCGGTCCGCTTATCGCGGCGAACAATCTGATCAACGGTACGAACCCGCCGCCGATCATCAGTGTCAGTTTTGCCGCGTGCGAGCCATTCCTCGGCAGCCCTGGTGCCAATTTTGTGAATAGCCTCTGGCAACAGGCCGCGGCGGAAGGCACGAGTGTAATTGTCGGCTCCGGCGACACTGGATCGGCTCAGTGCGATCTTTTCACCGTCGGGCCGGCTGTCTTTGGCCTTGCCGTAAGTGCCTCTTCTTCGACGCCTTATAACGTCTCTGTTGGCGGTACCGACTATCAGGACTTCTTCCAGAGAACGCAGCTTCTTTATTGGCAAGCGACCAACTCTCCCGATGGGGAGACGGCTAAATCGTACGTCCCCGAGATGCCGTGGAACAATTCCTGCGCAAACAGTTTTCTCTTTCACGCTGAGGATTTTCGAACCGGGCCGGCCTTCTGCAACAGCGACGCCGGAGCTAAGTTCCTCAGCGCCAATAGTGTCGGCGGCGGTGGCGTCAGCATCCTCTATACGAAGCCGGTGTGGCAGACCGGCGTTTTCGGCATTCCAGACGATGGCCGTCGTGACCTGCCCGACATAGCTTTTCCAGCAGCTAACGGAGCATTCGGCCATGCGATGTTGATTTGCATGTCGGACCCCAACGGCGGCGGCGGCCCGTGCAATTACAACAACCCGAATGACGTGGTGCTCAACGCTGGCGGGGGCACGTCGTTCGGCGGCCCGATGTTTGCCGGCGTTCAGGCGTTGATCAATCAAAAGGCAGGCGGACGGCAGGGCGTTTCCAATTATGTCCTTTACAGGCTGGGCGCAGCGCAATACGGCAGCAATTTCCGCCCGAACTTTCTCGGCCTGCTATTTTGCGATGCCAACCTGGGCTTCCTGGTGGGAGACGATTGTTTGTTCCACGACGTGAGTTTGGGCGATAACAGTGTTCCGTGCGTCGCCGGAAGCCCCAACTGTTATGCACCAGCCGGTTCGGCCTACGGCGTGATATCGACTTCGACGACGGAGTTGCGGCCGGCTTACAAGGCTGCTCCCGGCTGGGATTTTGTCACAGGACTCGGCAGCCCGAACGTAACAAACCTGGTGAATAGCTGGCCTGCTGCAAGAAAACAGTGAGACCAGACCGTGATGAAATGCGGTCCTTTGGATTGGTGGAAGCCCGCGCGACCCGCCTGTGCTGGCAGGCGTTGTCCTGATCATGATGCTGCTCGGACTCGTCGCTACCTGGATCCCCGCGCAGCGCGCACTATCGCTCGATCCGCTCGTGCTGTTGCGTGAGGAGTGAAATCACTCGATCACAGCGAGCACATCCCCTGCCGAAACGGTATCGCCTGCTGCGACTCGCATCTCCGCCACTCTGCCCGCCTTTGGCGACTTGAGTTCGTTCTGCATCTTCATCGCCTCGATGACCACGACGCCTTGGTGCG
>Ga0213872_10001092_pt1 | contig 18625 bp, 18 predicted proteins | sample VelepicomBERX_R2_FD_160071 | JGI IMG/M metagenome (GOLD analysis project Ga0213872, IMG submission 160071) | Rhizosphere microbial communities from Vellozia epidendroides in rupestrian grasslands, the National Park of Serra do Cipo, Brazil - RX_R2 | ecosystem: Host-associated > Plants > Roots >...
GCAAGTGATCCAGCACTTGGGCCGAGTCGCGCGGCACGGTGCCGTCGCCGGCTTGATTACGTTCGTTGGCCAGCTTGAGCTGGACGCTGGAACCCTGTGGGTCTTGTTGGTACAGCGGCACCGTCGAACGGCCGGTCAGCGTGCGCCGTTGGTCTTGATTGATGACCAGCGGCAATACATCGTCGTGCGGTACCTGGTTGGTTTGCCAGGTGATGTGGCCGAAGGTCCGGTATTTGTTCTCGTCGATGCCGTAATAGCCGTAGGTCTGCGGGTGGGCGTACAGACCCAAGCTGTCATGAAAGCGCCGCGCCTTCTTTAAGGCATCAATGTGCTTTCTCACTGGTGATTCGCCTGCGTTGGTAATGATGCTAGCCGGATCGATCAACTTCGGATCGAGCATTCCCCACCAGCAGTCGTCGGTGGTCTTGCTGTAGATCTCCTCATACGGATCGGCCTCGGGCAGGCGCAGGATGACCTGGTCGTTCTGCGCGACCTGCAGCCAACCGGGCGGGTAGTGTTTGGTCGGCAACAGCTCCAGCGGCCCGGGCGAGCAAGCCAGCGTCGGCGTGACGTCGGCCGCGTCCCAGCCGATGATCGCCGCCGTCGCCGCCCCTTCGATGTCGAACACGCCCTTCACTTCCGTGCCCGCGCGGAAACGGCGGTATACCACCGGCGCGCCGGCTACCGGCTGCACGCCATGCACGATGCCGAGTATTTTGTCCGGCGCTTGTTGTGCCGCCCGCCGCGCCACCAGGCCGCCCATCGAATGGGATACCAAGATGACTTGGCCGGCGCACTCGAAATAGTCCGAATGGGTATAGGTGGCGATCACCTGATCGATCTTGTCCAGCAGCGACTGCGCCGAGTCCTCATTGCTTTGCAGCCAGTTATAGCCATGCGCCCATACCGGGTAGTAGTAGCAGTCGAGCTTGTCGATCTCGCTCTGACTCAAGGCCCGGGGTTGCGTGTTCCACGCTTTGACGGCGGCGGCCGCCATCCGGGCGTAGTCGGGCGCGCCGGGCGGCGGCGGGGCGGCGCTGCCGCCGAGGTGGCCGAGCAGGCCCAGCTCCGGCAGCAGATGATTGCCCTGCTCCTGCGGCCGTCCCGGTTTGCTGTACTGGTCGTTCAGGCTGGTTTCCAACTGCAGCAGAATCGACAGGTAACTGTCCTGGTGCAACGCGCCCCAGCCGCGTTTCTTGGCTTCCGCGGTCGTCAGCCAGCAGTGGCTGGCCGGCACCGCGCAGGGGCCGCCCAGGTTGACCTCTGTATTGCTTGGGTCAAACAGTTTTTGCCTGTCCGCTGGCGATTGGCCTATGCCATGTGTCGCGGCACCGAGTCCCGCCAATGTGCCATTGGGGGGTGACCAGGCTGGTGTACTGGGATCGTTTTGCAACTTCAAATTCGTTCCCATGATCCCCGGCACGAAGATCACCGGAATCACGTTGTGCGGCGGCAGGATGCACAAGGCGCGTTGCTCGAAGCTTTTGGGGCTTAGTACCGAACCGAAGAAGGGGTTGCCTTGTTGATCGACTTGCAGTGGAACACGGCGGGTGGCTGTTGGCAGCACATTTTGATCGGTCATTGTTTGCGCCGCGAAAGGTCGCGGACGGACAGTTTAAAATGCAGCATGAGACCTTAACAAACCGTGAAGGTTGCAGCAAGGCGAGCTGTCCGAAAGATCAGGCCCAGAATAAACGTGCATTGGCTCGGCGAGCGCACGCTACCCCCGACTCCCTCACCCCTGAAACACCGCATCGGCCCGTACCCGGCCCTCTCCGGCAGGCTCCAGTTGCACATCGACCACCCGCACCGCGTGATGGGTTTGCAGATCGGCCAGCAAGGCGAGCCAGACGTCAAACCCCGCTTCGCCGACCAGTCGCGCGCCATGGGCCTCCTGCGTCAGATGCCAACCGTCGGTATCGATGCCCAACGCCTCGGCGCGCGCGCGCACCAACGCCGGCAGCGCGGCCGGCGCAGGCGCAGGCCTGTCCGGAAGCTTGGCCAGCGCCTGCCAGGCACGCGTCAACGCCGTCATCTGCGCATTCTCGGCCTGCTGCGCCGCCCGCGCCTGACGCGCCTCTGTCACCGACAGCGCCAGCGGACGCCAGATCAGGCAAAACACCAGCACGGCCAGCGACGCCACCATGGCGCGGCCGAGTAGTGGCGGCCCGCGGCGCCTTAGCCATGCCGCCATCGACCGCCATGCAAGCTTCAAACCGGTCATGGCCGTGTCTCCTCGCTGCCAATCGGGGCGAAGGTCAACGTCAACTGGCCAGGCGCCGTCAACGCCACCGACCAGCCAGCGGCGGCCAGGCGCCGCCGCCAATCGGACGGCACGGCATCGGGCAGCGCCACACTCTCTACCGTCAGCACCCCCGAGCGGTAGCGCAAATGACGCATGCCGCCGCCTTCCGGCAACAATGGCTGCAACGCCGCCAGCATCGGCAGCAGATCGCCGTCCTGTGCCAGCCCTCGGCGCGCGCGCGCCGCCGCCACATGCCGGCGCGCCGCATTGAGCGCTTGATCCGCTGATTGCGGCCCGGCGCCCATCCGCCGCGCGTCCTCGACCAGCCGATCGGCCAATCGGCCCTGCTGCCAACGCAGCCAGCCCAACTGGCCCGCCAGCAGGGCGAGATCGAACATCGCCAGCACCGCCAGCGCCAACACCGCCTGGCGCGCGAGCCGTCGCCCGACGGGCGCCAAGCGCCGGCGCCAGCGTGAGCGGCCATTGGCAAAGTCGTGCGCCGCATCGATAGGGGTAGAGCGCCAGTCGACCTTGTCTCGGCGCGTCGCCGGCAGATGGCGCAGCGCGATGGGCAACGGTTCGTCGCCACAGACCAGCAACTGGCCAGGCGGCATGCCGTCGAGCAGCTCCGCCCACAACGCCTCGCCCTGGTGCGGCACGCACAACGCGCGGCCGGAGGCCAGCCGCACCCCCCAGCCGTTGGCCAGCCGCGCCACGCTCCAGCCATCCTGAGGCGGCTTAGGCAAACACTGCTCTTCCGCCACGACGCGCGCCACGGCAACCCCATTCGCCGATAACCCGGCGAGCGCCTGCGCCAGCGGCGCGCGCGCGGTCACGGCCACGATGCCGGCGGCCAGGCGGTAATGATTCTCTTCCGGCGCGTTGAGCAGCCCCTCCTCCAACGCGAAGCCCAGCGCCGCCTCGCCTTGTCGTGCCACGCCGGGCGGCAAGGCGGGTTCGGCGAATCGCACGAGCCCCGCGGCCAACACCAGCTCGCACAGCTCGGCGGCGGGCGGCGCCTGGTCCCCCTCGCAGGCGAGCACGCCTCCCGGACCGCAAAGCGCCCAGCGCAACGTGCCATCGGCGGCCATATACACCCTCAACACAGACATCGGCAGGCCTTCATGACAATGGGGGCAGCGCCCCCGGGTCCGGACGGGACAGCAGACGCACCCGGCCCGCCTCCACCTTGAGAATGGCGTCGATCCGCCGTTCGGCGGTACGGTGGCGCACCGAGCCTTGCAGCCAAAACGCCGACGATCCGACGCCCAGTATCTTGGGCACTTCGCTGCCCGTCATCCCCAGCCGGTTGATAAAATCGGCGGCGTCGCGAAACGGCAGGCGCGCGCGCCCCTGCACCACTTGGGACACGGCGCCCGGCGCCGCCTTGGGCACCAGCGCCGACAACAGCAAAGGGGACGCCGTATTGAGGTTCACCAAATTCAATTCCCCCGGCAACAAGGTCACATAAGGCGCCAGCACGCGCCTGACCGCCAAGGTGTAGCCGGGCACCTCGGCCAGCATGCGCCAATCGCGCACCGCGCGCGCCGGACGCGGCGCGGTCTCGGTCGCGTCGGCGCGGCGCAGGCCGCACCATTGCGCCAGACTGTCGGCCAAGGCCTCTGGCAGTTGCAACGCCGCGAGCAGCCGTCGGTAGCTGTCGAAGGCCTCGCCATTGATCACGCCTTGCGGCGTGGCCAACGCATTGAGATTCAGCCGAGATTGCAAATCGGTCAGCGTGGCGCGCCAGCGGTAATCGCCGTCCTGCCCGTCCCAGGGCCGCGCCCATGGCTGATTGGCCGCCACCACCGGCGCCACCGGATGCAGGCGCAACCGCGCCCACGCCAACTGCGCATCCAGCAGCAAATGCATCTGCGCGCGCTGGCGATCGGCCTCGACTTGCTGCCACCATAGATTTTGCTGCCACAACACCAGACTCGCCGCCGAGGCGGCCAGCGCCACCAACAAGAGCGCCATGACCACCGCCATCCCACGCTCACCTCTCACGGCAACCTCCAGTAGCGGGTAATCGTGCCGGTCACCGGGCTATTCACCTGCATCTCCAGCAGGCGTGGCCGCCCCGTGCCGCCCGGCTGCCAGCCATCCACCCAGCGGCCATCGTCCAGCTGCAAGCGCCAACGCACGTGATAGCCCGCGTCCAACAATGCGAAGCGCTGGCCAGCGGCGCGCGCGGTCGACCATTCGAGCCCGGCCGGCCCCGCTTGGTAGACGATGTTGTCGACGCCACTGGCCAGCAGGCTGGAGGGCAAGGCCAGCTGCAATGCCTGCTGGCCGGCCTCGCCCTCCAGCCGCAGCGGCGCCGCCGCGCCCGGCGCGGGAAACAAAACGCCCACCTCGCCGCTCATCCGCGCGAACACCCGCGCCAGATCCACCCACTGCGTCGATACCGCCATCAAGCGCTCGCGCGATATCAGCAGCGCGCTGAACGCCTTGTAGCCCAGCACCGATAGAATCGCCATCAGGCTCATCGCCACCAGAAGCTCGATCAGGGTCATGCCGGTTTGATTAAGAGGGTGGTGCACTGCCTTCGGCGAGTGCACCCTACGCGAATCGGTGCCTCGTTGCGTAGGGCGCAATCGACGCGCAATGCGCGGCATTGCGCCGAACACCCAACGACAGGCCCTCGTCATTCCCGCCGCCTCGGCACGTAGGCCACGAGACTCGCCAACGGGTAACCACCGTCGCGGCCGGCTTCGACGCTGATCTCGACGCGCAGCAAATCGCGCTCGCCGGCCGGGGTCACCACCTGGCGCCAGCGCCAGTCGTGCTCGTCGCGCGTCAGCGCGCCGCGCGACTCGCCCAGCGTCGGCGGCGCGTCCGTCCGCTGCAACAGCGCCATCAGGTCTTCCGCCACCCACCCCGCCAGCATACGCTCGCGCAACGTCATGCTGTTTTCCGCCGCCAAGCCACTGACGCGCAACAGCGCCGACAGTGCGATGGCACTGATGGCCAGCGCCACCAGCACCTCCAACAAAGTAAACCCGCGCACGCGCGTCATGGCGTGGTCCCGCCCACCGTGACGCGCCCCAGCGGCGACAACGTCAAGTCGACCTGGCGCTCGTCGCTTTGCAGCCGCAACACGAGCCAAGGGCTCTGTCCCTGCAGCCACAGCGGCCAAGGCGGAGAGCCGGGCGCGCGCACGACGCTCGCGCGAATGCCGTCCGGCCATTGGCGCGCGGCAAAGAAATCATCGCTGACTGCTTGCCAACGGCCTTGCCTATCGCGGCGGCGAAAGGCATAGCCATCCGCGCGCAGCGCAAGCGCCAGCGGGTCCCCTTCCTCGGCGGCGGCCACGCCTTGCTCCAGCACGCGCGCCAGGCGATAGCTTTCGTCCTGCAACTGCCGATGGCTATCCGGCCGCAGCGACAACGTGACCGCCGAGGTCAGAATGCCGACGATGGCGATCACCACCAGCACCTCCAGCAAGGTGAACCCGCGCATGCCGCTTACTGCTGCCAATTGCCGATGTCGGCATTGACTCCCTCGCCGCCCGGCTGGCCGTCGGCCCCGAGGCTCCAGACATCGATCTCGCCATGCAGGCCGGGGTTGGCGTAACGATAGGGGTCGCCCCACGGATCTTCCGGCAGCCGCTCCAGGTAGCCGCCGGGCTTCCAATTCTTGGGCTCGGGCGGCTCAGCCGGCTTTCGCACCAGCGCCGACAAGCCTTGCGCCGAGCTCGGGTAGCGGCCGTTGTCCAACCGGTAGAGCTTGAGCGCCTGCATCAGCGCATTGATGTCCTGTTTGGCCGCCACCACGCGCGCCTCGTCCGGCCGGCTCATCACCTTGGGCACGATCAACGCGCCCAGCACGCCGAGGATGACGATCACCACCATGATCTCGATCAGGGTAAAGCCGCGCGCGCGGCGGACTGCTTGCTGCATAGTTGCTCCTAGCGAACCATCTGGTTCATATCGATGATCGGCAGCATGATCGCCAGCACGATCAATAGCACCACGCCGCCCATGAACAAAATCAGCAGCGGCTCCATCAGCGCGCTGAACGTGCCGAGCCGGCGCTCGACCTCCTGTTGCTGCTGCTCGGCCGCGCGTTCCAGCATCATTGCCAGCGTCCCGCTGGCCTCGCCGCTGCCGACCAGGTGCACCAGCACCGGCGGAAAACAACCGCGTTCGCCCAGCGCCCGCGCCAGCGGCTGCCCCTCGCGCACGGCGTCGGCCACCGCGGACAGCGCCTCGCGCAACATCAGACAGCCCAACAGCGGGCGCACGGTGGCCAATGCCGACAGCAACGGTACGCCGCTGGCCACCAGAATCGCCAGCGTGCTCGCCATGCGCGCCGTGTTGAGCGCCAGCACCAAACTGCCCACCACCGGCAGGCGCAACAGCCAGGCCTCCGCCACGCGGCGCACCACTGGCCGCGCCAACGCGCGGCGCAACGCTAACAGGATCAGCGCCAACGACAGCGCGAGCCACACACCCCACGCGCGCAACCCGGCCGATACCGCCATCAAGGCCCGCGTCAGCCACGGCAGCGCTTGATGGCTCTGGGCGAAGACGCCGACCACCTGCGGCACGACCCAGGCCATCATGCCGGTCACCACCAGGATGGCGACCAACATGACCGCCACCGGGTAGGCCAGCGCCTGAATCACCTTTTGCCGCGCGCGGGCGCGCCGCTCCAAGTAATCGGCCAGCCGCGCCAGCACCGCGCCGAGACGGCCGCTGTGCTCGCCGGCATCGATCAGCGCGCGATAGAGCGGCGAGAACACGCCCGGGCGCGCCGCCAGGGCGCTGGCGAAGCTCTGCCCTTGTAGGATGTCCAGGCGTAAGCCCTCCAGCACTTGGCGCGGCGCGCTGCGGGTGGTCTGCTCGATCACCGCCGTCAATGCCCGCTCCAGCGGCAAGCCGGCGTTGAGCAGCGTCGCCAATTGCTGCGTCAACAGCACCAGGCTCGCCGCCGGCAAGCCGCCGCGCCGCAGCGGTGTCAGTCGGTAGCCTGCGGGCACGACGCCGGTCGGCATCAACCCCTGTTCGCGCAAGCGGGTGCGCGCCTGGCGCGCCGACTCGGCCTGCAGCCAGCCGCGCACCCGCCGGCCGCCGGCGTCGAGCGCTTGGTAACGGAAATGCGCCATGTCAGGTCCTCGTCACGCGCAGCACCTCTTCCAACGACGTGTCGCCGCCATCGACGCGCAACATGCCGTCGTCACGCAGGCTGCGCATGCCGTGCTGCACCGCGTGCTGTCGCATCTGCTGCTCGGCGGCGCCGGCATGGATCAGGCGCTGCAGCGCCTCGTCGACGCTTAACAGCTCATACAGCCCCATGCGGCCGCGATAGCCGCTGGCGGCGCAAAGAGGGCAGCCGACCGGCTTGTACCGCCCCGCCTCCCCCGTCGGCTGGCGGCAATCGGGACACAAACGGCGCACCAGGCGCTGCGCCATGACCGCCAGCAACGACGACGCGAGCAGAAAGGGTTCCACCCCCATGTCGACCAAGCGGGTCACCGCGCTGGCGGCATCGTTGGTATGCAGCGTGGCGAGCACCAAATGCCCGGTCAGCGAGGCCTGAATGGCGATCTGGGCGGTTTCCAGATCGCGGATCTCGCCGATCATGATCACGTCCGGGTCCTGCCGCAGCATGGCGCGCAGCGCGCGGGCAAAACTCATATCGATGCGCGGATTGACCTGGGTCTGACCGATGCCGGGCAAGTGGTACTCGACCGGGTCCTCGACGGTCATGATGTTGGTGCTGCCGGCATCCAGGCGCGACAACGCGGCGTATAGCGTGGTGGTCTTGCCCGAGCCGGTCGGCCCGGTCACGAGAAAGATGCCGTGCGGCTGACGGATCACCCGGTCGACCGCCGCCAGCGTGTCAGGCAACATGCCCAGCGCGCTGAGGTCGAGCCGGGCCGCCTCCTTGTCCAACAAACGCAGCACCACGCGCTCGCCAAAACCGGTCGGCAGGGTCGAGACGCGCACATCCACCGGGCGGCCGCCCAGCCGCAACGAGATACGGCCGTCCTGCGGCAGGCGCTTTTCGGCGATGTCCAGGCTCGCCATGATTTTGATGCGCGACACCATGGCGGCGTGCAACGCGCGATGGGGCTGGGCGATATCGCGCAGCGTGCCGTCGAGGCGGAAGCGCACGACCGAATGGTCCTCGAACGGCTCGATATGGATGTCGGACGCCTGGTCGCGCAGCGCCTGCGCCAACAGCGCGTTGATCATGCGGATGATCGGCGCGTCGCCCTCGCTTTCCAGCAGGTCCTCCACGGTCGGCAACGCCTCGATCAGCCGTGCTACGTCGAGCGTCTGCCCGACGTCGTCCACCACGTCGGCCGCGCCATCGTGGCGGGCGTAGCATCGGGCCAGCGCCAGCTCGAACTCCCGCGCGGGCATACGCTCGACCCGGGCCGGCGGGCCAAAGCGCCGCAGCGCCTCGCCCCAGCCGTCCGGCGGCGCGCCCTCGCGCACCAACCAGGCGCCGTCCTCCAGGCGCAGCACCCCCTGGTCGCGAGCAAAGGCGAACGGCAGCCGCTCGCTCACGGCGACGCCTCCGGCAGGCCGAGCGCCTTGATGCCCGAGGGCAGCGCGTCCAACGCGCTCTTGGCATCCAACGGCAGGGGCGGCGCATCCCGGCGATAACTGTCGCCAAGAATATAGCGGTAGCGGTCTTCGGCAATGGCGCGCGCGCCGACGTCATCGCGCACGATGGTGGGTTTGAGGAACACCAACAGGTTGGTTTTCTCGCGCGATTTCACCTGATGGCGGAACAGCCACCCTACCAGCGGCAGATCGCCCAGCAACGGCACCTTATCCTCGGTATCGCTGATGGTTTCCTGAATCAGACCGCCGATGGCGATGATGCCGCCGTCATCGACGGTGACCGACGTCGTCACCGAGCGGATATTGAATTTTGGCAGCGTGGTATTGGCCGTGGCCGGATCGACCGACGAGGCGGTCTGCAGAATCTTCATGCGGATGGCGCCGCCCTCGGAAATCTGCGGCACGATGCCCAAACTGATACCCACCGTCTTGCGGTCATAGGTGGTGAACGGCGAAGCGGTACTGCTGCTGCCGCTGCTGCCGGTATTGGCGTACTGGCCGGTCTGTATCGGCACCTCCTGCCCGATCTCGATGCGGGCCGGCTCGTTGTCGGTGGCCATCAGCGTCGGATTGGACAGCACGTTGCCTTGCGCCTTGGTTTCCAGCAGGCGCGCCAGCGCCGTCAGATCGAGTACCTGCCCCAGGCCGGACACATGCAGCACCCCGGCGCCGGTACCGCCGGAGAGACCCAGCCCCTGATTCCCCACGGTAATCTGCAAACCGGCGCCGGACGTTGACGTCGAGCCGGACGAAACCGCGGCCGATGGCTGCTGCGCCATCCATTGCACGCCCAGCTCTTGCAAGCGCTGCGCCGAGACTTCCATGACCAGGGTCTCGACATAGACCTGGGCGCGGCGGCGGTCGAGCAAGTCGATCACCGCGCGCAGATTGCGGTACATGCCATCAGGCACATTGAGAATCAGCGCATTGCTGGCGACATCGGCCTGCACCAGCGAGCCGGCGGTGCCGGCCGATCCCTGCGGCGTGTCGGCTACGCCGCTGTCGCTGGCCGCCGGCGGGGCGGCGGGCGGCTGCAAGCCGGGCGCGGCCGGCGCAGTGTCGCCGCCGCTGTTGGTCGTCATGCCCTGGCCGATGCCGCTGGCAGCCTGCGACGACGGCAGGCTGCTCGGCTTGCGCGATTCCGTCAGCGGCGCCGCGCTGCTGCTCAATAGCGCGCGCAGCGTCTGCGCCACGCGCGCGGCATCGGCATTCTTCAAATACACGACACGCACATTGGCCCCGGCCTGGCTCGGCTGATCGAGCAACTGCACCAGTTGCTTGACCTGATTCAAGCGGCCGGGCAAATCGGCGCGCACCAGCAGCACGTTGGCGCGGCCGTCGGCATTGATGCTCAAGCGGCTGCCGTCGGCACCGGTGTCCTGCATCAATTTGCCGAGCGTGGCCGCCAGCTCGGGCGCGGAGGCGTAGCGCAGCGGCACCACCGCCGTCTGCGTATCGGCCACGCCTTCCATGCTGGCAACGATCGACTCAATGCGGCGGATATTGTCGGCATAGTCGGTCACCACCAACGCATTGGCCTGGGCAAAGGCCGACAACGCGTTGTTGGGCGAGACGATCGGCCGGATCACCGGCAAGAGCTGGGCGGCGTTGCTGTTTTTCAAGACGAACACCCGCGTGATCAGCCGCTCGCCGTCACCGCGGCGCGCGTCGCCGACGCGGGCATGCAGCTTGGCGTCCGATTCCGGCACGATCTTGACCACGCCGTCGCTCTCCACCGCGCTAAAACCTTGCAACCGCAATGACGACAACAGGATCTGGTAGGCCAGCTGCCGTGACACCGGCTGTGAAGAGATGATGTTGACCGTGCCCTTGACGCGCGGATCGAGCAGAAAATTGCGCCCGGTCAGCTCGCCGATGGCGCGCACCACGGTATCGATATCCGCATTGGCGAAATTGAGGGTAACGGTCTCGCCTACCGGCGGCGCGGCGACAGCGGGCAACGCGGCGCCGGTCAGCGCCAGGCAGAACAGCAAGGCGTGGCGGCGCATCATTCGTCATCCCCCGGCGGCGGCGGACCTTCGGCATCGTCCGTCGCGGCGGCGGGCGCATGGCCATTGTCGCGACTGAGCGGGTAGAACTGGCGCGCGCGCCCCTGCGCCAACGTCAGCCCCTCGGGGGCGATGCGCACCACCTGCCAATCGCCCAAGCGCTGACCGCTCCATAGCGCGCCATCGCCGCCATCATGGCGCGTGATGGCGAATCCGGGTTCGCGCGCCCCATGGCCGGGCGCGAACACCCCCAGCACCGTCAATGCCGGTGCGACCGGCGGCCGGTCGGTGCCGAACCAATGGCGTTCGGCCACCTGCGCGGCCGCGGCGGCCGGGTCGGGCGGCGAGGCGCTGGCCGGCGCGGCGGCGCCGGTCGTCCAAAGGGGATAGAGGCGCCAACCGGCCCAGCCGAGGCAGGCCAGCACCAGCAGCATGCGCGCGCTGGGCAGCGGCCATGCCCGGGCACCAAGGGCCAGCCGCTGAGTAAGGGTATCGAGGTAACGGTTCATCCTGTCCGAGCGTACTGATCGTCGCCGTCGCCTTCACCTGCTCGGAGGAACAGGGTGAGGATAAGGCCGGCGTGCCATTATTAACAGTCTGTTAAAAATGACAAGGGAGGATGGTTGATACGGGAGAGTCGGGAGAGGAAAAGCGGGAGTAACAGCAACACCTTAACGGCGGGAGTAAAAGCCGCTGCCCACTCCCGCTTTCAAGGTGTTGCTGTTACTCCCGCAGTTCAGGATCTAACTGCTTCAGAACTGATCTTCAGGCAACGCCAGCACGCTCTCGGCGCCTTCGACGATCGCATGCACCAGCGCGCCGGTTTGCGGCAGCAAATGCGCGCCGTAGAAACGCGCGGTCATCAGTTTGTTGGCAAGGAACGAGACATCGGCGCCCTCCTCATGCCGAAGGCGCTCGGCAATCAACGCCGCACGGCCCATTTGCCAGCCGCCGAGCACGATGCCCATCAGCTTGAGGAACGGTACCGAGCCCGCGGCCGGCCATTGCGGCTCGGCGGCAAAATGCTCTAGCACAAAGCCGATGGCGCGGCTTGCATCCGCCGCGGCTTTTCGCAGCGCGCGCGCCAAATCGGACAAGCCCGCGCCGTCGAGTTCACGCACGGTCAACAGCACCTCTTCCAGCAACGCCTGCGCCACCGCGCCCTTGTCGCCGGCGGTCTTGCGGCCGACGAGGTCAAGCGCCTGAATGCCGGTGGTGCCCTCGTAGATGGCCGTGATGCGCGCGTCGCGGTAGTACTGCGCCACGCCGGTTTCCTCGATGTAGCCCATGCCGCCATGCACTTGGATCGCCATCGAGGTGATCTCGTTGGCCTGTTCCGTGCACCATCCCTTGACGATCGGAATCAGGAAATCCAGCAGTGCCTGGTTCTTAGCGCGCTCCTCCGGCTGCGGATGATGGCCGGCGCGGTCGAGCGCAGCGGCGGCAACGCACGCCAGCGCGCGCTGCGCCTCGATCTGCGCACGCATGGTCATCAACATGCGGCGAATATCCGGGTGGCGGATGATCGGCACGCCGGCGGCATCGGGCGAGCCAACGGCGCGGCTTTGCACACGCTCGCGGGCATAGCTGACCGCCGCCTGATAGGCGCGCTCGGACACGGCCAGACCCTCGACGCCCACGCCCAGCCGGGCATGGTTCATCATGGTGAACATGTAAGCCAGGCCCTTGTTCTCCTCGCCCACCAAGAAGCCCGTGGCGCCCTCCTGGTCGCCGAAGCTCATCACTGCGGTCGGGCTGCCGTGAATGCCCAGCTTGTGCTCGATCGACACGCAACGAACGTCGTTTCTCGCCCCCAGACTGCCATCGGCGTTGACCAGGAGCTTCGGCACAATGAACAGCGAAATGCCTTTGACGCCGGCAGGCGCATCCGGCAGACGGGCCAGCACCAGATGGACGATGTTGTCCGCCATGTCATGCTCGCCCCAGGTGATGAAAATCTTCTGGCCACTGATGCGATAGCTGCCATCCGCCTGGCGCTCGGCGCGGGTGCGCACCTGCGCCAGATCGGAGCCGGCCTGCGGCTCGGTCAGGTTCATGGTGCCGGTCCACTCCCCGGCGGCCATGCGCGGCAGATAGCGTTGTTTGAGTTCGTCGCTGGCGTGGTGCGCGATGGCCTCCAGCGCGCCGAGCGTCAGCATCGGCGCCAACGAAAACGCCAGGTTGGCCGAACACCACATTTCCTCGGCCGCCAGCGCCACCAGCGCCGGCAATCCTTGACCGCCAAACTCGGCCGGTGCGCGCAAGCCCACCCAGCCGGATTCGACATAGCGCTGCCAGGCGGCCTTGAAGCCGGGGGCGGCCGTGACCGCGCCGTCTTGCCAACGCGCGCCTTGGTCGCCTTGACGGTTGATCGGCGCCAGTTCCTGTTCGGCGAACTTGGCGCCCTCTTCCAGGATGGCTTCCACCAGTTCGACGCTGCAATCCTCGTAGCCCGGCAAGCTACAGACCGAGGGTAGCTCGGCCAACTGGTTCAGTACGAAATTGAGCTCTTTGAGCGGCGCTTGATAGTTCATGTTTCTCTCCCGTGTCGCTGCATTATTTTTATAAATCCGTGCGTTGCTGCGCGAATGCACGCTACGGATAGGATTCGTAGCGTGCATTCGCCGCAGGCAATGCACGGTTGGCCGTTTAAGCCTTGGACAGCTCGGCCACGAGCTCGGGCACCACGGTGAACAGATCACCGACGATGCCGTAATCGGCCACCTGGAAGATCGGCGCTTCCTCGTCTTTGTTGATGGCCACGATCACCTTCGAATCCTTCATGCCGGCCAGATGCTGGATGGCGCCGGAAATGCCGACGGCCACATACAGCTGCGGCGCGACCACCTTGCCGGTTTGGCCGACCTGGAAGTCGTTCGGCGCGTAGCCTGCGTCCACCGCCGCGCGCGAGGCGCCGAGCGCGGCGCCCAGCTTGTCGGCCAGCGGTTCGAGCACGGCCTTGAACTGCTCGGCCGAGCCCAGCGCGCGGCCGCCGGAAACGACGATGCTGGCGCTAGCCAATTCCGGCCGATCGGACTTGGTCAGCTCCTGCGACACGAAGCGCGATACGCCGGCATCCGCGGCCGCCGCCGCGTTTTCCAGCGCGGCGGCGCCGCCCGTGGCGGCAACCGGATCGTACGCCGTGGTGCGCACGGTAATGACCTTGATGCGGTCGGACGACTCGACGGTGGCCAGCACGTTGCCGGCATAGACCGGGCGCACGAACACGCTCGGCGATTCGACGGCAACGATGTCGGAAATCTGCGCCACATCCAGCAGCGCGGCCACGCGCGGCAGCACGTTCTTACCGCTGGCGGTCGCCGGCGCCAGCACGTGGCTGTAGCCCTCGGCGAGCTTGACGATCAGCGCGGCCAGGTTCTCGGCCAAACCGTGCGCATAGAGCGCATCGTCGACCAGCAGCACTTTGGCTACGCCGGCGGCCTGCTTGGCCGACTCGGCCACGGCGCCGCACTGATGGCCCGCCACCAGCAGATGGACGTCGCCGCCCAACTTGGCGGCCGCGGCCAGGGTATTGAGGGTGCCTGCCTTCAGGCTGTGGTTGTCGTGTTCAGCAATAACAAGAATGGCCATATCACAGCACCTTTGCTTCGTTCTTGAGTTTGGCCACGAGCTCCGCGGCATTGGCGACCTTGATGCCGGCGGCGCGGCTGCCCGGTTCGGCGACTTTCAGAGTTTTGAGACGCGGCGACGGGTCGACGCCCAAGTCGGCCGGGGTCAGTTTGTCGAGCGGCTTCTTCTTGGCCGCCATGATGTTCGGCAGCTTGACGTAGCGCGGCTCGTTCAAGCGCAGGTCGGTGGTCACCACCGCCGGCAGACGCAGTTCGACGGTCTCCATGCCGCCGTCGATTTCACGCGTCACGGCCACGCTCTCGCTGCCGAGCGCCACCTTGGAGGCAAACGTGCCCTGCGCCCAGCCCAAGAGGGCGGACAGCATCTGGCCGGTCTGGTTGGCATCGTCGTCAATAGCTTGCTTGCCGAGGATCACCAGTTGCGGCTGTTCGCGCTCGGTCACGCTCTTGAGCAGCTTCGCCACCGCGAGCGGCTGCAGTTCGACCTCGGTCTCCACCAGGATGGCGCGGTCGGCGCCCATGGCGAGCGCCGTGCGCAGCGTTTCCTCGCACTGCTTGACGCCGAGCGAGACCACGACGATTTCAGAAATCTTGCCGGCCTCCTTCAGGCGCACGGCTTCTTCCACCGCGATTTCGTCGAACGGGTTCATCGACATTTTCACATTGGCAATATCGACGCCGGAGCCATCGGCTTTGGCTCGAACTTTCACGTTGTAATCAACAACGCGCTTTACTGCGACAAGGGCTTTCATCGTTCTGGTTCACCATTTTGGGTTGTATCAAGAAGCGTTGCGCGTCGATGCACGCGGTCGCGTCCGGTCTCGGCGCCGGCTGAGTCGACAAGGGATACACTATGAATTATGCATAACCGGACAATTCAAACAAGCGTTTGGTTAAGCTAGCACCGCCTGAGCGTCGCATAAATGCAACCTCAGATCCGCATGGGTCCCTAATACTACGTCATCTACCGGTCATTTGCATGGCGGCAAACTGCGATACACTACCCCATCACCCCTTTGTCATAAACAGGAGCGGCCATGACCGTGCACTTCGAAGATTTGAAAGTCGGCGACAGCGCCGAGTTCGGCAAAACGATCACCGAAGCCGACGTACTGATGTTCGCCGCCGCCTGCGGCGATACCAACCCGGTGCACTTCAATCAGGCTTACGCCGAAACCACCCCGTTCAAAACGCGCATTGCCCACGGCATGCTGACCGCCAGCCTGATTTCGACCATTCTCGGCACCAAACTGCCGGGCGAGGGCACCATCTATTTGTCGCAATCGGCCAAGTTCAAAGCAGCGGTCAAACTGGGGGAAACGGTGGTAGCACGCGTCACGGTGGCGGCGCTCGACGCGGCGAAAAAGCGTGTGACGCTGACGACGCAATGCCTGGTGGGGGACAAGGTCGTCATGGAAGGCGAATCGTTGGTCATCGCGCCGTCACGCGTTTGAACGCTTGCAAAAAACAAACCCGCGACGGGCACGGGTTTGTTTTTCCGATATTGGTGGTTCACGGCTGTTTCTTGATCGGAATCACCGCTGTGGCTTGAATCTCTACCTGCATGCCCGGCCAGGCCAATTGCGTCACGTTGAGCAAGGTATTGGGCGGCATGGGCGCCGAGCCCATGGCTTCTTTTTCGCAGGAGATATAATCGCCGGCGAAGCTGCGGATATCGGTGACGAAGGTTTGCAAACGCACGATATTCTCCATGTCGCCGCCTTGCGCCTGCAGCACTTTGCGGATCTTGTCGAAAGACATCTTGCACTGCGCCTTGAAATCGCCGACGTGGTCGATTTTGCCGGTGTCGGGGTTTTCCGCCGCCATCCCGGCGAAGTAGACCGTCTTATAATCGCCTTGCACCGCCACGGCGTCGGCGAACAGATTCTTGCTCCATTTGCCGTAGATCGTTTCCTGTTTGAAGGCGCCGGGCGCATCGGCGCCGCCGTTCTGCGCAAAGGAAGTGGCGGCTGCACAGCTCAGCAGCGCCGCGGCAAGTACCTTGAGGGACGTTTTCATGGACCTCTCCTTGATTTGGAAAATGGCGAGGCCCATTATTTAAACAAGTTTACACTTTCATAATAAGACAAAACCGAAACCGCCGCCGTCTTGCGCCGCTATCTAGTGTCCGTCAGCCACGTGGCGCGCCAACGCCCAGGCCACATGCTCGCGCACCAACGCGGACGGATCGTCGAGACGCGCGCGCAGCGCCGCGACCACGGACTCGGTGGTCGGCGCATTGCCAAGGCCAACGGCCAGATTGCGCAGCCAGCGTTCGTAGCCGATGCGATAGATCGGGCTGCCCGCCATGCGCGCCGTAAAATCGGTCTCGCGCCAAGCGAACAGCTCGACCAGCGTGGCGCGGTCGAGGCCATGACGCACGGCAAAATCCGCCTCGGCGCCAGACACCGCGAAGCGGTTCCACGGGCACGCAAGCTGGCAATCGTCGCAGCCATACACACGGTTGCCGATCAGAGGTCGCAGCCCTTCGGGGATGGCCCCGAAGAGCTCGATGGTGAGATAGGAAATGCAACGACGGGCATCAACCTGATAGGGGGCGACGATCGCCCCGGTCGGACAGGCATCCAAACAGCGGGTGCAGCGGCCGCAGTGTTCTTCCTGCGCCGGATCAGCCGGCAGCGGCAACGTGGTAAACAGCTCGCCCAGGAAAAACAGCGAGCCTTGCTCACGGGTCAGCAGTAGCGTGTGCTTGCCGCGCCAACCGAGGCCGGCCTGAGCGGCGAGCGAGACTTCGGCCACCGGGGCGCTGTCGGTAAAGGCGCGATGGCCCATCGGCCCCGCCACGGCTTGTACGCGTTCGGCCAGCTTTTGCAGCCGGTTGCGCAACACTTTGTGATAGTCGCGCCCCAGCGCATAACGCGACACATAGGCGCGCTCGCCATCTTGCAACTGCGCCGCGGCATCGGCGGCCCCTTCGGGCCAATAGTTCATACGCACGCTGACGATCGACAGCGTGCCAGGCACCAACTCCGCTGGCCGCAGCCGCAACAGGCCGTGGCGCGGCATGTAATCCATGTCACCGTGGAAGCCCGCGGCCAGCCACGCGGACAGCCGCTGTTCGGCCTCGACAGGCAATGACGGACGGGTAATGCGCGCCTCGGCAAAACCAAGTTCCTGGCTCCAGGCTTTGATTTGGCGCGCCAATTCGGGATAATCCGAGGTTTGAGAGGAAAAGTCGCTCATGGGTACCTATGATACCAGCCAATGCCTTTTGCCCGACGAGGCCGCCACCTTGGCGCTCGCGGGTCAATTCGCGCGCGCGCTCGCGCCGGGGCTGGTCGTCTACCTGCACGGCGACCTGGGCGCCGGCAAAACCAGCTTCGCCCGCGGGCTGCTGCGCGGCCTGGGCTATCAAGGCAAGGTCAAAAGCCCGACCTACGCACTGGTGGAAAGTTACCCGCTCGCCGCTTTCACGTTACACCACTTCGACCTGTACCGCTTTGCCGACCCCGAGGAATGGGAGGACGCCGGCTTTCGCGATTATTTCGGCGCCGACGCCGTGTGCCTGGTCGAGTGGCCGGAAAAAGCGCAGGGGCTATTGCCGCCCGCGGATCTGATCCTCTCGCTCGACGTGGCCGACACCGGCCGCCGCTACCGATTCACCGCATTGACCGAGGCAGGAAAAACATGTCTGACACGCCATTCGACCCAGGCCGCCGCCGACTGCTGAACCTGGCCGCCGCCACGCTGATTTTGTCCGTCAGCCGGGTAAGCCAGGCGGCCGATAGCCAGCTGGTCGCCGTCCGCGTCTGGCCCTCCTCCACCTATACCCGCGTCACGCTGGAAACCAGCGCCGCAGTGCAGTTCAAAACCTTCAGCCTGGCAAACCCGGACCGCCTGGTGGTCGACTTGCAGGGCATCAGTCTCAACAGCATCCTCAAGGACATCGGCAATCAGATCAACGCCACCGACCCATACATCAAATCGGCGCGCGCCGGCCAGTTCTCGCCCGATACCGTGCGCCTGGTACTGGAGCTGAAGACACCGGTCAAACCGCAAGTGTTCACCCTGGCGCCGGTGGCGGAATTCAAAAACCGCCTGGTGGTCGACCTCTATCCGGCGGATGGCGCCGCCGCGCATGACGATCCGCTGTTGGGCCTGCTGGAAGACTACAACAAGGGCACGATGACGCAGCCGGAGGTCCGCTTGCGCAACAAGCCAGCGCCGACCGCCGACCGT
>Ga0213872_10001093_pt1 | contig 18614 bp, 16 predicted proteins | sample VelepicomBERX_R2_FD_160071 | JGI IMG/M metagenome (GOLD analysis project Ga0213872, IMG submission 160071) | Rhizosphere microbial communities from Vellozia epidendroides in rupestrian grasslands, the National Park of Serra do Cipo, Brazil - RX_R2 | ecosystem: Host-associated > Plants > Roots >...
CAAGCTGGCGCCGTCGATTGCCTCGCACTATCCGTCGTTTGAAGAAGTCTCGGCGATTATCCATCTGTGCCAGCAGGCCGGCGTGCCGGACGCCCATCTGCCGCTGCATGCGCTGCTGACGCGCCATGGCATGGCGGCGTTTGTGGTGCCGATTCCGGAGCACCTCAGCGAAGACGATCTGTCGCAGACGGTGTGCAAGGTGATGAGCCAGGTGGGCGCGGTGGCAGAAGCGGTCTCGACCGCGCTGCTAGACGGGAAAGTGACGGCGGCGGAGGCCGATCTGATCGAGCGCGAATTCCAGGGCGCCTTGTCGGCGCTGTGCGAGTGGCGCGAGCGCTTGCGCATCAAGGCGGCGGAAGGCTGAGCATGAACGGCTTCACCTGCCAGGCGCTACCCTTCGAGAGCATTCACAATCTGCGCGACCTGGGCGGTCTGCCGGCGGCCGACGGGCGCCGCGTGCGCGCGGGGCGCTTGTTCCGCAGCGCCAATCCGGCTGGCGCGGTGGGCGCCGATCTGGCCGGCTTGCGCGCGCTGGGGCTGGATGTGGTGGTGGACTTTCGTTCCTCGGAGGAGAAGTCAGCGGAGGAGGACGGCTTTGCGCAAGCCTTCAACTGGCAGGCGCTGCCGGTATTGGAGGGCAGCATGAGCTTGAAGGAGCTGGTGCCTTTGCTGACGCGCTCGACGCCGCAGGAGGTGGCGGGCTTCATGCGCAAGGCGTACAGCGAATTCCCGACCCGGCATCGCGAAGCGTTTGCCCGCTTCCTGCGCGAGGCGGAGGCCGGGCGGACCATCCTGTTCCACTGCACCACAGGCAAGGATCGCACCGGCTTTGCGGCCCTGCTGCTGCTGGCGGCGCTGGGGGTGCCGCAGGAGACGATCCTGGCCAATTACCTGGAGTCGAATCACTGGAATCAGCGCTTGATTCAGGGCTATCTGGCGCGCTTTGCGCAGCATGGCGTGAAGGCGGCGCTGGCGCTGCCGCTGCTGGAGGTGCAGGCCGCGTATCTGCAGGCGTCGCTGGACGTGATCGGGCAGGAGTGGGGCAGCGTGGCAGCCTACGTTCAGCAGGCGCTGGGGATCGACCCGCAGCGCCTGCAAGCGCACTACCTGGAGTAAGCGCCAGGGACGCTTAGCGCTGGTCCTGCTGTTTTTTCTCGCGCTCGTCCTTGTGCTTGTCGGCGTTTTCGCGGTGCTGCTGTTCGCGCGCCTGGTTGGCCGGTTGCTGCGGGGCCGGTTGCTGGACTGGCGGGGACTGCCACTGCGTGCGCTGTTGCTGGTCGCGCTGTTCACGCTCGCGCCGTTCCCGTTCGAACTGCTGTTGTTGCGCTTGTTGCTGGGCTTGTTGAGCCTGCTGCTGGGCTTGCTGTTGCTGCGCCTGCTGCTGGCCACGCTGTTGTTGTTCGCGCAGTTCGCGGTCACGGCGCTCGCGCTCGGCTTGCAGCTGCTGTGCTTGCTGCTGTTGCTGGGCTTGCTGTTGCTGCTGTGCGCGTTGCTGTTGCTGCTGGAATTGCTGTTGCGCCGGCTGTTGCTGCGCTTGCTGCGGTGCCTGTTGCTGCTGTTGGGTTTGCTGCGGATTCCGTTGCTGCGGCTCGCGCTCGCGGCGCTCGGCATCCTGCTCGCGCACGAGGCTGTTGGCCGGCTGGCCGGCGCCGCGCCACTGCGGCTGCTGGGTGTAGTTTGGCTGCGACGGCGCGGTAATGACGCGTCCCGGTTGCTGGCCGGCCTGCTGCGGCTGTTGCTGTTGCGGGCGGTCTTCCCACTCGCGGCGGCCCACCGGGCGGAAGTGCGTCGAGACACCGGCCGGGGCCGGCGGTGGCGCCGCCACCGCTGCCGCGGTGACCTGCGTGGCCGGCAGGCTGGCGCGCGGCAGCTGGTTCACGGGAATCGTGTGGCGGCCTTCGAACTGGTCGCGCGGCACGACGGTCACGCCATCGTGGCGCTCGCGCTCGCGGTAGTCGCGCTGATCGGGCACGCGGCCGTTGTGGGTCCACGCCAGGCGTCGCTCATAGTCGGCCGACACACGATAGGCCGGCACATAGCGATCGCGCGGCGACAGCGGGAACCAGCCGGTGGCCGGCGCACGGCCGCGATTGTTGAATACCACGGTCAGGTTATTGCCGCCGACCCAGCCCACCAGCGCGGGCGACCAGACCGGCCGGCCCACCACGCGGCCCGGCGCCCAGCACCAGCGGCTGTTGACCAGCACCCAGCGGCCATAGTGCGACGGCGCATAGCCCCAGGGCGCGTTGTCGACCCAGGTCCAGCCCCAGGGATTGACCCAGATCCAGCGGCCGTCGCGATAGGGCGCCCAGTCGACCGCCACCACGCGCGGATACCAGACCGGGCCATAGTCGGCGGTGGTGGTCCAGCTGCCGTACTGGTCCAGTTCCTCATAGCCCGTCACTTCGGGCGGGATGTAGCGGGTGGCGATGGCGGCGTCGGCCTGGCGGTCGCGCGTCACGGCCCAGTCGTCGAAGTAGTCGCGCGCGGCATAGCCGGTGCGCACGTCTTCCACGCCGACGTCGGCGCGGCGGCCGTTGTTCAGCACCAGGCTGGAGCCGGCGCCATCGACGCGGCCGCTGCCGGACAACATGCTGACCGAGGTGGTGTCGGCAATGCGTTCGGCGTCAACGCGCACCTCGCCCGGCTCGAGCATCGTGACGCGGCCCTGCGGCGTGCTCAGTTCAAAGTTGCGCAGCAGCTCGGGATCCTTGATGCGCACAATCGCGCTGCCATAGTTGAGGCGCATGCGCAGGACCTCGTCGTCCAGATCGATCACTTCCAGGTCGGAGTCGCCGTCCACCCGTACCGCGGTCGAGCCGACGCGGAATTCGGTGCGCGCGCCGCGCGTGGTGGTGACATGGTTGTCGCTGGTGACCGGCCAGTTCAGGATGGCGGCGGCCGGCTCTTCGCCGCCCAGCACGGTGACCTGGCCCTGCACGCTGGAAATGCGCCCCACGGCCGATGGCGCATCCTGGCCCAGGGCGGCCAGCGTCATGCTGCTCAAGGCGGCGAGGACGAACGAATGCAATAGTTTGCGGCTCATGGCTGCGCTCCTCTCTTTATTCTTTTGTATTTTCATTTAACGCTGCCAGCCACAATCAGACTACGCCCGTTACAAATAATTGCATTTTTGTATCTTCAGGCGGCGGCACCGCCGCGCTTGACGAAGAACAGCGCGGTGCCGACCGCCATCAGCAGGCCGCCGAACACGCGGTTCTGTTTTTTGACGGCGCTGGCGTCGCGGAAGAAGCGCTGCATGGACGAGGCCAGCAAGGCGTAGCTGTGCATTACCATCATGTCGATGGTGCACATGGTGACGGCCAGGATCAGCAATTGCGGCACCAGCGGCGCGTTCGGCGTAATGAACTGGGGCAGCACCGCCACCATAAAAATAATTCCCTTGGGGTTGGTGGCGTTGGTGAGGAAGCCGGTCAGCACGCGCTTGCGCAGCGAAGGCAGCTGGACCGAGGCGGCCTGTTCGGTGTTGATGGCGACCTTGGCGCGCCACTGGCTAAAGCCCAGATAGATCAGGTAAAGCGCGCCCACCGTCTTGACCACGCTGAAGGCCAGCTCCGAGGCCAGCAGCAGCGAGCCGACCCCGGCGCCCGCCACGACCAGCACCAGCAGCAAGCCGATCTGCAGGCCGAGGATGGTGGCGCTGGTCTTGCGCACGCCAAAGGACAAGCCGTGCGACATCGACAGCACGGCGCCCGAGCCGGGCGAAATGGCGATCAGGCAGGCGGCGATGACAAAGGTGATCCAGGTGGCGAAGCTCATGCTGTTATCCCATCGGTTGGTGGCGGCTTCGTCCATTGTAGCGGTCCTGGGTTAAGATTGCCGCTCTGGCACTTTTAGCAAGGAGCAGGTACATGGCGGGCACCAGCCTGCTGGCGCTGATCGATGACATCGCCAGCATCCTCGACGACGTGGCATTGATGAGCAAGCTGGCCGCGCAGAAAACGGCGGGCGTGCTGGGCGACGATCTGGCCCTGAACGCGCAGCAGGTGGCCGGCGTGCGCGCCGAGCGCGAGCTGCCGGTGGTATGGGCGGTGGCCAAGGGCTCCCTGCGCAACAAGGCGATCCTGGTGCCGGCGGCGCTGGCCATCAGCGCGCTGGCGCCGTGGGGCATCGCGCCGCTGCTGATGGTGGGCGGCGCTTATCTGTGCTTCGAGGGCTTTGAAAAGATTGCCCATAGCCTGCTGCACCGGGCCGATGATGAAGCGCATGCACCGGCGCTGCACCGGCAGGATGTGGACCTGGCGGCGCTGGAGCGGGAAAAAATCAAGGGCGCGGTGCGCACCGATTTCATTTTATCGGCGGAGATCATCGTGATCGCGCTGGGCACGGTTGCCGAGGCGCCGTTTGCCCAGCAGGTGGCGGTGGTGACGGGCATTGCCGTGCTGATGACGGCGGGTGTGTATGGCATCGTGGCCGGGATCGTGAAGATGGACGACGCCGGGCTCTACCTCAGCCAGCGCGGCGGCGGCCTGCTGCGCGCGGTGGGCGGGATGCTGCTGTCGGCGGCGCCGAAGCTGATGAAGCTGCTGTCCGTGGTGGGCACGGCCGCCATGTTCATGGTGGGCGGCGGCATCCTGCTGCACGGCCTGCCGGGCGCGCACGAGATTGTCCATCACGCCACCGAGGCCGCAGCTGCGGTCGCCATCGCCGGCCCGCTGCTGGCGTTCATCGTGCCGGGCGTGCTCGACATCGTTGCCGGCGTAGTCACCGGCGCGCTGGCACTGGGCGTAGTGACGCTGGCAGGTAAAGCGCTGCGCTAGTTTAAGCCTTCGCCCTGAGTTTCCTGTTCTGATGCATGCCCGGCACGACTCCGTATCGGCGCCTCCTGGGCCGCCTCCCTGATCGGCGCGGCGACCTATTTGATCGGGCTCTGGAATGCCACCATGCAGCTCAACGAAAGAGGCTCACTTCACGATCCAGATGTATGGACTGTTTACCGCCATGACAGGACAAAAGAACATCCGCGATATACATGCCCAACCACACAACGAGTGACGGCTTCAGTCCACGTCTTCCATCATGTCTTCGGTGCGGCGATATCTGGGCAGACGCCGTTCCAGCTGGTTTTGCGATTGATGGTTGGCATGCTCAACCAGCGTAAGCGCGGTGCTCAGTGCGTCACTCATCGCTTTGGCGGCAGCAGACATGGCCTCCTCCGGCGATTTGGGCGCACTCGCGGTCCGCTTGCTCAGCTGGGTACGCAGGCGGTCGGCATTACTCCAGTCGCGCTGCCCAGGAAAACGCAGCCAAAGCTCACGCCAGGCATTCCGTCCGTTGCCCGCTATTTGCAGAACCATCTGATGCGGCGACATGGCGCGGCCCTGATACATCAACTCATCATCCTCGATGCAAGCGAAATGCCACTGGCCGTCAAAGTTCATGCGCACGCGCGTTGCATTCGGTAAGAACAGCTGTTTCCATTGGTAGCCTCGCTCTGACACTAAATTGGCTTGCTGCTGGCCTATCCACAACTTGATGGCATTGTTGATGGCTTCGGTTGGCGTGAGCGGGCAGCCGCTCTTGCGCAAGTAACTCAGCAACTCATCGTAGATTGCCGGCGGAATAGAGGGTGGGGGTAAGGCGGTGGGGCCATATTCGGGGAACATACTCTTTCTCCTTTAGTTTTCTGTCTCTTCTTGTCGGATCCTGTCTCTTAGACAGCTGAGCTTAAAAAGAGTTCAAAAACTGCAGGAAGAGACAAAAAACTAAGGCCAAAAGAGACGCGTTCCCAGAGAGACCGCGATCATGCATCGGTCAGAGCTATAGCGCCGTTATCCGATCAAATACTCACGCGCCATGGCGCGGGCGCGGTGCAGGCGGCTTTTGATGGCGGCCGTGCTTTGCTCCAGCTGCTCGGCAATCTCGCCGATGCTCATTTCGGCAAAGTCGCGCAGCAGCACCACTTGCAGATAATCGGCCGGCAGCGATTCCAGCGCGTGGATCACCTCCTGGCGCAGGGCGGCGGTGTCCTGGCTGGCCAGCCACTCTTCGGCGCGGGCGTCGTCCCAGGGATCGTAGTTCAGCGTGACGCGCGCCAGCCGGTGGCATTCGTGCTTGACGATCTGGAACAGCCAGCCGGAAAACGCCGCCAGCATGCGCACCGACGACAGCTTGCGCGACAACACCAGCAAGGCTTCCTGCACCGCATCGTCGACGTCGCCGATCAGGCAGTTGCGCTGGGCGTAGCGGCGAATGTCGGGCTGGCACAGCCGCAAAAGCTGGGCCAGCGCCGCCGGATCGCCGCGGTGGGCGGCGTCCAGCACCGGCAGATGTTGTTCAGCGAGACTCATGCCATCCTTATTTTGTGCTCATTTTGCCTGTTTGGCAGCCTTGTCGAGGCGGCGACCCACCATGGCGCAGGCCGGGCAGAAACCGAACAGGCCGGATGCCACAATCCCCGCCGCCGATACCGCCAGCAGCAGGCCCCAGGTGCCGCCCACCATCTGGATGCCGGCCACAATCGCGATCAGGCCGATGATGACGCGCACAACACGTTCCCAGCTTGGCACATTTTTAACATAAAACATTTTGCTCTCCTTAAAAGGTTCGAGGACATCCCTCGCACCCACTAAGAGGCGGGGTCGGCCCATTTGGATTCGCGCCGTTGAAAATATTTTTTTGCCTGGCCGGGTTTTAGCCGTTAGGCTTACGCCATTGAACTTCTTTCACGACCGCCATGGCAGCCCATCCGCCCTTGCTCGATCAGCATCTCTGCTTCAAGCTGTACAGCACCTCCCTGAAAATGACCCAGCTGTACAAGCCCATGCTGTCGGCCCTGAACCTGACCTATCCGCAATACCTGGTGATGGTGGTGCTGTGGGAGCAGGAGGGCCTGGGCATCAAGGACGTGGCGCAGCGCCTGCAGCAGCATTCCGGCTCGATCACGCCGCTGGTCAAGCGGCTGGAGGCGGAAGGCTATCTGCTGCGCAGCCGCGATCCCAATGACGAGCGCAACCGCGTGCTGAGCCTGACCCAGGCCGGCCAAGACTTGCGCGCCGAAGGCGTGCGCATCAGCAAAGCCATCGCCCATGCCTGCAACATCAGCCATGCGGACCTGATGCAGATGGCGGGCAGCCTGGACCGCCTGAACAAGACCCTCGGCGCCTGAAGCCGGCGCACTGCTACAAAGCCGTACAAAATAATATTGCGCGCTAATTATTTGTGCGCTATATTACTTCCCATGCGGTGCAGCGATCTGCGCCGTTTTTCAAACCAATCACTTAGTGCGCTAACCAATCGTAACCGTGGAGAAAATCATGAAATTCAATTCGATCAAGAACGCCCTGCTGGTTTCCGCTCTGCTGGCTGGCGGCACCATTGTGCCGGCCTACGCCGCCGCCCCGTCCGACACCACCGTGGTGCTGGTGCACGGCGCCTTTGCCGACGGTTCCAGCTGGGAACGCGTGATCCCCCTGCTGCAAGCCAAGGGCCTGAAAGTGGTGGCGGTGCAGAACCCGCTGAGCTCGCTGGCCGACGACGTCGCCGCCACCAAGCGCGTGATCGATGCGCAGACCGGCAAGGTGGTGCTGGTGGGCCACTCCTGGGGCGGCACCGTGATTACCGAGGCCGGCAATGACGACAAGGTCAAGGCGCTGGTCTACGTGGCGGCGTTTGCGCCGAACGAGGGCGAGGCCACCGCCACCCAGGGCAAGGACTATCCGGTCCCGCCCGGCATCGCCACCCTGCAGGCCGACAAGGCCGGCTACCTGTCGCTGCCGGACGCTTCGGTCGCCGCCAACTTCGCCCAGGACGTCTCGGCCGCCGACGCGCGCCTGATCGCCGCCACCCAGGGCCCCATCAACGGCAAGGCCTTCGGCGAGACCACCACCGTGGCGGCCTGGAAGAACAAGCCGAACTACTACATCGTCGCCGCCAAGGACCGCATGATCGATCCGAACCTGGAGCGCGCCTACGCCGCCAAGCTGCACGCCAGCACCACCACGCTGGCCACCAGCCACGTGCCGATGGTGTCGCAGCCGAAGCAGGTGGCCGAGGTGATTCTGGCCGCCGCCGCGCGCTAAGCGGCTAGCAAGCGGATAGTGTCGGCCCCCGGCACGCTCCGCTGAACTTCCTTGCCAAGGTGGGGTATTGATAGGAAAATTCCCAGCAATATCCCCGCTTGTCCTCTGATAAGGAAGTGATGAAGCCTCTCGGCATCAAAGCCAAAGTCGCCCTTGCCACCAGCGTGACCTCGATCCTGATGATCGCGCTGGTGACCGTCGTGCAGATGCAGCGCATGCGCGACGACTTCACCAAGGTGCTGTTCACCCAGCAGACCGCGCTCATCAACCGCACCGCCGAGGAGCTGGACGACAAGCTGCTGATGCTGCTCGATATCGTCAAGGTCTCGGCGCGCAACCAGCCGCCCGAGCTGGCCGCCACGCCCGCGCGCCTGCGCGACTACTACCGCGACCGCGCCGTGCTGGCCCTGTTCGACGACGTGCTGGTGCTGGGCCGCGACGGCAAGATCATTGTCGACCTGCCCGAGCTGCCCGGCCGCGTCGGCGTCGACGCGCACGACCGCGCCTACTTCCAGAAAGTGATGCAGACCCGCCAGGCCACCATCACCGAGCCGCTGATCGGCCGCGCCAACAAGCAGCCCATCGTGCAGATGGTGGCGCCGGTGCTGGACCAGCACGGCGAGGTGGTGTGCGTGCTGATCGGCGTGCTGCGCCTGTACAAGGACAATCTGCTGGGCCACCTGCGCACCGCCAAGGTCGGCCGCACCGGCTACTACTTCGCCCTGACCCGCAACGAGGTGCCGCTGTACGTGCTGTATCCCGATGTCACGCGCCTGCTCAAGCCGCGCGTGCCGCACGCCAATCCGGCCGTCACGCGCGCCATCAGCGACGGCTTCGAAGGCACGGTGATCAGCACCAACAGCAACGGCCTGCGCGCGCTGAACAGCTTCAAGACCCTGAAGTCGGTGGACTGGGTGCTGGCCGCCTCGCTGCCGGTGGAGGAAGCCTTCGAACCCTTCGACGGCGTGCTGTACCGCCTGCTGCTGTGGAGCGTGCTGGCCTCGATCCTGGCCGCCGCCCTGATCGGCTGGCTGACCCTGCGCCTGATGGCGCCGCTGATCCGGCTGCGCGACACCATGGTCGCGCTGCGCAGCGACAGCAGCCAGTTCACCCCGCTGCCGGTCACGGTGGAGGACGAGGTCGGCCAGCTGACCCAGGCCTTCAACGGCATGATGCACGAGCGGCTGGCCGCCGACGCCCGCCTGCAGAGCCTGATTACCGAGGCGGAGGCGCGCGCGGCCGAGCTGGAGCGCGAGCGCGACAACGCCCAGGCCGCCAACCGCGCCAAGAGCGAGTTCGTGGCCAATATGAGCCATGAAATCCGCACCCCCATGAACGCCGTGCTGGGCATGGCCTACCTGCTGGCCAACACGCCGCTGACGCCGCAGCAGCGCAAGTACCTGAACATGGTGCGGGTGTCGGGCCAGTCGCTGCTGGGCATCCTCAACGACGTGCTGGATTTTTCCAAGATCGAGGCGCGCCACATGGAACTGTCGCCGGTCGACTTCGACCTCGACGACACCCTCAATGCGCTGGCCACCACCATGACCATGAACGCCGGCGAGAAGGAGCTGGAACTGGCCATCGCCATGGACCCGGCCATCCCGCGCCTCTTGCACGGCGACGCCATGCGCCTGCAGCAGATCCTGGTCAACCTGGCCGGCAACGCCATCAAGTTCACCGAACAGGGCGAAGTGGTGGTCAAGGTCGATCTGGCGCGGCTGGACGGCGCCCAGGCGCTGCTGCGCTTTGAAGTGCGCGACACCGGCATCGGCATCACCGAGCAGCAGAAGGCCCAGCTGTTCAACGCCTTCTCGCAGGGCGACCAGAGCATCACGCGACGCTTTGGCGGCACCGGCCTGGGCCTGGCCATCACCAAGCGCCTGATCGAGCTGATGGGCGGCCAGATCGCCGTCGACAGCCAGCCCGGCGCCGGCACCACCTTCTGGTTCAGCCTGCCCTTTGGCGTGCTGGCCGATCAGCCCGGCCACCAGCGCCAGCCCGACCTGGGCCCGCTGCGCCTGCTGGTGGCGGACGACAACCGCAGCAGCCGCGAACAGCTGCTGCGCCTGATCCGCGCCTGGGGCTGGCAGGCGGACGCCGCCGAGTCCGGCGCCGCGGCGCTGCAGCGCTTCCGCGCCGGCGCCGCGGCCGGCCAGCCCTACGACGTGGTGCTGGCCGACTGGCATATGGAGCAGGTGGCCCAGGACATCCGCGCCACGGCCGGCCTCAAGCAGCCGATCGTGGTGATGGTGAACGCCTTCGCGCGCGACAAGCTGGAGCAGATTTCCAGCGCGCCGGAAGCGGACGTGGTGCTGGTCAAGCCGATCACCAGCTCCAACCTGTTCGACGCCCTGCACCAGGCGCTGGTGGTGCAGGCCGAGGGCGCCACGCCGGAACTGCCGGGCGCGCAGATGGCGGGCCGCCTGGCCGGCCTGCACCTGCTGCTGGTGGAAGACAATCTGCTCAACCAGACCGTGGCGCGCGGCATCCTGGAGCACGCCGGCGCCACCCTGGACGTGGTGGGCGACGGCCAGCAGGCGGTGGACTGCCTGCGCGCTGGCGCCGGCCATTACGACATCGTGCTGATGGACATGCAGATGCCGGTGATGGACGGCTTTACCGCCACCCGCCTGCTGCGCAGCGAACTGCAGCTGAGCCTGCCCATCATCGCCATGACGGCCGGCGTGCTGGGCTCGGAGCGCAGCCGCGCGCTGGACGCCGGCATCACCGACTTCATCCCCAAGCCGATCGAGGTCGAGCAGATGATGGCGGTGCTGCAGCGCCACCGCCCGGCCGTGCCGACCGCCCCCATGCCGGCAACCGCCCCGGCCGCACCAACGCCAGCGCCAGCCAGCCCGCCCATGCCGGCCGGCGAGGCCAGCATCTTCAATATGGACGGCCTGATGCGCGTGATGGGCCAGGATCCCAAGGGCCGCGCCGTGATGCTCAAGATGGTGCAGGGCGCGCTCGACACCGGCATGGCGCCGGTCGACCAGGCCGGCATCGCCCTGCGGGAGGGCCGCCTGCGCGACGCCGCCCGCCTGTTCCACAGCCTGCGCGGCGCGGTGGGGGTGCTGGGCGCCAAGCGCCTGATCCAGGCCACCATCGAGGCGGAAGACGCCATCCACGCCCAGCGCGAACACGAGCTGGGCCAGCGCTACCAGGCCGTCAAGGCGGAACTGGAGCAGACCCTGGCGCAGGCGCGCGCCTGGCTGGAGCGGGAACAGTCATGAAACGATAGTGAGAATAATTCGCATTTACATTTTGTAGCAGTTTGTTTACAATTGCTGCCAAAGCTCACCTTTTCTTTGGCACAGCCGGACGTAAACCCCTTGTTTTGCGCAGCCAGCCATCAAACTTTTTTGACAACTGGCCATGATTAAAAGTCGCAAACACCCCCATACCCGATTCCACCACACCATGAGCGCGGCCCTGGCCGCCATGCTGCTGCCGGTGGCCGCCCATGCCGCCGACGGCGACGCCGTCACGCTGCCCGATCCGGCCGGCCCGGTGCAGGAAGTGAAGATCGAAGGCGCGCGCGCCAACGACTTCAAGGCCGACCACGCCTCCTCGCCCAAGTACACCGAGAAGCTGGTCGACACCGCCCAGTCGCTGTCCGTCATCAAGAAGGAACTGATCGACCAGCAGGGCGCCGTCAGCCTGACCGAAGCGCTGCGCAACACCCCCGGCGTGGGCGCCTTCTTCCTGGGCGAGAACGGCAGCACCAACACCGGCGACGCCATCTACATGCGCGGCTTCGACGCCTCCAGCAGCATCTTCGTGGACGGCGTGCGCGACGTCGGCTCGGTCACCCGCGACACCTTCAACATCGAACAGATCGACGTGCTGAAGGGCCCGGCCGGCACCGACAACGGCCGCAGCTCGCCGACCGGCTCGGTCAACCTGGTGTCCAAGCAACCGACCCTGAGCAACCAGTACAGCGGCAGCGTCACCGGCGGCAGCGGCCAGAAAAAGCGCGCCACCGCCGACCTCAACCAGGTCATCGACAGCGCCTCCGGCACCGCTTTCCGCCTGAACCTGCTGGACAACGACAGCGGCGTGCCGGGCCGCGACGTGGTCAAGAACAAGCGCTGGGCCGTGGCGCCCGAGCTGGCCTTCGGCCTGAACACCGCCACCCGCATCTACCTGGACCTCCTGCACGTCAAGCAGAACAACACCCCGGACGGCGGCGTGCTGACCATCGGCCTGCCCGGCTACACCTCGCCGGACCCGGCCCGTCCTTTCCTGAGCACGGCCGCGCCGGTGAATTCGCACAATTTCTACGGCACCTCCAAGGACTTCGACAACGTCAAGGCCGATATGTTCACCGCCCGCGTCGAACACGACCTTGCCAACGGCGCGCGCCTGCAGAACACCACCCGCTACGGCAAGACCACCGAGCAGTATCTGCTGACCTCGTTCACCGCCACCGCCGCCAACCTGCCCACCGCGACCGTGCGCGCGGGCGGCGATCCGAACAGCTGGACCCTGAAGCGCACCAACCCCAACTTCAAGGACCAGCTCAACGAGATCCTGACCAACCAGAGCACGCTGACCTTCGACTTCATGACGGGCGCGGCGCGCCACACCATGGTCACCGGCTTCGAGCTGACCAACGAGAAGCAGACCAACTACACCTGGGCCGCCACCAACGGCACCAGCATGCCGGACGTGAACATCTACCATCCGGACGTCAACGCTCCCATCAATCTGACCTACGCCCGCAACGGCGCCTTTGCCAACGGCAGCACCAGCACCGAGAGCGCCTACGCCTTCGACACCATCAAGTTCGGCGAGGACTGGATCATCAACGGCGGCGTGCGCATCGACCACTACAACACCAGCTTCAACGGCGTGACCCTGCAGGCCGCCGCCACCCCGCAACCGCTGCCGGTGGGCACGCCGATCCCGGCCGCGCTGGACCTGTCGGACAATCTGTTCAACGGCAAGCTGTCGGTGCTGTACAAGCCGACCAAGGACAGCAGCGTGTACGGCGTGGTGGCCACCTCGAAAGCGCCGCCGGGCAACAACAACTTCGCCCTCAGCACCTCGGCCAACAGCGCCGCCAATCCCAAGTACGATCCGCAGGTGACCACCACCACCGAGTTCGGCACCAAGTGGGACTTGCTGCAGCAGAAGCTGTCGCTGTCGGCCGCCGTCTACCGCACCGAAGTGAAAAACGACATCGAGCAGGATCCGATCGACCTGCAGTACTACCAGACCGGCAAGAAGCGCGTGCAGGGCATCGAGCTGGGCATCACGGGCGAGATCCTGCGCAACTGGCTGATCAGCGCCGGCTATGCCCACATGAACACCAGCGTCGAGTCCGGCAAGATCGCCACCGCCAGCGGCGACAACCAGCTGACCTACACCCCGAAAGACAGCTTTACCGCCTGGACCTCCTACACCCTGCCGATGGGCCTGCAGCTGGGCGGCGGCGTGCGCTACTCCGGCAAGCTGCTGCGCGGCACCGACGGCGCCATCGGCACCCCGGCCTATGCCGACGCCTACTGGGTGGCCGACGCCATGCTGGGCTACAGCATCAACAACAATGTCGACCTGCGCCTGAACCTGTACAACCTGGCGGACAAGCAGTACATCGGCGCCATCAACAAGTCGGGCTACCGCTACACCCCGGGCGCGCCGCGTTCGGCCGCGCTGACCGCCAACGTCAAGTTCTAAGCCCCAAGGAGCCCGCCATGATGCTGCACATCCCCAACGTCCTCACGCGCGACCAGGTGGCGTCCATGCGCCGCCGCATGGAACAGGGTGACTGGGTCGATGGGCGCGCCACGGTGGGCGAGCAGGGCGCCCAGGTCAAGCAGAACCGGCAGCTGGCGCTGGGTTCGCCGCTGGCGCTGGAACTGGGCGGCGAGGTGCTGGCGGCGCTGGAACGGCAGCCGCTGTTCTTTGCCGCCGCGCTGCCCAAGCAGACCATCCCGCCGCAATTCAACCGCTATGCCGGCGGCGAACATTACGGCGACCATATCGATGGCGCCCTGCGCCGTCTGCCGCAGGGCGGCTGGCTGCGCACCGACGTCTCCACCACCTTGTTCCTGTGCGATCCCGAGGACTACGACGGCGGCGAGCTGGTGGTGTCGGACGCCTACGGCACCCACGAAGTCAAGCTGCCGGCCGGCGACATGATCGTCTATCCCGCCACCAGCGTGCACCACGTGGCGCCCGTCACGCGCGGCGAGCGCATCTGTTCCTTCTTCTGGTCGCAGAGCATGGTGCGCGACGACGCCCGCCGCGGCATGCTGCTGGAACTGGACCAGACCATCCAGCGCCTGCGCGCCCGCCTGGGCGACTGCGAAGAAACCGTCAACCTGACCGGCCACTACCACAACCTGCTGCGCCAATGGAGCGAGGTGTGATCAGGAGCCGCTCTTGAGCACGGCGTAAGCCACCGAGAGCAAGCGCGAACTGAGCTTGATGTTGCTGCGCTCGGCGGCATCGAGCGACACCTCGAAGCGGATGTGCTGGTCCACCAGGCGGAAGTTGATGACGCCGCCCGCCTGCAAGCCATTGCCGGCCTCCGTCACGCTCAGCACGCCCGCCTGCTGGGCGGCCCGCAGCAGCGGCCCGGCGCGCGCGGTCTGCTCCGCGCCGACAAACAGCAGTTGCAGCCCGGCCGGACCATCCCCCTCGCGCAGCACCCGCACCAGCAGCGCATGGCCGTTGACCGTGCGGCCCTGCGTCACCCGGCTCAGTTCTGCGGCGATATCGTCCGCGCCCAGCAGCCCCACCGTCAGCGGCGCGCCCGGATCCAGCGGCAGGCTGGGGGTGGACTCCACATAGCCGAGAAACTTGTACAGGAAGGCCGCCTTGACGCTGCGCTCCATGCTGAGCGGCGGCGTCTGCGCCGGCACGGGCAGGCTGGCGGCCAGCCACAGCGGCAGGATCAGCAGCAGGCGCCACAGCGGAACGGGATGCAGGCGGCGCATGGTCAGAACCGCTTGCTCAGCTTGAGCACGGCGCTGCGCTGGAATTCGCTGCGGCCCACGCCGCCAAACTCCACATGGCGCGCATGCAGCAGGTTCTGGCCCATCAGCGCCACCTCCACGTCGGGGCGCGGCTTCCACAGCAGCTGCAGATCCAGCTCGGAATAGGCCGGCACGGCGGGATTGGGCAGGCTGCCGGTATGGCGCAAGGTGGCGTCCAGCTGCAGGCGCTCGCTCAGGTCGAGCGCCGAGCGCAGCAGCCAGTGGCGGCCCGGATCGTCGGTGGCCAGGCCGCTGGCGCCGCTGGCGTCATGGCTGCCCGGCAGCAGATCGGTCTGCACCCGCTGCAGCACCAGGCCGCCGTCCAGGCGCCAGATCCCGGCCGGCTGCCACATGCCCCACAGCTCCAGCCCGCGCGCGCTGCCCTCGCCCAGATTGCTGAACAGGGCGGCGCTGCCGGGATGCGGCTCCAGGGTGCGCAGGCGGTCGTAGTCGCTGTAGTAGGCCGTCACCGAGTAGGACAGGCTGGGCAGGGGCTGGGCGCGGTAGCCCAGCTCCGCCACCTTGGCCACCTCGGACTGAAAATCCGGCCCGCCGCCGATCACGAAGAAGGGCTTGCCGGCAATGATGATGGGCGCGCTGGGCGCGTACAGGTCGCGGTCGATGCGCGAGGGCGCGCGCACGCTGCGGCTCAGGCTGGTCCACAGCAGCTGCCGCTCGTCCAGGTTCCAGGCCAGGCGCAGATTGGGCAGGTATTCCGCGCCGGTGTAGCTGTTGCGCTCGACCTTGAGGCCGGCGGTCAGCTTGAGCTGCGGCCGCAGCGCGATTTCGTCCTGGGCAAAGACATTGCTCCAGTTGAGATCCGTGTCGCCCGGCAGGAAGCCGAAACTGGCCCCGTTCAACACCTGGTCGCGCGAATGCCGGTAGCCCGCGCCCCAGATCACGCACTGGTTCTGTCCAAGACGAAAACCGTGCTGCAGTTCCAGGTCGAGGGTGTCCAGATGTTCGTCGTAGGCCAGCGGCTGGTTGCGCTCGGTGTGGTCGAGGATGACTTGCAGGCGCAGGTCGTCGCCGTTGGCCAGCTTGCGCGTCAGGCGGCCCTGCAGATTGGCGCCGGAGATGCGGATCGGCGGCGTGCCGAGCTGGCCCAGGTAGCCGTCGTAGCCGTCGCCGGACACGGTGGCCAGGCCCTGGCCCAGCGTCCAGTCGGCGCGGAAGCCGGCCTGCTGGCGATGCCAGCCGGTGACCGTGTTCTGCCCCTGCCCGGTAAAGGTGTCGTCGGCCCCGGCGTACTTGGCATACAGCCGGTAGTGGCCGCCGCCCGGCGCGGCGCCGCCCACGCGCAGCAGGCCGTCGCTATCGTGCTGGCCCACGGCGGCGCTCATCAAGCCGCCCTGGCTGTCGGCCGCCGCCTTGGTGATGACGTTGATGACGCCGTTGACGGCATTGGCGCCCCAGATGGTGGCGCCGGGCCCGCTGATGACTTCGATGCGCTCGATGTCCTCCATCACCACGTCCTGGGCATCCCAGAACACGCCGGAAAACAACGGACTGTAGATGCTGCGGCCGTCGATCATCACCAGCAGCTTGTTTTCAAACGGGCTGTTGAAGCCGCGCGCCGTGATGGCGTAGTTGCGCGCATCGACCCGCGCCACTTGCAGATTGGGCGCCAGGCGCAAGGCTTCCGGGATCGAGCGGGCGCCGCTGCGGTGGATGTCGGCGGCGCTGATGATGTAGATGGCGGCGGGCACGTTGCTGAGCCGCTCTTCCTGGCGCGACACCGAGGTCACCACCACATTGCTCAGCTGTTCCAGCGAGAGGTCGGCCAGCTCGCCCCCGCCGGGTTGCGCCGCCAGCGCCGTCGGCAGGGCGTGCGCCCCCGCCAGCAAGGTCATGCCGATAGTTTGACGCCACATCGCCGCCCCCTTTTGGACTGTGTCCTGCCGTGGAATCGCCGCTGCCCCCGCGGAAATTATACGTGCAGGATGGAATCCAGTCGCACTTGTGTACGCATTTGTATCAATGACCGCGCGCGACACAAAAGCACGCTAATTAAGCGCACAGGAGACATATGCCGGATACGCTGGCGGGTTCCAATAGACCCATCGCACAACGTTATTCAACAAAAGGAGTCCACCATGCACAACTTGTTTGACGCACCGCTGGCCCTGTTGGCCGGAGTTGCCACCATCGCCTCGCCCTGCGTGCTGCCGATCCTGCCCATTTTGCTGGGCACGGCCGTCTCGCAAACCAGCCGCAGCCGTCCGCTGTTCATCGTGCTCGGCTTTGTCGTCACCTTCGCCGCCTTCGGCATGCTGCTGGGCGTGGTCTCGAGCCAGCTGGACCTGGCGCACGACGCCCTGCGCGTGTTTGCCCTGGTGATGCTGGGCCTGTCCGGCCTGATGCAGCTGTGGCCGGCGCCCTACAAATGGCTGATGGCCAAGCTGGACGGTCCGCTGCAGCGCATCGGCGCCAGCAGCGCCGGCGCCGGCAACGGCGACAGTGTGCTGGGCGGCCTGGTGCTGGGCATGTCGCTGGGCGCCGTGTGGACGCCCTGCGCCGGTCCGGTGCTGGCCTCGATCCTGTCGCTGGTGGCCAAGGCCCAGGACCCGGCCTGGTCCGCTGCACTGCTGCTGATGTACGCCCTGGGCGCCGGTGTGCCGATGCTGGCGATCGCCTACGGCGGCCAGTTCATGCGCTCCCAGGTGCGCCAGCTGGCGCGCTACACCGGCCGCCTGCAGCAGGTGTTCGGCCTGCTGGTGCTGCTGACCGCTGTCGCAATTTATCTGCAATACGACGTACTGGCCTATGCCTGGCTGACCAATTTTTCCCTGACCTCGAAAGGAATCTGAGATGAAAACCCTGATCAAATCCCTGGCCGCCGCTGGCGCCGTTGCAGCAACCCTGGCCTTTGGCATCGCCTCCGGCCAATCCGCTCCCGCCGCCGTCAAGCCGGTCGCCGCGCCCAACTTCACCGGCATCGAGCACTGGCTGAATTCCGATCCGCTGACCATCCAGCAGCTGAAGGGCAAGGTGGTGCTGGTGGACTTCTGGACCTACACCTGCATCAACTGCATCCACACCCTGCCTTATGTGACCAGCTGGTACGACAAGTACAAGGACCAGGGACTGGTGGTGGTTGGCGTGCACACGCCGGAATATCCCTTCGAGCGCAACACCAACAACGTGAAGGACGCCATCAAGCGCTTCAACATCCACTACCCGGTGGCGCAGGACAACCGCTACGCCACCTGGGAAGCCTATAGCAACCAGTACTGGCCGGCCTACTACCTGATCGACAAGAGCGGCAAGATCGTCTACACCCACTTCGGCGAAGGCGACTACGCCGAGACGGAAGCGACCATCAAGCGTCTGCTGGCGCAACCAGGTTAATTCGGTCCCCATCCGCCCGCGAGGGCTTTGTACACGGCCACCAGCGAGGTGGCCGCACCCGTTTGGGCTTGCGCCAACTGGTCGCGCGCCGACAGCAGCTCACGCTCCGCATCCAGCACGGTGAGGAAGTCGGTCGAGCCGACCGCAAAGCGCTCGCGCGCGATCACGGCCGCTTGCTCAGACGAGCGCGCAGCTTCCCACAGCAACTGGGCCTGGCGCTGGGTGCGGGTGT
>Ga0213872_10001094_pt1 | contig 18590 bp, 18 predicted proteins | sample VelepicomBERX_R2_FD_160071 | JGI IMG/M metagenome (GOLD analysis project Ga0213872, IMG submission 160071) | Rhizosphere microbial communities from Vellozia epidendroides in rupestrian grasslands, the National Park of Serra do Cipo, Brazil - RX_R2 | ecosystem: Host-associated > Plants > Roots >...
CCGTCACCGGCCAGCCCTTCCTGCTGCACGAGCTCATCGAGAACCTCGTGCACAACGCCGTCCTGTACGCCGGCGAAGGCGCGCGCGTGACGGTGCGCACGCTTGCAAGCGGCGGGCATGCGGTGCTGGAGGTCGAGGACTCGGGCCCGGGCATTCCGGAGCCCGACCGCGAGCGCATGTTCGCTCGCTTCCAGCGCGGCGCCGGGGCGCCGAGCACCGGCAGCGGTCTGGGCCTGGCCATCGCGCGCGACATCGCGCGCCAGCATGGCGGCGAGCTGAGCCTGAACGACGGCGTGCATGGCCGCGGCCTGCGCGTGCGGCTCGAACTCCCGCTGGTGGCCTGAGCGCCGCCGACCTTGCCCTGACTTACAGCTCGGCGACGCCGCGCGTGCGGACGATCTGTACCGGTGCCTCGGCGACGGGCGCCGCCGCGCGGCCATGGAAGCGGTCGAGCAGCTCCTGCATGCGCGCCCGCGTGCTCGCCACATTGGCCAGCTTGACGTGGCCGAAGCCGCGCATCTGTTCCGGCGCACGCGCCAGCTGCACGGCCAGAGCCAGGCGCTCGGGCGCGAGATGGGCGAGCAGCTCGTCGACGAGCGCCTCGTAATCGCGCACGAGCTGGCGCTCCAGGCGCCGCTCGGCGGTATGGCCGAAGGGATCGAGCCAGCCGCCGCGCAGGCGCCGGCCCTTGGCCATCAGCCTGAGCAACTGCCACATCCAGCCGCCGTACTCGAGCTTCTTCACGCGGCCGCTGGCATCCGGGCGCGCCAGCAGCGGCGGCGCCATGTGGAAGCTGATCGAGTCCCAGCCTTCGAACTGGTCCTTGAGCGCGGCCTCGAAGGCGCCATCGGTATAGAGGCGCGCGACTTCCCACTCGTCCTTGATGGCAAGCAGCTTGGCGTAGCTGCGCGCCACGGCGAGGCTCAGTTCGCGGCCGATGCCCAGGCGCCCTTCGGCCGCGCGCACCCGCTCGACGAGCGCCACATAACGCGCTGCATAAGCGTCGTCCTGGTAGGCCGCCAGGAAGCCGCGACGGCGCTCGACGAGGGCGTCGAGATCGTCGGCCGGCGCCGCGCTCTCGGCCGGCGTGCCGCCCAGCCGCGCGAGCGCTTCAGGCGCGGCCACGGCCAGGCGGCCGAGCGCGAAGGCTGTCTTGTTGGCGTCCACGGCCACGCCGTTGAGCTCGATGGCGCGCATCAGCGCCGTCTCGGTCAGCGGCACGAGGCCGCGCTGCCAGCAGGCGCCCAGCATGACGATATTGCTGGGCATCGTGTCGCCCATGAAGCGCTGCGCGATGGCCTGCGCGTCGATGCTGTCGAGCAGGCTGTCGTCGCCCACGGCATGGCGCATCTTGGCCAGCAGCGAGGGCGCGTGCAGGCTGGCGTTGGGGTTGCGCACGAAGGCGGCGGTCGGCAGCTCGTGCGTGTTGGCGAGGATCACGGTGCGGCCGGCCTTGATCGTGCCGAGCGCGTCGGCGCTGGCGCCGACGACCATGTCGCAGGCCAGCAGCACGTCGGCCTGTTGCGTGTCGATGCGGACCTGGTTGAGCTGGTCCGGCGTTTCCGCCAAGCGCACGAAGCTGAGCACCGCGCCGCCCTTTTGCGCGAAGCCCATGAAGTCGAGCACCGAGGCCTGCTTGCGCTCGAGGTGCGCCGCCATGCTGACGAGCGCGCCCACGGTGACCACGCCCGTGCCGCCGACGCCGGTCACGAGCATGTCGAAGGGGCCGGTCCAGGGCCAGGCGCGCGGCGCGCCGATGGCGGCGATCGCACTCGCCAGCGCGCCCGCATCGAAGCGCGCCCCGGACGGCTTGCGCAACTGCGCGCCGTGCACCGAGACAAAGCTCGGGCAGAAGCCGTTCACGCAGGAGAAGTCCTTGTTGCAGCTGCTCTGCTCGATCGAGCGCTTGCGGCCCCAGTCGGTCTCGACGGGCACCACGGAGAGGCAGTTGCTCGCCTGGCCGCAATCACCGCAGCCTTCGCACACCGCTTCGTTGATGAAGATGCGCTTGGGCGGATCGGGGAACTCTTTTTTCTTGCGGCGGCGGCGCTTCTCGGCCGCGCAGGTCTGGTCGTAGATCAGCACGGTGACGCCGGAAAGCTCGCGCAGCTCGCGCTGCACGGTGTCGAGCTCGCTGCGATCGTGGAAGCTCGTGCCCTCGGGGAAGAGCTCTTCCTGGCCTTCGTATTTCTCGATCTCGTCGGACACCACGGCGATGCGCTGCACGCCCTCGGCCTCGACCTGGCGCGCGATGCGCGGCACGCTGGTCTGGCCGTCGACGGGCTGGCCGCCCGTCATCGCGACGGCGTCGTTGTAGAGGATCTTGTAGGTGATCGTCGTGCCGGCCGCGATGGCCTGGCGGATGGCGAGATAGCCCGAGTGGTAGTAGGTGCCGTCGCCGAGGTTCTGGAAGACGTGCTTCTCGGTCGTGAAGCGGCTGTGTGCGGCCCAGTCGACACCTTCAGCGCCCATCTGGATGAGGCCCGAGGTGCCGCGCTCCATCCAGCTCGCCATGAAGTGGCAGCCGATGCCGGCCAGCGCGCGCGAGCCTTCCGGCAGTTTGGTGGACGTGTTGTGCGGGCAACCGGAGCAGAAGTAGGGCTGGCGCCGCACCGCGTCGGCCTCGTTGGAGAGCAGGGCCGGCGTGAGGAAGTCGACGACGAGATGGCGGCGGTCCAGCGCCGGGTTCAGGCGCGCGAGCCAGTCGGCCACGGTCGGCATGATGCGCGAGGGGCGCAGTTCGCCGAGCGCCGAGAGCACCGGCGACCCGTGCTCATCGGTCTTGCCGACGACGCGCGGGCGCTGCGCGTCCGGCAGGTGGTAGAGCAGCTCCTTGATCTGGCGTTCGACGACCGGCGCCTTCTCCTCGACGACGAGGATGTCGGTCAGGCCCTGCGCGAACTCGGCCATGCGCGTCGGCTCGAGCGGGAACACCAAGCCGACCTTGTAGACGCGCACGCCGGCCGCGGCCAGCGCGTTGGGGTCGAGGTCGAGCCGGCGCAGCACTTCCATGAAGTCGTAGTGCGCCTTGCCGACGGTGACGATGCCCAAGCTCGCGCGCGGGCTCGTCACCACGTGCTTGTCGATGCTGTTGACGCGCGCGAAGGCCCGCACCGCGTCGAGCTTGTGGGCCATGCGCTCTTCGAGCGCCAGCGAAGGCAGGTCGACGCTGCGGATGTGCAGATCCACCGGCGGTGTGTGCTCGACGGGCAGGCCGAAGTCGATCGGCATCGCGTCGAGGTCCACCGTCATGCCCGACTCGACCACCTCGCTGATCGCCTTGAAGCCCACCCACGCACCCGAGAAGCGCGAGAGCGCCCAGCCGTAGAGGCCGAACTCCAGGTACTCCGCCACATTGGCCGGATGCACGACGGGCATGCTCCAGGCCTGCAGCGCGAGGTCGCTCTGGTGCGGCATGCTCGACGAGACGCAGCCGTGGTCGTCGCCGCAGACCACGAGCACGCCGCCTTGCTTGGCCGTGCCGTAGACATGGCCGTGCTTGAGCGCATCGCCGGCGCGATCGACGCCCGGGCCCTTGCCGTACCACATGGCAAAGACGCCCTCGACCGTGCGCTTGGGGTCCAGCGCCGCGCGCTGCGTGCCGAGCACGGCGGTGGCGGCGAGGTCCTCGTTGATGGCCGGCAGGAAATCCACGCGCGCGGCCTCGAGCGCCTTCTTGGCCTTCCACATCTGCTGGTCGACCATGCCCAGCGGCGAGCCGCGGTAGCCGCTCACGAAGCCGGCCGTGTCCAGGCCGGCGCGCTCGTCCAGGCGCTTTTGCATCAGCGGCAAGCGCACCAGCGCCTGCGTGCCGGTGAGGAACACGGCGCCCTGGTCGGCGGCGAGGTTGTCGGCGAGGCGGTAGTCGCGCAGGCCGGCGGCTGGGTTCGTTGGCGTCTCCATGGCGCGGATTCTTGTCGCTATGGCGCGGAGAATGTTTGCGTCTTTGCCACGCTCCTGGGCATGGTGGAGAATATTTATCTCAAAAGGAGCTTATTTGGCAAACAACTCATTCGATCGGTCCACGCTGGCCATCCTCGAAGCGCTGCAGCAGGACAACCGGCTCTCCAACCAGGCCCTGGCCGAACGCGTCGGCCTCTCCGCCACGCCGGTGTGGCGGCGCATCCGCGAGTTGGAGGACAGCGGTGTGATCCGCCGCCATGTCGCCCTCGCCGACCGCGAGAAGCTCGGCCTCTCGCTGTGCGTGCTCGCGCATGTGAGCTTGCTGCGCCATGGCGAAGGCGCCGTCGAGGCCTTCGAAGCCATGGTGCGCGCCAGCCCCGAGATCGTCGAATGCCACGCCGTCACTGGCGCCGCCGACTACGTCATCAAGGTCGTCGCCGCCGACATGAAGGGCTACGACGCCTTCCTGCAGTCCAAGGTCTTCAAGGTGCCGGGCGTGGCCAGCGTGCGCAGCGATGTGGTGCTGCGCGAGGTGAAGTACGAGACGGCGTTGCCGGTGCGGTGATTTCGGGCGACGGACAGCGCGTTGACGAGCGGATTGTCGTAAATACAATGTACGTATGATCCGCTTTGAATGGGATACAGCCAAAGCCGCGGCCAACCTCAAGAAGCATCACGTCTCCTTTGAGGAGGCCCGGTCGGTCTTCTACGACGAGTTCGCCGTTCAGTTCTTCGACGAGGAGCATTCATCGGACGAAGAGCGCTTTCTTCTGCTCGGATTGAGCTCTGGCGCCAAGCTGCTCATCGTTTGCCATTGCGAGCGGGAGCGCGCCGAAGTCATCCGGATCATTTCCGCCCGCAAGGCAACGAAGCGCGAATGCGCGTATTACCAAGGTGGCCAGCCATGAAAGCCGAATACGACCTCTCGAAGCTGAAGGCACGCAAGAACCCGTACGCTTCAAAGCTGAAGAAGCCCGTCACCATGCGGCTTTCCGAAGACGTTGTGGCGTACTTCAAGAGCATGGCCGACGAGGCCGGCGTGCCGTATCAAAGTCTCATCAACTTGTATCTCCGGGACTGCCTTGCCAACAAGCGCAAGGTCAAGATCGACTGGCCGCAAGCTGCCTAAATTGCAGCAGCACTTCCATCGCATCGCCATCCTCGGCGCCGGCCGTCTCGGTCGTTGCCTGGCGCTGGCGCTCGTGGCGCGCGGTGAGTCCGTCGTCGCCGTGGCGAGCCGGACACCCGCGCATGCCCGCGCGCGCGCAGCCGAGCTGCCGGGTGCGCAGGCGCTCGGCATGTCGGAGGCCACGGCCGCTGCCGACCTCGTCCTGCTGACCGTCCCCGACGACCACATCGCCCCGCTCGCCGCGAGCTTGCCCTGGCGCGCCGGCCAGGCTGCCGTGCATTGCAGCGGCGCGACCTCGCTCGATGCCTTGGCCGCGGCACGCGCTGCGGGCGCCAAGGTCGGCGGCCTGCATCCGCTGCAGATCTTTTCGGGGCCGGTCGCTAACCCCGAGGCTGCGCTGACCCTGCTGGCCGGCAGCCATGCGGCGATCGAGGCCGAGGATGCGACGTTGCAGGCGCGCCTGCAGCAACTCGCGCTTGGCCTCGGCATGCAGCCTTTCGCGCTGCCGCCTGGCGCCCGCGCGGCCTATCACGCGGCGGCTGGTTATGCGGCGAGCTTCCTGCTCTCGATGCTCGACGAGGCCGGCGCGATCTGGCGCGACGCGGGCTTGCCGCCCGAGGCCGCGCTGCCGGCACTGCTGCCGCTGGCGCGCGGCACGCTCGCGGCGGCCGAGGCGCGCGGCCTGGCCGGCGCGCTGTCGGGGCCGATCTCGCGCGGTGATGCCGGCGTGGTCGCGGCGCATCTGCAGGCGCTCGGAGGCCAAGGCCGCGCGGATTTCTACCGGCTCATCGCGCAACGCCAGCTCGGCCTTGCGCGGGCCAGCGGCCGGCTCGATGCGGCCGCGCTGGCCCGGCTAGAGGAACTGCTCGGCGATGTCGACGGAGGACTTGTTCCCGACGCTTGAAGCGTTGGCCTTGAGCCAGCGCCTGGCGTGCTCGCGCCCGAGGGCCTTGAGTCGATCGAAGAGCGTGCCGCTGGCGGTCATCTTGGTGTCGGGCGTGAAGTCGAGCAGCGTGTCGCCGCCGTCAATCAAGTGGAAGCGGGCGCGGTGCATGCGGCGCTCGAGGATGCCGAGCGAGAGCCCCATCCAGCGCTTGGGCAGCTGCGACTGCAGCAGCGCGAACATGCGCATCTCGCGCAGGAAGGCCGCGTTGAATCCGATCTCGGCCATGCGATCGGCGATGCCGTCGGCGCTGTCGGGCAGTTGCTTGCGTTCGAGCGGATTGAGCAGAACCAGCAGCGTGTCAGGCGAGTGGCATTCGTAGAACAGCGGGAACACCGCCGGGTTGCCGGCGTAGCCGCCGTCCCAATAGGGCTCGCCGTGGACTTCGACGGTGCGGTGGATGGTCGGCAGGCAGGCCGACGCGAGCAGGGCCTCGGCGCTGAGCTGGGAGTTGCGGAAGATGTGCAGCTTGCCCGTGCGGACCTGGGTCGCGGCGATGAAAAGCTTGACCGGGCTGCCGCGGCGCAGGCGCTCGAAGTCGATCTGCTTGCGCACGATGTCGGCGAGCGGGTCGATGCCCAGCGGGTTGATCTGCGCGGGCGTGAAGTACTGCGTCCACTGCATCATCCACTTGACCATCGGCGCAGCGTCGGCGCCGCGGCTTGTCGCCACGTCAAGGCCCGGCGGCGCGCTCGCCGCCACGGCCTGCCAGAACTTGTCGAGTGCCGCGCGCGCCTGGTCCCGGCCGCCGTCCATCAGGCCTTGCGCCAGGACCACGGCGTTCATCGCGCCGGCGCTGGTGCCGCTGATGCCGTCGATGTTGAAGCGGCCGTCCTCGAGCAGTGCGTCGAGCACGCCCCAGGTGAAGGCACCGTGCGCGCCGCCGCCTTGCAGGGCGAGGTTCAAGGTGTTGGGTCGAGACAGCAGTCGCATCGAATCGGTCCTCCGCGCTCGCAGAATAGGGCAAAGTCCGGCGTCGCCCGCTGCGCAAAATATCAACAAGAAAGTTCTGATGCCGTTCGACGTCAAGACGCTGTTCTTCGTGGTGACCCTCGTTGGGTTTCTTCTCGCGTTCTGGGTGGCCTTGATGGCCTTCGGCAAGCCCCGCAACGATCCCTTGTGGGCGTGGGCCGGCGCGCTGTGCTGCTATTCGCTGGCCAATGTCACGGCCGTGCTGCGCGGTAGCACGCCGCTCACGCTGGTGCTGCTGGCGGTGAGCGTGTTCTATGGGGTCGGGCTGGCGCTGATGTTGACGTCGATCCGTCGCTTTCAGCTCGCGCCGGTCGAGCGCTGGAAGGTCTGGGTACCAGCGGTGCTCGCGCCGGTGCTGACGACGGTGGCGTTCCAGTTCTCGGTGGCGGGGCGCGTCTACGTGGCTATGGCGATCCATGGCGCGCAGCTGTTCTTCGTGCTGCAGGCACTGGCCGATCGCCGGTACGCGATCGCGGGCCGTGGGCGCTGGATCCTGCGCATCACGTTCGCGGTGCTGATGTGCCTGATGGCGCTGCGTGTCGTTGTCATCGCCACAGGCCTGGTCGAGCCCTCCGCCGTCATCACCAACTCGCCGCTGCAGGCGCTGATCTTCGTCGTGCTGGTCTGCGCGCTGCTGAGCATGACGCTGGGCTTCGTGTACATGACGATGGAGCGGGCCGAGCAGCAGAGCCGCGAGCTGGCCATGCGCGACATGCTCACGGGCCTGGCGAACCGCCGTGCCATCACCGAGGACCTTGAGCATGTCGTGGCCCGTGCACGCCGCCAGGGCGAGCGCTTCAGCCTGCTGATGCTCGACATCGACCACTTCAAGCGCATCAACGACTCCTTCGGCCACCAGGCGGGCGACGTCGTGCTGCGCGATGTCGCCGAGCAAATGCGCCTGCGCCTGCGCGCGCAGGACCACATCGGCCGCTTCGGCGGCGAAGAGTTCCTGCTGGTGCTGCCCGACACCGACCTCGGCGGCGCGCAGACGCTGGCCGAGGCGTTGCGCGCCGGCGTCGAGGCGCAGCCGATCCACTGGGGTGCGCACCAGATCGCGGCGACCGTCTCCATCGGCATCTGCGCCAGCACCGGGGCCGTTGCCGATACGGCGGACAGCCTCGTTGCCGCCGCCGACGCGGCGCTCTACCGGGCCAAGCAAAACGGCCGGAATCGTTTCGCAGTCTGAAAGATCGCGGCGCAAACATAACGATTCTCCTGAGCGCAATAGCCATTGCTGAAACCGCAACGCGAAGGATTTCGCGAGGTCGTGAAATAGCTGGCCGACTTGCGTGCCGAACAATGTTCTAGCGGCTTCGCGCTGGCTAAGATGACCGGCAAATCCCCACGGGACACGCGGCATGCGCCGCACCGGACCCGAGCTCACAGCCGTCAAGAGCCCTACCGATGACCGCCGCCATCATTCCCCACGCCGCCGCCCTCCAGCCCCTTGCCCAGGAAGTTCCGGACGCCTGCGAACGCCTGAGCTACGCACGCAAGATGACCGAGCAGGCCGCAATGCGCGTGCTCGATCTCGTCGAGCCCAGCCGTGATGCGGCGGAGCAGGTGCGTCGCCAGGGCGAGGATCTTTCCGAGATGCTGCAGCGCCAGGCGCTGTCGGATGAGCTCACGCTCGAGCGCGCGCGCAGCATGCTCAAGCTCTGCGCCAGCTATGCCGCCAAGGCCGCCGCTTTTGCGGCGCGCGAGAAGGAAATGCATGCCGAGATCATGCAGGCGCAGGATTTCCAGGATCTCTCGGGCCAGGTGATCAACAAGGTCGTGCGTCTGCTCGAAGCCGCGCAGGCGCCGCTGCAGGCGCTGGTGGGCGAACTGCCCGCTGCCGAAGCACCGGTGGTCGCCGAGGCCAGCGCCGACCTCGCCGGCGTGCAGACGCCGGACAAGGCGCTCAAGCAGGACGACGTCGACGACCTGCTGGCTTCGCTGGGCTTCTGATTGCGAGCTACCAGGCGCGCGGATCGAGCGCGTAGTAACGCCGCAGTTCCTCGTACAGCAGCGGCTCGGCTGCCGCGAGTTCGGCGCCGCGCTCGAAGAACAGCTCGCTGACCACGGCAAAGAATTCAGCCGGCTCGGTGGCGCCATAGGCGTCGATCAGTCCGTCCTCGCCGCGCGCCAGGCGGGCGCGCAGCGCGTCGTAGGCCGATTGCATGGCGCGTGCCCAGCGGCGATGCGCGGCACGGTCGCGCAGCACCGGCGCGCCGTTGGCAAAGCCTTTGGCCTGGTCGATCTGGTGGGCGAACTCGTGAATGACGACGTTGCGCCCGTCCTGCGGGTCCGCCGCGCCTTCACGCACGTCCTCCCACGACAGCAGCACCTGGCCCTGGCTCCAGCTTTCGCCCGCGAGGCGCCGGCGCTGCTCCATCTGCACGCCGCCGTCGAGCTGAACGGGCCGTTCGACGACGAAGCTGCCCGGATACAGCAGCACCTGCCGCAGCAGCGGGTAGAGCCGGCCGTGGCTCACGGCGTGGCGCCGGCCCAGCAGCGGCAGGCAGGCCTGGGCGGCGATGGTGACGCGCATGGCGTCGTCCACTTCGAGGCCGGCGCAGCCGATGATGGGGGTTTCGGCCAGGAAGATCTGCACGAGGCCCTTGAGCCGCAATTGCAGGTCGGCCGGCAGGCGCGCAACCAAAGGCACGTGTTCGCGCAGCACACGCCGCCATTCGGCCGGGAACGGCCGTGCCGCGAGGCGCTTGCGGCGCCAGCGCCGCAGCAGCGGCTGGCCGACGAGCCACAGCACGAGGGCCAGGGCCAGGAGGTCGATGAGCAGGAGTGCCATCCGCCCCACATGGGCACCGTGGCGCGGAACTCAAGCAGGGATTTATTACTGGTCGAGGCCGAGCTTGCGGATCGCCGCGTCGATGCGCGCGAGCAGCGGCGCGTCGACCTTGCGGCTGCACCAGTAGTAGCGCTGGATGCCTGGCGGCATGTCGGCGAAGCGGACGATCTCGACGGCGGCCGCGGTCCTGGCGTCGGCGCGCCGGAGAAAGTCGTAGTCCGCCTGATCGATGAACATGTAGTCGCCGCGCTCTGCGGCGATCATGCGCCCGACCTGCAGCGAGGTCCCGACCGCGCTTTGCGGCCGCTGCGGTCGCGCCGCGACCAGGGCGTCGAGATCGGCGCCGTAGGAGACGCCTTCGAGCACGAGCAGCTGCATCCGCTCGTCGCGCAGCAGGGCGCGCAGGTTGACGTGGGCGCGCACGGCGGCGGCGCGCGCATGCGAGGTGAGCACGAGTTGCGGGGCGTCGCGATGGATGGCGGCGCTGAACTTGCCGCTGCGTTCGCGCTCGGGCAGCCGGTACCAGCCGGGCGAGCAGATGGCCTGCTGGTTGGCCTCGATCTCGCTGGCGATGCGCTTGACCGGCATTTCCGCCAGGCGATAGGGCACGCCGGCGGTCTCGAAGACGCGACGTGTCTTGTCGATCAGCACGCCGCTGGGGCGGCCGTTGGTCGTGGTCGAGTAGGGCGGCTTGTCGCGATACGCCACCAGCACCTCGGGTTCGGTGCTGGCTTGCGCGGCATGCAGCGCAAGGAGTGCCAGGGGCGCTGGCAACAGGCGGCACAGGCGCCGACAGCAAGCCCGTGCCAATCGCGACGGACTACTGGACGGCATGCCGCGAGCTTAGTGCGTGACCGCGCGCTCAGGTATTGGGCCGGCGCGCGCCGGCGTGAAAATTGCGCGCAATCGACAGCGTTGACAATCAGCGCTGGCGCCGCTGGGCGCGACGTTCGGCCTGCGCTTGCTCGCGCGCCTGTTCGGCCTCCGCGGCCTTCGCCTGCCAGGCGGTGTATTCCTCGGGCGTTTCCAGCGTGATGGCGCCGAGCACGCCCTGACGGAACTCGTAGACCAGCACTTCGGCCGCTTTCTGCATGTTGACGCGCCCACCGCCGAGCATCGCACCGCGCTTGCGGCCGAGGCGTTCGAGCAGCTCGCCATCGTCGAGGGCCGCGACGTCGCCGAGGCCATAGCGCGCCTCGAGCAGCGCGCCGTAGTGGTGGCGCAGGTAGGCGATCAGCTCGATCGCGACCTCCTCCTCGTCGAAGGCGTTGCGGCCGATGGCGCCGCTGGCCGCGAGGTTGTAGCCCGTCTGCGGCGGCGACAGGCGCGGCCACAGCATGCCGGGCGTGTCGTAGAGGTAGAAGTCGTTCTCGAGCACGAGCTTCTGCTCGACCTTGGTGATGCCCGGCTCATCGCCTGTCTTGGCGGCGCGCCGGCCCATCAGCGTGTTGATCAGCGTGGACTTGCCGACGTTGGGCACGCCGCAGATCAGCACGCGCAGCGGCTTGTTCATGCCACCGCGCAATGGCGCGAGCGCCCGGCATTCGCGCATCAGCGCCTTGGCAGGTGCGACGACGCTGGCATCGAGCGGCAGCGCACGCGTGCCGGGCAGGGCATTGAAATGGTCGAGCCAGGCCTGCGTGCGCGCCGGGTCGGCCAGGTCCTGCTTGTTGAGCAGCTTGAGCGTCGGCTTGCCTGCCGTCAGCTTGGCGAGCAGGGGATTGCTGCTCGAGCCGGGCACGCGGGCGTCGAGCATTTCGATGACCACATCGAGCCCGGCCTTGACGCGATCGATGATCGCGTTGCGGGTCGAATTCATGTGGCCTGGGAACCAGTGGATGGCCATGGCGTTGGGGCGGGAACGGGGGGCGACGGCGCGCGACGGAGGGTGCGCGGGACGCGATTGTCGCAGCGCGCCGCGGGCTTGCAGTCCTTACAAGTCGTTGCGGGCGGTGCGCCGGACGCGCCGATAGTCCGCTCAGACAGGATCAGGAAGTCTTCATGAGCAGCACCCCATTCAATCCGACCCCCGGCCAGACCACCCGTTTCGAAGGGCGGCTGGTGATGTGGAACCCCGAGCGCGGCTTCGGCGCCATCCAGCCCGTGCAAGGCGGCCAGGAGCTTTTCGTCCACATCTCGGCCTTCCCGACGGACGGCGAGCCGCCGGTCCAGGAGGAGCTGCTGAGCTTCGAAGTTGTATCGGATGGTGTGGGTCGTAAGCGCGCCACCCGCGTGCAGCGGCTGCAGCAGCGCCGCCCCGGGCGTCAGGACGTGCCGCGAGCGCTCAGCCCGTCAAGCAGCCCGCGCGCCGCCATCACGCTGCGCCGCCGCCGCGAGGAGCGCCGCCGCGCCCTTGCCATCGCCATCGCCGGGCTGGCCGTGGCGGTGGGGATGCTGGGCTGGTCGCACTTCAAGTCGCGCCAGATGCAAGAAGGCGCCGCGACCCTGGTGGCCCAGGGCGGGGCGCCTCGCTGAGAAGAGCAGCGACGAGGCCGTGACGCGGGAGCGGCGCGGCCTGCAGGAATCACTCGTCGTCGTTCTTGAACACCAGCTTGATTTCGCTGGTCTGCTTTTCGCCGCTGGGCTCGAAGCGCCAGTCCATCAGCGCTTCGGTCACGGCGCGGTCGAACACGCGCTTGGGCTGGGCCTGCAGGATTTCGACGTTGCTGACCTTGCCGTCCGGCTCGATCGAGACCTTGGCGGTGACGGTACCGGAGCTGATCGACTGACGCTGGGCCTCGGCCGGGAACTCGGGCGGCACCTTCTTGACGACCTTGGGCGTGCCGGCGTGGGCGCTGAAGGCGATGCCGACGGCGAACAGGGCAGCCAGGGCGGTGCGTGCAAACGATGCGTACTTCATGGTCGGGTCCTTTGAGAAATCGAAAGTCGTGAGAACTGGGTGAATGCGGGCGCCGCGCTCAGGCCGGCATGGCGCGGAAGAAGCCGACGGCTTCGAGCAGGCGCGACGAGCTGGTCTTGAGCGCGTCCGTCGAGCGGCTGAGGTCGTCGACGAGCGTGGTGTTCTGTTGCGTGGCGCGGTCGAGTTCGGTCATGGCGCTGTTGACGACGGTGACGCCGGCGGCCTGCTCCTGGGCAGCATGCGAGATCTCCTCGATCAGGCGGCCCATGTTGTTGACCTCGTCGACGACCGAGCGGATCGTCACGCCGGCGTTGTTGACCAGCGCCGTGCCGTTGTCGACCTTGTTGGCCGATTCCTGGATCAGCTGCTTGATTTCCTTGGCGGCCGAGGCCGAGCGCTGCGCCAGCGCGCGCACTTCGCTGGCCACCACGGCGAAGCCGCGGCCATGCTCGCCGGCACGCGCGGCTTCCACCGCGGCATTCAGCGCCAGGATGTTGGTCTGGAAGGCGATGCCGTCGATCACGCCGATGATGTCGCCGATCTTCTTGGAGCTGGCGCTGATCTCTTCCATCGTGTCGACGACGCGCGAGACCACGCTGCCGCCGGCCGAGGCCGACTCGCGTGCCTTGGTGGCGATGCCGGCGGCGCGGCGCGTCAGGTCGCTGGCGCCTTGCAGGTTGTTAGCGATCTGCTCGACCGAGGCGGCGGCGTTCTGCATGCTGGCCGCGGAGCGCGTCGTGCGGTCGGACAGGTCGTTGTTGCCGTGGGCGATCTCGGTCGAGTTGTGGGCGACCTCGCCGGCGGCCTGGCTGACGCTGGTGACGACGCCGGACAGGGCCTGCTGCATCTCCTGCATGGCGCGCAGCATCTGGCTCAGCTCGTCGTTGCCGGAGACATTGATCGGGTGGGTCAGGTCACCCGAGCTGATCGCCTCGGCGGCCTTGCGGGCATCGCGGGCCGGCAGCACGATGGAGCGCGCGATGATGGTGCCGGCGCCGATGCCGATCAGGACCGCGAAGACAACACCGCCGATGCTCAGCATCACGGCGCTGCGAGCCGTCTCGCCGCCGCGCACGGCGAGCGTGTGGGCCTTGTCGAATTCAGCGTCCACGAGCGACTTGAGCGCCTGCTGGTAGGCCGTCTGCGCGGGGCGCAGGTCCTTGATCAGGCTTTCGCGCGCCTCGTCGGGCGTGCCGTTCTGCTGGACCTGCTGGAACTTGGCAACAGAGTCGAAGAAGGCGGCCTGCTTGTCGCCCACGTCGGCGATCAGCGCATGCTCCTTCTCGTCGCTGGCCTGCTTGGTCAGGCTGGCGAGCTGCTGGCGGCTCTCCTCGAGCGAGCCGTCGATCGCGGCCTTCTGCTTGCGGATCGCACCGGCGGTGTCGAGCAGCAGCAGGTCGCGAACGGCACGAGCGATCACGCCGACGTTGTTGTCGAGGGCGTGGGCGCTGGAGATTTCCACGAGGCTGGTGTTGGCGGTCCGGTCCAGGTCGGCCGCGAGATGGTTGGCGGTCGTCGCGCCGAAGATGCCGATCACGATGATCAGCAGGATCTGCAGGCCGAAGCTGACGGCCAGTCGGTGGCTGATGCGCAGCCGGGTCAGGAAGCTCATGTGCTTGTTCCCTCGTCGATGGGTCTCATGTCGTTGCGGCCACTACCTGACTACCGGGCCGCCGAAAACCGCAGTTTGGCTTTTTCTTGACAACAGTCAAAGAGTCCTGTGGCGCCAGCGCGTGAACAACGACGCAGGACATCAGCTATTGCAAATCTAGTGTGTCGCCGTTTCCAACAGGTGCTCAGCGATTCATGAACGATTGCCGAAAATCGCGGTGCCGACGCGGACGATCGTTGCGCCCTCGCAAATCGCGGCCTCGAGATCGGCGCTCATGCCCATCGAGAGCGTGTCGAGCGCGAGCCCTTGCGCGCGCAGGTTCGTGAAGAGTTCCGCAAGCGCTCTGTGCGGCAGGCGTTGCGCGTCGAAGTCGGCCGCCGGCTCGGGCACGGCCATGAGGCCGCGCAGCTGAAGGCGCGGCAGCTTGGCAAGCGCGTGTGCCAGCGCCGCGACCTCATCGGGTGCTGCGCCGCTCTTGCTCGCCTCGCCGCTGATGTTGACCTGCAGGCAAACCTGGAGCGGCGGCATCGAGGCCGGCCGCTGCTCGGAAAGGCGTTCGGCGATCTTGAGCCGGTCGACGCTGTGGACCCAGTCGAAGGCCTCGGCCACGACGCGCGTCTTGTTGCTCTGCAGCGGGCCGATCAAGTGCCATTCGAGCGCGCTGCGCAGGTCAGCGAGCTGCTCCATCTTGGTGAGCGCTTCCTGGACGTAGTTCTCGCCGAAGCGCCGCTGGCCGGCGGCATGCGCCTCGCGTACCGCTGTTGCAGGAAAGGTCTTCGAAACCGCCAGCAGCGTGACGCTCTCCACGGCTCGGCCGGCTGCCTTGCAAGCACTTGCAATGCGGACCCGGGTTTCTTGTAAGTTCTTTGATGTCGTCGCCATAATGGCCCGGCACCTTCCGGCTGCCAGACTGAACAAGGTTTGGCGGGTGAAGTCGACCGGTCGGCGACGTTCTCGCCCTGCGCGAGCGGCAAGCGAATTCCCTCGAATCCTGCGCAACTCCACCTCGCGCCAGCCCATGCCGGCGCCCGACCATGGACATCACCCAACTGCTCGCATTCTCGGTCAAGAACAAGGCGTCTGACCTGCACCTCTCGGCCGGCCTGCCGCCGATGATTCGCGTGCATGGCGACGTGCGCCGCATCAATGTCGAGGCGCTCGACCATCGTGCCGTGCACGACATGGTCTACGACATCATGAACGACTCCCAGCGCAAGGTTTACGAGGAATCGCTCGAAGTCGACTTCTCGTTCGAGATCCAGGGCCTGGCACGCTTTCGCGTCAATGCCTTCAACCAGAACCGCGGCGCGGGCGCGGTGTTCCGCACGATTCCGAGCAAGATCCTCTCGCTCGAGCAGCTCAATGCGCCCAAGATCTTCGCCGAGCTCGCACTCAAGCCGCGCGGCCTGGTGCTGGTGACCGGCCCGACGGGTTCGGGCAAGTCGACCACGCTGGCCGGCATGATCAATCACCTCAACGAGAACGAGTACGGCCACATCCTGACGATCGAGGATCCGATCGAATTCGTGCACGAATCCAAGAAGAGCCTGATCAACCAGCGCGAGGTCGGCCCGCATACGCTGGGCTTCTCGAACGCCCTGCGCTCGGCGCTGCGCGAGGACCCGGACGCCGTGCTGATCGGTGAAATGCGCGACCTCGAAACCATCCGCCTGGCGCTGACCGCGGCGGAGACGGGCCACCTGGTTTTCGGCACCCTGCACACCAGTTCGGCCGCGAAGACGGTGGACCGCATCGTCGACGTGTTCCCAGCGGCCGAGAAGGAAATGGTGCGCGCCATGCTCTCGGAGTCGCTCGTCGCCGTGATTTCGCAGTCGCTGTGCAAGCTCAAGGACGGCACCGGCCGCGTGGCGGCGCACGAGGTCATGCTGGGCACGTCGGCGATCCGCAACCTGATCCGTGAGAACAAGATCGCGCAGATGTATTCGTCGATCCAGACCGGCAACAGTTTGGGCATGCAGACGCTGGACCAGAACCTCACCGACCTGGTCCGGCGCAACATCATCTCGCCCGCGGAAGCGCGTGCCAAGGCGAAGATTCCGGAAAATTTCCCGGGCTGAGCCCGGGAAATTTCGCAAGAGCCAGAACTTCTCGGATTGGTTCAATAAAACGAACTAAACCGCTTAGTGCGAAATACGTGCCGCGTCACGAGGGAGCTAGACAATGGAACGCGACCAGGCTTCGAAATTCATCAACGACCTGCTGCGCCTGATGCTGTCGCGCAAGGGCTCGGACCTGTTCCTGACGGCCGACTATCCGCCGGCCATCAAGATCGACGGCAAGCTCACCAAGGTCTCGCCGCAGCCGCTCACGGCGCAGCACACGCTGCAGCTGGCGCGGGCGATCATGAACGACAAGCAGGCGGCCGAGTTCGAGCGCACCAAGGAGTGCAATTTCGCGATCTCGCCGCAGGGCGTCGGGCGCTTCCGCGCCAATGCCTTCATCCAGCAAGGCGCTGTCGCGCTGGTGTTGCGCACGATTCCCGCCACGCTGCCAACCATTTCCTCGCTCGACCTGCCGCCGGTGCTGCGCACCGTGGTGCAGGCCAAGCGCGGCCTCGTCATCGTTGTCGGCGCCACCGGCTCGGGCAAGAGCACGACGCTGGCCGCCATGATCGACGAGCGCAACGAGACGACCTACGGCCACATCGTCACGATCGAGGATCCGATCGAGTTCGTCCACCCGCACAAGAACTGCATCGTCAGCCAGCGCGAAGTGGGCCTGGACACCGACTCCTGGGAGAACGCGCTCAAGAACTCGCTGCGCCAGGCGCCCGACGTCATCCTGATGGGCGAGCTGCGCGACCGCGAGACCATGGAGCACGCCGTCGCCTTCGCCGAGACCGGCCACCTGTGCATGGCCACGCTGCACGCCAACAGCGCCAACCAGGCGCTGGACCGCATCATCAACTTCTTCCCCGAAGAGCGGCGCAGCCAGCTGCTCATGGACCTTTCGCTGAACCTGCGCTCGCTGGTCAGCCAGCGCCTGCTGCCGCGGCGCGAGGGCAAGGGCCGCGTCGCGGCGGTCGAGATCCTGCTGAACTCGCCGCTGGTGTCCGACCTGATCTTCAAGGGCGAGATCTCCGAGATCAAGGAGCTGATGAAGCGCTCGCGCGAGCAGGGCATGCAGACTTTCGACCAGGCGCTGTTCGACCTCTACGAGTCCGGCAAGGTCACCTACGAGGACGCGCTGCGCAACGCCGATTCGCTCAACGACCTGCGCCTGCAGATCAAGCTCAACAGCGAGCGTGCGCGCTCGGGCGACATCTCTTCGGGCACCGAGCATCTGACGATTGTTTGAATTCGCTGAAGTAGAGTCCGCGCATGAACACGCCGACCCGCTCCTACGAATCCATCCGTCCTCACCGCGTCGCCTTCCTGGGCCTGGGCGTCATGGGCTATCCCATGGCCGGCCACCTGGCGCGCGCCGGCCACGAGGTCACCGTCTACAACCGCACGTCGGCCAAGGCGCAGCAGTGGGTGGCCGAGTACGGCCATCGCGCCGCGGCGACGCCGGCTGAAGCGGCAGCGGGTGCGGAGATCGTCTTCGCCTGCGTCGGCAACGACGACGACGTGCGTGCCGTGACGACCGGCGCCCAGGGCGCTTTCGCGGCCATGGCGCCTGGCGCGATCTTCGTGGACCACACGACGGCCTCCGCCGCGGTGGCGCGCGAGCTGCACGGCGTCGCCACGGCGCGCGGGCTGCACTTTGTCGACGCGCCGGTTTCCGGTGGGCAAGCCGGCGCCGTCAACGGCGCCCTGACCATCATGTGCGGCGGCGACGCCGCGCCCTTCGATGCCATGCGTCCCGTCGCGCTGGCCTTCGGCCGCGCCGTCACGCGCATCGGCGAGGCGGGTGCGGGCCAGCTCGCCAAGATGGTCAACCAGATCTGCATCGCCGGCATCGTGCAGGGCCTGTCCGAGGCCGTGGCCTTCGGTCAGCAGGCCGGGCTGGACATGCCGCTCGTGCTCGATGTGATCGGCCAGGGCGCGGCGCAGAGCTGGCAGATGGACAACCGCGGCAAGACCATGGTCGAAGACCGCTTCGACTTCGGCTTCGCCGTCGACTGGATGCGCAAGGACCTGGGCCTGGTGCTCGACGAGGCGCGCCGCAGCGGCGCGCGCGTGCCGGTGACGGCGCTGGTCGACCAGTTCTATGCCGACGTGCAGGCCATGGAAGGCGGGCGCTGGGACACCTCCAGCCTCGTGCGCCGCCTGCGCCGACGCTGAGGCCTTGTATCTTCAGACCAGACCAGCGCGATAGAGTCTGAACGCCGTTGAGGCGGCCAGACCGGCCCGTGCAGTTTGATCGCGGCTAGGGTGTTGGAGCCCGTCTCTGAGTAAAGGACGCACGGTCACC
>Ga0213872_10001095_pt1 | contig 18587 bp, 14 predicted proteins | sample VelepicomBERX_R2_FD_160071 | JGI IMG/M metagenome (GOLD analysis project Ga0213872, IMG submission 160071) | Rhizosphere microbial communities from Vellozia epidendroides in rupestrian grasslands, the National Park of Serra do Cipo, Brazil - RX_R2 | ecosystem: Host-associated > Plants > Roots >...
CTGCGCGTCGAGAACCAGTTGGGTTACAAGATGATCAAGTGGATCGAGCGTATCGAGTTCATCGCGTCTGAGAAGTTGGTCGGCGAAGGGGAGGGCGGCTCGAATGAGGACGAGGAATATTTCGACCTGCTGCCCAATATCTGATGCTGGAGCTTGATGCGGTTTCGGGTCACAACCTCAATCTACGGTACGCAGCTCGCTCATTTCGCGCGCGAAAACTCTCCACCGGGACGGATATTCGCCGTTGGTGAGAAGTGGGCGGCACAAGACCCATTGCGAATTCCTCAACAGACACCTTTGCTCGCCCTTGACTCTGCAGGTTTCGTTGTGACACGTTTACTGTCAGTTCTAGTCCACGATGACGCGTTGCTTGGTAGCCCTGACGGCGGCTTGCGCGCTCGCCGCCCAAACCCACGAAGCCTTCTCTCCCACGACCTACTTTCGTGACCACTGTGCTACCTGCCACGGCTCCGCAGCAGTGCCACGCGCGCCGAGCCCCGCGGCGCTTCGCTCCTTCTCGCCCGAAGCGGTCTATGCAGCCATCACCACTGGCTCGATGAAAGCAATGGCCGCGAACCTCACTGACGCTCAGCGCACGGCCCTTGCTGAAACCTTGACGGAACAGAAGCTGGGGGTCGCAGCGTTAGCCGACGCAAAGGCTATGTCGAACCCCTGCCCCAGCAACCCGCCGCTTGCCGAACCTGCCATGGTGGTGAATGGTTATGGCACTGACCTTGCAAACTCGCGCTTCGTCTCAAGCCAAGCGGCGGGGCTTAGCATTGACCGAATCGCCAACCTCAAACTGAAATGGGCCTTTGGCTTCCCGGCGGTCTCGCAGATGCTGGGCCAGCCCACTGTTGCCGACGGCCGTCTCTTCGTCGGCTCCCAGGCTGGCTACGTTTATAGCCTGAACGCTTCTACCGGGTGCGTCTATTGGTCTTTCCGAACGGCCGCCGGTGTCCGAACCGCGCCGGTATTTGGCGCCGCCGGCGAACGCGCTATCTTGTGGTTCGGCGACTTGAAGGCTAACGCCTATGCCATCGACGCGCATACGGGTGTGCAAATTTGGAAAGTGAACGTCGACCCTCACGTGGCGGCTCGAATCACGGCCGCGCCGGTGCTCGACGCAGGTGTGCTTTATGTGCCGGTCTCTTCCTCCGAAGAAGCGCCTGCGTCACAGCCGAGCTACGAATGTTGTACCTTCCGAGGAAGTGTGGCGGCCCTGGATGCAAGGACCGGCCGCAAAATTTGGCAGACTTACACCATCTCCGAAGCTCCCCGCCCCATTAGAAAGAACTCTGCCGGGACGCAACTCTGGAGTCCAGCGGGTGGGGGAGTCTGGGGCACGCCGCTGGTGGATCCGAAGCGCAGCGCGCTTTATTTGGCCACAGGAGATGCGTACATCAGCCCGGCCCCAGACACCACTGACGCTATCATGGCGATGGACCTGAAAACCGGCGCGGTGCTTTGGTCAGTGCAAGACCTGCCCAATGACGCCTGGAATGTCGCTTGCGCGCGGAAAAACGACAACTGCCCAGAGCCTGCAGGTCCCGATTACGATTTCGGCGCGGCTACCATTCTGCACAACCTCGCGAACGGCAAGCGGGTTTTGCTGGCTGGGCAAAAGAGCGGCATTGTGTGGGCGCACGATCCTGATAATCACGGGGCGGTGCTTTGGAAAACTGACGTCACACGAAAGAAGCCCGATCCGAGGGGCGAAATCGTTTGGGGCGGTGCTGCGGACGAAAAACAGGTTTACTACGGGCTCACCAGCGGCGGAGTGGTGGCTCTCGACGTAGCCACGGGCGAGAAGAAATGGCTGAGCTCGTTCAATGAGTCCGGACCGCATTCAGGCAGCTCCGGCGCCGTTACTTGTATACCAGGGGTTGTATTCTCCGGCGGGTTCGATGGCATGTTGCGCGCTCTGGCCACCGAAGATGGCAAAGTGCTCTGGCAGTATGACACGAAGGGCGAGGTACAAACGGTGAACGGGATCAAAGGCAGCGGCGGATCGCTCGGGGCACCGGGCCCGGTGATCGCCAATGGGATGGTGTACGTCGAATCGGGGTATATCGGCGTGGTTCGTGGTCAACCCGGCAATCTGCTGCTGGCGTTCGGGGATTCGTCGAACGCAAATTGAGTGGCTATCTATGGACGCGGCCTCAAGGCGGATTCGATCCCGGCTTGGGTGGATAAGTCACTAGGCGATTATGCGCCAACGGACGCGCCTGCGGATTCAAATTCCGTCATAGCGTGAATATCCACGTTTGGCCCAATAGTCCGGGGGTTCGTCCTTTGTATAGGTAATCCGCGTAATCGCCTTGATGTTCTTCAGTCCGAGTTTCACAGGCACAAGCAGTCGGAGCGGAGCTCCGTGCTCCGCGGTGAGCGGTTGTCCATTCAGGTGAGTCGCCAGCAGCGTCTGCGGATGCCGTGCGGTCAGTAAGTCGATCGAAACGAAGTATGGATCCGGATTCCCGTTTGCGTCGAGATTGACGGACGATTCGATGTGAGCCCACTTTGCCTGGGACACCGGCGGGTAAGCATGCAAGAGGTCATCGAATCTCAAACCGGACCACCACGAGATCGCACTCCAACCCTCCACGCATACGAGGCGAGTAATCTGATCATGGATCTGGTGACGTGCGAGAAGAGCGGCGATGTCAAGGGAAACGGTCACGCCGGAGGACAGCCCATCGAGAGTCAGGCGCCATTTCGAAATGTAACCGGGATTCGGCGTAGCACCGTTGTAGTTATTCTTGAGCGGCGTAATCTGAGACTTTGTATAAGTTGGCACCAGACGATTCGGCGAATAGAGCGCTTCGGCCACATCATCGTCGAGCCGCTGCGCTTTGTTCAGAAGCCACTTGTCTTTAGGTGTAATGCTGCGACCTTGATCAACACCCAGCCGCTGCAAAACTCTCTGGGGCAGTTGCGATCCGCCCACGGCCAGCGCCGCAATTGCGCCGGCGCCAAAGACAAACAGGTCGCGGCGAGTCCGCCGGCGAAGAGTGGAGGGTGCGACTTCGATGATCTCAGGCGCTCTTTCCCTGAATAGACCGTGAGACGCCTTTTCGGGGACAGATTTCCTGATGGGCTTTAACTGCATGCCATTCTGTTCAGGGTTCATTCGCCCGAGATCCAATCTCCAATCGCGTGGACCAGCCGGTGATCATGCTCCGCACTGTGTCCCAACTATCGACAAAAACCAGAAACACGTGCGGCACGGCAAACAAGATGAATATCCACATCAGCCAGAAATGCCACATCCGTGCTGTGTCAAATCCACCAAACAATGCAGCGAGCCAAGAGAGCTGCATGGGTTCGTGAATCGCCCAACCTGTTAAGACAGAGAGCAAACCGGCGACGGGAATGGAAAGGTAAGCGAGCCGCTGCAGCGGGTTGTACTTGGTATTGAAGTGGGGAGGATTCCGCCGCCGTGGCCGGAACATCATAAAAGGCGTTCGGAGATAGTACCCTGCGATTCTTAATGCGCCGCGCGCATCGTTTAAGCGCGGCAGCAGTGAGCGCCACTCGCCGCCCGCGAAAACTCCGGCCAGGTACACGAGCCCGTTCAGCATGAATAAGTATGCGCAGCACCAGTGAAGACGCATAGCAGGGGCGAGCATGTAGGGACCGAGGCTGGCGTGGTTGTAGACCCAGTCCGGAGGGCTTGCATAATCACGCAGACCAGGCAGGTGAGCGCAAATCCAGATACCCGCATCGGCGAAATAATCGAAGGCTCCAGTTTGCGGATTTGGATTGTGTTGATAAATCGGTGAGGCCCAGTAGATCGAAATTCCACTGACGATCAGACCCAAAAGAAGCGGAATATTCAACCAATGACTGATCCGTACGAGGACGTTGTGTTTACGGACTACGCGCACGCGCGGCTGTGGCGCCGGCGTGCGTGTAGCGATCCGTTCCTGGGTGGAATGTGGCACAAGTATTCTCAAGGTCAGTTTCGAGAGTCCATGCCCGAAGGCGGCGCGGCCGCGAAATGCGCGCGCCCATCCTCGATCAGCCATTGATCGGCGTGGCGTACGGCCACGAAGAAAAAGTTGATCGGTATCACGGGGATGATCGTCCCATTTGGGCCGTTGACATTGCGCACGGTAAGGAGCGCGTCCGCGACTGCGAGATCGGGTTTGATGAAGCGGATCCGGTAGTTCGAGAACACCGCTTGGGTGGTGCCATTGACGGCTTGCTGGGCCTCGGGACCGAAATCTTTCACCATTGCGACCCGCCCTTGCAGAAAGTCACCCTGGGGCGTCACGAAGGTTGCGTCTTGGGCGAATAGGGATGCCCGGAGTTCGGCATTCTTCTGAACGAAAGCCTTAGCAAAAGTATCTCCGAGTGCGCGAACGGCTGCTTCGTCTCGAGGCTCGCCGGCACTCGCAGAGCCGGTCGCCCCGATGATGAGCGTACACGCGAGAATGGCTGAGCCGAGGCGCTGCATCAGGCGTCGGCCTCGCAGCGCTGACTTGGGCTCCCGGGGTGCGGAATCGATGGTTTGAGTTGCTATCGAAGCAGCTCGGTACGTTTGTGAGATGTTCATTTGTTTTTTCATAAGTGTCGTTTCTTTCTTGACTTGGTCCGCGACCTCGCACTTAGCCTTTGAAGGGCGTGCTTGCGAGGACCTCCACTTTTTCAATCTGCGGGGGAATAGCAAACAATTCATTGGCTCGCGCCCCCAATGCCTTTGCAATCGCACCAGTCAAGTGGGCATTGCGGCCTCCTTCATTTGCAAAGGTGTCGAAGATGCCGAACTTTCCAGATCCAAGCTTGATCGCATACCATTTCAAGGTCTCTTTTTCATTCAGCGCGAGTGGCTGAGCTGACTTTAGAAATGCTTCGGCACCGGCCTCCTTGCCTGGGCGCGCTTCGAGCGTGACTAACAATCCAATTGCTTCCATGGAGTTATCCTTCTGTGTTGACGTTTTCGTGATTGGTGAGCTCAGCTCACAACTATGAGTAGACTGCAAATCAGAGGCGGGATTGTGCGAGTTTCTGCTCGGATGGTCGGAATCTTGCTGAATTCGTGCTCGCAGAGACAGAACTCCAGCGAATTACAAGAGTCCAATGAGTTGTGCCGGGATATTCAGAATTGCTGATGGAGACGACAGGACTGAGGCGGATGCAAGGAGGGATGCGTCCCTAACAACAACGTAAAAGGCCGCCGGTGAAAGAGACGATGTGGCTGCGGATCAGAAATTACAGACGTGGCGCGCCCTGGGAGGAGGTTTCCCAAGCGCAAGTCACTTCGGAGCCCAGAAAATCTTGGCGATACTCTTTCGGTCTAACTCCACAGACGTCACGAAAGACCTGCGCGAAGTGCTGCTGGGTCTTGAAGCCACAGGCCATGGCCACGTCCAATATTCGCGCATCGGGAGCGCGCAACATCGCCTTAGCGCGCTCGACCCTTTCGCGCAGAACAAATTGATGCGGCGTCTCGCCCGTTGACTTACGAAACATCCGCGCGAAATGAGCTGTGCTCAACCCTACCGATTGCGCCATCTCGTCGAGACTCAAGTCGTCGTCGATCTTTGCATGGACCAACTCTTTAACCCTTCGGAAGCGTGCTGAGCCCAGTCCGCCTCTGTTTATCTGCACAGGACGGCGCCTTACTGCATGACCATTAACCAGCGCTATGGCAATCGCCTGTTCGACAGAATCCAGGAACAGACGCCCGCCCGGAAATCCAGCAAGCATCTCCGCATTAACGGCCGCGACCAGCGCGCCCAGACGGGGGTCCGCAAACTTGCGATGAGGGCGCAGTTCTACCTCGCCATTCGCTCCATCAGAAGCGGCCATCAGTGCTGCATCGGAAATACTGATCTGCAGCATCGGCACGGTCATGAGTCCAACCCACTTTTGACGGGGCAACATTCCTAAGTCGCCCGCCGCGTAGTCGACCTTTTCCATCGTGGAACGGTGTGAGCCGGATTCAATTGAGCCGGACCCCAGCAGCATTGCGAGCCCTTGCTCCTGCCGCACCCAAAGACGCGGCTCTGTAACAGATTCGGGTGGTTTGAGTTCAACTCTCATTCTTTTGCTTCTGATTTGATGTATCTCCGGGGCAAGGGCGATGCGTGTATCTCAACGTGAAGGTATATGTTGGCGAGCAAACGGTTCTGATTTACCCGGGGATCACCGAAAATCGGGATAGTTTGTGACCATTAGGCGTGCTAGTGGATGTGAAGGATTTTCTCCAAAGGGCAGGTAGTAAATCTAGGGTCTAGCCGGTGGACGACCAGCGTGAATCTTGTCGGGATTGTTCACTGAGTAGATCGCGGTGATGCGGCCGTCAAGGATGGAAAAGGACGTGACAGAGAACAGTTCTCCATCTCGGAAGGTCACGATACCCGGCCCGGAATTTACGGTAGCCGGGTGTACGTCAAATACGATGCCGTGCTTGCGTCGCAAACCGAGGAAAAACCGCGTGATGCGGTCGGCCCCATACACCGGATTGAGAGCCGAAGGCACTTTGCCGCCGCCATCGGTGACCAACACAGCGTCTTTTGCAAGGATGGCAAGCAGTTCCTTCTCATCGCCCCGTGCCAATGCGTCGATGAAGCGAGTCACAATGGGCGACGCGACCTTTTTGGAGACGGGCGGGGCTTGCCTGGCGCGGTCGAGTGCAGCCCGGGCACGGATCATTACCTGGCGGCAAGCGGCCTCCGATTTGCCGGTGATTTCGGCGATCGATTGATAAGAGTGTTCGAAGATTTCGCGTAAGACGAAGACCACGCGCTGCTCGGGCTCGAGTTTTTCGAGCAGATACAAGAGGCCGACCGAGAGGCGCGAGTGCGTGATCGCATCCTGTTCCGGGTCAGGAGCGTTGAAGACCGGTTCCGGAAGCCATTCGCCAGGATAGACCTCCCGCCGGTGCTGCGCGGAACGAAGTTTATCGATGGACAGGCGGGTCACGACGGTGGTCAACCAAGCCTGGGCATTCCGAATGGATGCGTAGTCAGATTGCTGGAAACGCAGTAGAGTTTCCTGCACCACGTCTTCGCTCTCAACCAGACTTCCGAGATAGCCGTATGCAAGAGAGAGAAGGCGCTTGCGTTCGGACGGTGAGGGGACGAAGGGGCTTACGTTGCCGAGTTGCTGAAGATCGGGAGAGCCCAACGATTTCAGCGTACAAAAATTCAATTTGGCGTCACAAACTCCGCTCACGTTTCGTCGGGAGAGATAGAGGAAGAAAACAAAATGGAAGACAAAAAAACACACAGGATAGAACCGAGAATCAACCTGGCCGATCCGGCGTTAAGTGACGTAATGAAAGCGATGTATGGGCTGGAGGGTCCGCTGCGGAACTCGGGACTTGAGCCGGCGCTGCGCGAGCTGGTGAAAACACGGGCCTCACAGATTAACGGCTGCGCCTACTGCATTGATATGCATACGAAGGACGCGAGAGCGCAGGGCGAGAGTGAGCAGCGGCTGTATGCGTTAAATGCCTGGCGAGAAACGCCGTTTTATACCGACCGGGAGCGCGCCGCGCTGGAGTGGACCGAGCATCTGACGCTGATTGCCGGGAAAGGCGTCCCGGACGATTTGTATCAGCGGGTGAGAGAGCACTTCAGCGAAGAGGAGATTGTGAAGCTGACGCTCGCGGTCGTGCAGATCAATGGGTGGAACCGGCTGGCAATCGCGTTCCGCGCGCCTGCCGGCAACTATCAGCCGGCGCAGCATCATCATGTCGAAGCCATGGCCTAGGACGAGTTGCTGCACTCGGGTTCAGAGTGAGCGCCGATGCGCAAGCCCACCAGCATCGCTTGGTGAACCGGAGACGCAGGCGAAAACGCGGCTATCGGCCTGACTGGTTTCTGATTACGTTCCCTAGGCTGCTATGGCAGCGGCACGACCTTGCCAGGCATGGGCGGGGGGCAGCCCATCCTACTCATAATCGTGGAGGCGAAGTTGAGGCTGTCGTAGGGTTCGGTTATGTGTTCCACCGGGATACCGGGACCATTCATCATCCACACGGAGTGGGTGGAAATACGGAAGAACGCTCCGTGATTGCCGCCCGGATTCGGGAAGCGCACATTGAAATTCCAATGATCTGCGGCGAAGACATGAAAGTCGGCCTGCACGAGTTCGCGGCGGCGGCGTTCGTAGCGCAGCAGCACCGGGCTGGTGCCCCGGGGCCCCGGCACGTTGTCCGCGACCGGCGAAAGCTGTTCGGTGATACCGATTACTCCGTTTGAGTAGCGCGTTTGGTGAATGGCCTCCATCCATTCGTGCTCGGAGTGCCATGCCGAAAGCCACGCCGCGCGGTTCTCGCCCGACGGTATGTTCGACCGCGGGTCCTCGAACAATTGCAGGGGCAAACCGGCGCGCCACGGCTGATCGGTCCAGGTTATTTTTCCGCTCTGATCTTGTGTGAGTTCTTTCACCGGCCGCACCGAGATGAGACCCGACACGTCGGTCAGAATCACGAGCTGGCTCGCGGCATCGCCGTAAAGCAGATAGGCATGCTGCGGCCCGGTCGCCTCCGTTACATACAGACCATCGGGCAGGCGCATAGCCGTAAAATCGATCGGCTTGGGCGAGAGCTCTTTCTGCGGGTTATTGTGCACCTTCTGCGCGGCCAGCAATTCGAAGTAATTGACGTACTTGAACGACCGCTCTTCGTCGAGATGCCCGTCCTGCCCCACCACTAAACCGCCCGGCGACAGCGCGATTACATAATGCTCGAGCTGGTGCACAGAATTGCTGTCTCCCAGGCTCAGCGCCGGAACCAGTTCCGAAATGGGCCGCTGCAGCGGCTTATCGGGGCTCGACTGAAACTCCAGCAATGCGCGAAGATGGGCGACATACGAGGTGTAGCCGCTGTGCTCGTGCTCCCATTGGGCGAGCTCGTCGATCAGCCGGCGCGCTTCCTTATCATTGCCGTTGTCCTCGTCTTCGTGCGTCCATTTCCTGGGTACATCCTCGAGCTGTTTCTTGCGCTGAGCGATGCGCGCGGCCAGCGCCTGCATCTCTTCGGTCATCTGCTCCGCAGTCTTCTCCCATGCGGCGCGATGCCTGTCGATCAGCGCTTTTAATGTCGCGGCAGCGGCGGCGCGTACCCTGGCGGCGAGATCGGGACGCTGCAACTGCTGGAGCAGAATGTGGATCTCATTCAAGTCGCTGTTGCGGAGCTGCACCGCGGCTCGCTCATTGCCGTCGATGTCCAGCCAGGCAGTCGCGTATTGCTCAGCCTGTCCTTTGAGGTAAAAAGAAGCCGTGCTTGGGGTGGTGACGCGATGACGCATCGGGTTCAAACCGCGCAGCTTGAAATCGCTAAACTGCTCGCGGTCTGTTACCACATGATGTCCTCCTCCATCGGGGCTGTTGAACAGATCCGGCAAACTGAAGGTTTGGCTCATCACGCCCGGGACGTTGTTCATGCCGTGATCGGAGACCACCGCGAACAACGTTTCGGCGGCATACGGGCTTTGCTGAATCGCAGTCCAGATGCGCCCCACGACCGCGTCCAAACGCCGCATCGCATCGTACAGCGCAGCGGGCTGGGTGGTTTCATGTCCCTCATGATCTACGTCGCCGGTGAAGTAGTCGAGGTACACGATCTCGGGGCTGGCCAGCCCCCGTTCCAGCTCGACCTCCTCCTCTTCGAGCAGCACGGAATCGAGCGAGGGCGTTTCACCACTCTCGATCATCGAGAAGATCACCTTGCCCGAGAATCGTTTTTTCAAGGTGCTGTTCAGCGTCCGCCAGCGCACTCCGCGCTGAAAAAGCTGGAAGCCCTGGTAAGAATGGACGAATCCGAATGAGTCCATGAGCAGGGGAACGCCGGCCCGGTCCAGCACTTCTACGCCCGGCATGTCGACCTCTTTGCTGCGCGCGTACTCGACGTAGAACGGGAAGAAGTTCAGATAGTCATAGGCTTCTCCCGTGTAACGGTCATACTCGACGTTGCCGCGAATCACCGTGTGATAACCGGTACCGAGCATCGACCACGATGGAGCCGAAAGAGTGATCCCGCGGGTATAGAAGTTATCGAAGACCGTACCGTTCTCACCGAAGACATGCTGGAACCAAGGCAGCCGGGACTTGCCGGTGGCCGGATCCTTTTCCGCCATGGCGTCGTAAAGCAGGTCCGCGTTCAGGCCGTCGATCTTCAGGATTACGAGCCGCTTTGCACTTGCGGGAGTGCTTTCGGCTGGAGTAACCACCACTGCACTCAGGAGAAGAAAGGCCGACGCAGCCAGCCGGGCGAATCGGCTCACTTGGGTCCGTCGGCGCCCGAGATGTGGAACGCCACTCCGGCCCCGGCCGCTCCTGCCGATACGCCCGGTGCGGCACCTGGTTGTGCCGGCGCGCTGTTTCGTTGAATCGAGTTCAACGCTTCAACGCAGCCGGCGCGCAACGTGGTGTCGTGCGAAAGCCCTTCCAGCTTCTGCAGCGTCGCGCCGGCATGGACCCGCATCGCAGGCGAGTTGACGTACGGCATCAAGCCGGCCAGTTCCGCCACCGACGACTCAATGCGCGCACTCTCATACGAGACTTCGGGCTCTGTTGCAGCGTTCACGAGCGAATCGAGAAAGTTCAACTGATACTGGGCCCGACGGTAGGAATCGAGCATGGCGAGCTCTTCGCCTTCGCGCGGAGTGCGGTGCGTATAGGCTCCCAGGGTGACCATGTGCAATGCACCATCGCGGGCAAGCTGCTTTTTGGTCTCGCCGAAGGAGGCTAATTCCTCCCGGCGATCCTTGTCGAGCCGCAGGACCAAAACTCCATCAGGCCGGGCGTCTTTTTCCAGTTGTTCATAACGTGCGTGGGCAGCCTGAAGTTCCAAGGCCGGGTTCGCTTCGAGCGGATTGATTTCGAGCACCTTAATCCGCTCGCGCATTTCTTTTCGCAGCACCGGGTCCAACTGATGATCCAAGGCCAATTGCACGCGAAATTGTGAGTAGCAATCCAGGCGGGCTGATTGTTCCACGGCCGTACCATGCCTGGCAACAACGAAATTGTACAGGTCTGCTCCGACGTAATAGTACCAATTCGTAAAGTGGGAGAGGCCAATGACGCCGGCCGTAATCTCGTTGATCGAGCGCTGGGTCATTTCATGCCATCGCACATGCAGCTTGTCGCGGAAATCAACCAGCAGCAACGGCAGCTTCGGATAGTTCAAGCTATAGACGCCCAGCGGAAGCAAATCAACACGCTCGCCTCCCGGCGCGCCGGCAGGCAGCAGGGTACCGTTGTCATCCATCTTTCGGTGGAACACCGGCCCGCGCCAATCCTCCAAACGGCCATCGCGCCAGGGATCGCTGATGTTCAGCAGCTTCCAAACGGGCCCCAGCGACGTTCCGAGAGGTTCGCTGGCCTCCTTGACGGGGAACCACAACATCGCGTATTGTCCGTCAGTACCGCCGACACTCAACGGTTCAAAAACCAGCCCGGTCTTCTCGGCACACTGACGAAGCAGTTCCCAGTTACGCGCGCGAACCCGTTCCTGCTGGTAATCCGCCTCTTCACCCAGCCGGGCTGCCTGATGCTCATTGACAAATCCACCAAGCATTTTCTTGCGTAACTCGAGGCGCGCGATTACGGTATAGATTTGAGTGCGCGTCAACCCCGCGGCGTCGTCGGAAACCGGCGCGAGCCGAAGGTAACTGACTGCTTCTTCGAGATGCAGCCGCTCATGATCAATATCGTTGGTACGGTAGGCTCGGGAGGTCGCCCGGATGGGTGTTGTGCTGGGATCGAGCAGCGTCCACTGCAACAAGTCTCGCATCCCATCCGAGAACACCGGATGTTCGGGAGCGGCCAGATTGAGCAGCGGCTTGGTATCCCGCGGTCTGGTAACGTCGGGGCCATCGCCGACACGCCAATAGAAAAAAGGAATCGCCGAGAGAAAGCGCTGTTCCAGATTGGGCGGCGCATAGGTTAACAACCACACGTACGTCAAGCGGTCGTTATTAGGATTTGCATCGCCGAGGGTATCGCGAAGCACGGCAATGAGAGGTATTTCGCCTTCCACACCGCCAGAATTGGTGGGAGGGCGACAAAACAAGGTTACGATCTCAGCGGTCTCGCCTACAGGAATCGATCGCCAATAATATTCCGATTGGTTCCTTTCAGCGGTGGTGGTGCTTTGCGGCCGATCCGCATATGCTCGCAGGGGCAGTGCAGCCGCGAGCAGCACAGCGCCAACAAGTATCTGCGAAACAACACTCATAGGTGACTGAAGAACCCCACCTTAATGCAATTGATGCTCCAGCGATACCTCGGCGTTACCCCCAGCGAACACCAACACGTAGGAAACCGGGGAGATACGGCGAAATTTCGCCTCGCGAGAGTCTTCATTGCAGTGATCCACGCTATGAAGATTAGAGGCCAGTTGTTCCATTTTTCGAAACGGGCATTGGGGCGATGACCCACCTCGCGCGCGAAGGTCTCGGAGTGGAGACAACATGATACGGTAAGAAGAAGTGTCGTTCGATAGTGCGCTGAATTTAGTGTGGTTGCTGCTTGGAGCTATCGCTCTGATATGCACCATACGTGCGCGTGCACGCCGTCCTGCGAGCCAGCGAATCGGGCCGCCCTCTCTGCATATCGTCGGGGTGACCTTGATTGCTGCCGCGTTGTTTCCATACATCTCTGCGACGGATGATGTGCTGCGCGTGCAAAATCTCGAGCGGCAGCACGATGCGCATCACCCGGGCCAGGCCCCGGCAAAGCAAAGCCAGAAGAGCAATTCGCAGAATCAGGACCTGATGCGCCTGTACGAGACAATCGACACGCCGCTTGTCTGCCGTATCCAGGAGATCAGCCTCCTCCTCTGCTTTATCAGTCTCGTAATCGCGCCGGTTGTCACACGCATTGACCGTAGCGCGCCCTCGGAGAGCGGCCGCTCGCCACCGCAGTTCCTGCCGGCATAGTTCGTAGAAACCGCATAGCTATTGAAGTTTTTTGAGGAGGACAGATGCAGCGCCGGTTCTGGCGTTTGTGCACCGGTCTCCTGATCGCCATTGGGTGTATGGCCCAGTCCGCCATGCCGCCGCGAGCCCTTACCTGGCAGGAGACGCAAGACATATTTCGAGCCAATAACCCGACTTTATTGGCTGGTAAACAGACTATTGACGAAGCCAAGGCCGATGAGATTACGGCGTACCTGCGCCCCAATCCCGACGTGACGTTGGGCTGGGATCAATTGACCCTGTTCAACAACAATCCGTACAGGCCCGTTTGGCAATCGTATACGTATGGGACTTTCAGCTACCTCCATGAGCGGGAGCATAAGCGCGAATTGCGCCTTGCGAGCGCAAAGCAGGCGACCGAGATCGCGGTATCGGCACAGTCCGACCTGGAACGTAATCTGATGTTCAACCTGCGGGACGCTTTCGTTCGCGTGATGCTTGCGAAGGCAGTGTTGGGAGTGGCCAAGGAGAATCTCGATTACTACGACAAGGAGATTGAGATCAGCCAGCAACGCTTTAAGATAGGCGATATCGCCAAGGTCGACTTCCAGCGTATTGAGATCCAGCGCGTGCAGTACGAATCGGACCTGCAGACGGCGTTAGTCAATCTGCGGACGGCCAAGATAGATCTTCAGGCATTGCTGCGGGACCGCACTCCGGTGGATGAGTTCGATGTAAAGGAAGAGTTCGATTACAACGAGCCAACCACCACGCTGCCGGACCTCGAGAAGATTGCGCTGAGCGCCCGGCCGGATTTGAAAGAGGCGCAGCAGTCGCTCGAGCAGGCGCGCACCAATCATCAACTCTCCATCGCGAACGGCTCGACCGATCCGACACTCGGCGTCGATTTCTCCTGGCAGCCGTCGCCTCTCAACACGTACATGGGCTTCAGTATCAGCTTCCCCTTGCGCATTTTCGACAAAAATCAGGGCGATAAGCTCCATACCCTGATCGATATCGATCGCAACCGCAAGCTGCGGGATGCGGCGGAGATCCAGGCGCAGCATGACGTGGATTCCGCTTATGCCACTCTTGACAGCACACTGAAGCTGCTCCGGCCGTACAAGGAAAAGTACTTGAAGGAGGCTAGCCAGATTCGCGAAACGGTGTCGTTCGCGTATGCGCACGGCGGCGCTTCGCTGCTGGATTTTCTCGACGCGCAGAAGGAGTACCGCGACACGCAACTCAGTTACTTGAATCTCGTCGGCGCGTATTTATCCGCCGCAAATCAGGTGAATTTTTCCGTTGGACGTGAGGTCATTCGATGAAACGCACGCATTACATTCTGACCGGCTCAACTCTCTTCGTAAGCGTGCTGCTTTCGGCATGCGGATCGAAGGAGCAGGTGAACGCACAGGCTGCCGCACCGCCGCCCGCCAATGTTGTGCTGGAGCCCGATCTCAATATCGTGAAGGTCGATCGGCCGGAACGGTTTCGCATCATCGCAGCCGGCCAGCGCGAGGATTTGCCTGAATTATCAGCGACCGGCGTAGTGAATGCCGACGTGGAGAAGTCGATTCCGGTGATCTCGCTGGCATCCGGCCGGGTTGTGGGCATCTACGCGAAGCTGGGCGACGACGTGAAAAAGGGCCAACTGCTTCTCAAGGTGATGAGCAACGACATCTCGAACGGTTTCCAGACATATGAGCAGGCGAAGGCCGACGACGAACTGGCACGGAAACAGCTTGAGCGCGCGGAAACGCTGTACGATCACGGCGCGATTTCGTTGAACGATCTCCAGGTGGCGCAAGACACCGAGAAGAAAACGGCAGTCGCCGTGAGGGCGGCCGTAGAGCAGCTTCGAACTCTCGGCGGCAATCCCGATCATCCGGATCCCATTTTGAACGTCTATGCGCCCGCATCGGGCACCATCGTCGAACAGAACGTGGTCAACTCCGCCAGCGTTCACACGCCGGACAATCAAGCCAACCTGTTTACCATCGCGGATCTCTCGACCGTTTGGGTGATCTGCAATGTCTATGAGAACAATCTGCCGGACGTGAAGCTAGGTGACGCCGCGCAGGTGCGTCTAAACGCCTACCCGGACCGTGTGTTCACAGGGCATGTTGGCAATATCGGGAAACTTCTCGATGCCACCATTCGCACAGCGCCGGTGCGCATTGTTTTGGATAATCCGGGCATTATGCGCGCGGGCATGTTCGTGACTGCCACTCTGTACGGGCAGCATGGCCGAAAGTACGCTACGGTTCCGAGCACTGCCGTGCTTCACCTGCATGACCGCGACTGGGTATTCGTACCGATGGGCAACGGCCAGTTTCGACGGACCGAGATAACGGCCGGCAAGATTAGCAACGGCCAGCAAGACATCATTTCGGGCATCGCGCCTGGAACCCAGGTTGTGAACGACGCGCTCGCGCTTTCGGCGGAGAGCGAACAGTAGGCAGGGCGCGCAAACATAATGATTCGAGCATTAGTCAACTTCGCACTCAGCAACCGGCTGCTGGTTATTGCGGTGGCTGTGGTCCTGATCGTCTGGGGTGGAATTGCGTTCCACAATCTGCCGATTGAAGCGTATCCGGACGTCGCTAATAATTACGTCCAAATCATCACGCAATGGCCCGGCCGCGCGGCTGAAGAAGTGGAGCAGCAGGTCACGATTCCTGTCGAAATCGTGATGAACGGGATTCCGCATCTCGAGCACCTCCGTTCCGTTTCGCTGTTCGGCCTTTCGAGCGTGACGCTGATCTTCGACGATGATTCCATCAATGAATGGAATCGCGAGAAGGTTTTGGAGCGGCTTTCACAGGTTTCGCTCCCGGCGGGCTTAACGCCGCAAATGGGAACCGACTGGAGCCCGGTGGGCCAGATCTACTGGTACACGCTGAAGAGCACCAATCCTGAATACGATCTCATGGAGCTGAAGTCCATCGAGGACTGGGTGTTGGAGAAGGAACTGAAATCAGTTCCTAATGTGGTGGATGTCTCGAGCTTCGGCGGACCCACTCGTGAATACCAGGTTCGAATCGATCCGAACAAGCTGATCGACTATGGCCTCAACATCAGCCAGGTGGAACAGCAGCTGGCGAACAACAATGCAAACGCGGGCGGCAGCTTTATCCAGGAAGGCGCCCAGCAGATCAATATCCGGGCAGTGGGCTTGGTGGACCACACGCAGGATATTGCGAAAACAGTAATGCTGAGCCCGAACGGGACGCCGATCCGGGTCCGGGATATCGCTGAAGTCGAGCAAGGACCGAAGATCCGCCTGGGCCAGATCGGCAAAGCCATTCACCTGAAAGACGGGACCATCGTCGATTCGCCCGATGTAGTGGAAGGCATCGCTCTTCTGCGCAAGGGGGCTGAGTCGGAATCGACTCTCGAAGGAATTCACAAGAAGGTCAAACAGCTGAATGAACACCTGCTGCCGCCGGGCGTGAAAGTTGTTCCGTTCCTCGACCGCAGCGATCTGGTCCACTACACGACGCATACAGTGCTGCACAACCTGACGGAAGGCATCATTCTGGTCGCCATCATTTTGTTTCTGTTCTTGGGCAATGTACGCGGCGCATTGATCGTCGCACTGACGATTCCGTTTTCGCTGCTTTTCGCATCGATTTGCCTGGATCTGAACCATGTTCCGGCAAACCTGCTTTCGCTCGGAGCGCTTGATTTCGGAATGGTAGTGGATGGCGCTGTGGTGATGGTGGAGAACATTGTCCGCCACATGGGGCGGCATCAATCGGCCGAGAAGACGCCGCTGATGATGATCAGAGAAGCCGCGCATGAGGTGCAGCGACCGGTGTTCTACGCGATCGCGATCATCATCACGGCATACCTGCCGATTTTCACGCTGCAGGCTGTGGAAGGCCGTCTCTTCCGGCCCATGGCGCTGACTGTTGCATTTGCGCTGCTAGGCGCGCTGCTGTTCTCGATTCTGATTGCTCCGGTGCTTTCGGCCTCGCTCTTTCGCAGCAGGGCGAAGGAGTGGCACAATCCGGTGCTCGAGTTCCTGATCCGGAATTACCGGCGTGCACTGTCCCGGGCGCTACGGGTAAAGTGGCTGGTGATCACGCCGGTAGCGGCATTGTTTGCTGTGGCCATATGGCTGTTTGTAGGCGGGTATATAGGATCAGAGTTCCTGCCGCACCTGGATGAAGGAGCGATCTGGGCCCGCGGGACACTGGCGCCCTCTACAGGGCCGAATGAAGGCGCGGAGCTGATGCGGAAAGCGCGGCTGGTCTTGGCTTCGTTTCCGGAGGTGACGAAGGTGGTTTCGCAGGTCGGGAGGCCTGATGACGGGACCGACACAACCGGGTTCTTCAATACGGAATACTTCGTGGATTTGAAGCCGAAAGAGCAGTGGCGGCCGGTCTTTCACCAAGACAAGGACGCACTCATCGGAGCGATGGACCGGGAGGTGGAGAAATTCCCCGGCGTCATCTGGAACTTTTCGCAACCGATCGCAGACAACGTCGAGGAAGCGGTCAGCGGCGTAAAAGGCCAGCTGGCTGTGAAGGTTTACGGCAGCGATCTCCATGTCCTTGAAGAAAAGGGAGAGCAGATCGTGAACGTGATGAGCAAGATCAGGGGCGTAGAGGACCTGGGTCTCTTCCGCGTTCTAGGGCAACCGAACCTGAACTTCACGGTGAATCGCGAGAAAGCTGCGCGGTATCAACTCAACGTTGCGGACGTGCAGGACGCGGTTGAGACGGCGGTAGGCGGCAAAACGGTAAGCGAGGTTTTGCGTGGCGAGCGCGTGTACGACATGGTAGCCCGCTACCAGAGGCCGTACCGCGATACGCAACAGGCAATTGAGAACATCCGGCTGCTGGCGCCGAGCGGTGAACGCGTGGCACTCGCGCAGCTATGTGATGTGAAGGTAATGGACGGCGCCTCTGAAATCTATCGCGAGGCCAACTCGCGCTATGTAGCCATCAAGTACAGCGTTCGCGGACGCGACCTTGGCAGCACCGTAGAAGAAGCAATCAGCAAGGTCAACCGAAATATCAAACTGCCGAGCGGCTACAGCGTTGACTGGGCGGGCGAGTACGCAAGCGAACAGCGCGCCAATAAGCGGCTAGCCATCATCGTTCCGATCACCATCATCGTGATCTTCATTTTGCTGTATTCGATGTTCCATTCGTTCAAGTGGTCAGCTCTGGTGATGATCACGGTAGTGCTTGCCCCAATCGGCGGGTTGTTTGCGCTGTACTTCACAGGAACTCACTTCAGTGTCTCGTCGGGAATCGGCATGCTGGCGCTGTTCGGCGTGTCGGTGCAAACCGGCGTGATCATGATCGAATACATCAACCAGTTGCGCGCGCGCGGTCATTCTATTGAAGAATCGGCCGTGGAGGGCGCGGTGCTTCGGCTTCGCCCGATCATGATGACGATGCTGGTCGCGACGCTGGGCCTTCTGCCGGCTGCAATTTCGCGGGGCATCGGCTCGGATTCGCAGCGTCCATTCGCGATCGTGATTGTCGGAGGTCTGTCGGCAACGCTCGTGATGAGCATCTTCGTGCTGCCGACGATCTATGTTTGGGTGGCAGGAGATCGCGATGTGCTGCCGCCGGTTGAGCCCGGCTTTGAGGAGTGAGGAGAGCTTTCAGGAGAGCCATCAGCTTTCAGCCATCAGCTTTCAGCCATCAGCTTTCAGCCATCAGCTTTCAGCCTTCAGCCATCAGCCATCAG
>Ga0213872_10001096_pt1 | contig 18526 bp, 15 predicted proteins | sample VelepicomBERX_R2_FD_160071 | JGI IMG/M metagenome (GOLD analysis project Ga0213872, IMG submission 160071) | Rhizosphere microbial communities from Vellozia epidendroides in rupestrian grasslands, the National Park of Serra do Cipo, Brazil - RX_R2 | ecosystem: Host-associated > Plants > Roots >...
CAACGCTTCGCTGGTCACGATAATCTTCTGGAAACCGAGCAGTTGTTCGATGTTCACCTCGGCAGCGGTATTCAGGAGGACGGGCTGAATATTCCTGGCGGCACGGTAAGTGGCTTCATCAAAACTCGTTGAGATGCAGAGCACTCTATCTACGTCGGTCTGTGACCTGAGAAATGTCACGAAATCCTTGGTCTTCGCAGCGGTTACCTTAATCTCCTCCGTGACCAGAACGTCGCCCGCTACGATCCGGGAACTGAGCGCCTTCAGCAAAGCGAGTCGCTTAACGTTCTTTGGTACCTTCTTTGAGTAGTCGCGCGGTTTGGGGCCAAAGACCACACCGCCGCCGGCCCATACGGGAGACGAGGTATAGCCCGCCCGCGCGCGGCCGGTACCTTTTTGCCGCCACGGCTTTTTGCCGGAATAAGCGACTTCCGCTTTGGTCTTTGTGTTTGCCGAACCGCTTCTGCGATTTGCGCGCATTGCGACCACAACATCGTGGACCGCCTGGGTGCCGCGACCATTTTCTATCACGTCAATCTTTGCTTCTTTGGCAGCTGCAATCGTCAACACTGTTGCACTCATTCGGTCTTACCTCCGGCGGCCGCATTTTTCTTCTTCGCCGGGCGGACCACGACGTAGCTCCCGTTCGAGCCGGGAACCGCGCCATGGACAAGGATGATGTTTTCATCCGGGCGCACCTGAACAATCCGCAGGTTTTGAATTGTCACCCGGTCATCACCCATGTGGCCTGGCATGCCCATATTCCTCCAGACTCGGCCCGGAGTGGAACGGTTTCCGATGGCGCCGTTCCGGCGATGCATCTTCGACCCGTGAGCGGCTGGTTGCCCGGCAAATCCGTGCTTTCTCACGACACCTTGAAAGCCCTTGCCCTTTGACCGGCCGATCACGTCAACAAATTCGCCTGCCTCAAATTGGTTCACACTTAAATTCAGGTCCCCGTCGAGCCGGGTACCGTCAGGCAGACGGAATTCTCTTACGAACTTTTTAGCCTCGGCGTTCGCTTTCTTAAAATGTCCCAGCAAAGGCTTCGGGACACGCGATTCCTTCTGTGAATCGAAGCCCACTTGAACTGCGTTGTACCCATCCTGCTCCTGCGTCTTAATCTGGAGGACCGTATTGCCACCGGCATCGATCACCGTCACAGGAGTCGCCTTTCCGCTCGCGTCATACACGCGTGTCATCCCGATTTTTCGACCTAGTAAACCAATCTTCATGCTCTCTTGGGACAACGTTAAATCTTAATGGTGATATCTACCCCGGCAGGCAGATTAAGCTTGCGCAGCTCGTCCACTGTCTTTGCGGTCGGCTCGATAATATCGAGCAACCGCTTGTGAGTGCGCATCTCGAACTGGTCCATCGACTTCTTGTCGACATGGGGTGATCGGTTCACCGTGAATTTCTCGACCTTCGTCGGCAACGGGATCGGTCCGGCCACTTTCGCGCCCGTGCGCTTGGCCGTCTCGACAATTTCTACCGCAGACTGGTCCAGCATACGGTAATCGAAACCTTTAAGTCGGATACGGATGCGTTGACCATTCGTCATAATTCAGGCTCCTTTCTGATCCAATACCGCCGCGACGATCTGAGCCGGAACTGGCTCAAAATGAGACGGCTCCATCGAATAGGAGGCGCGCCCTTTTGAAAGCGATCGGATGGCGGTCGCATAACCAAACATCTCGGCGAGCGGCACTTCAGAATGAATGACCGTCGCGAAGTTCTTTGCCTCAATGTTCACGATGCGGCCGCGACGCCTGTTCAGATCACCCATTATGTCGCCCTGGTACTCATCGGGCGTAACACACTCAACCTTCATGATCGGTTCGAGTAGGATCGAATTCGCCTTCTTAAAGGCATCCTTCATCGCGAAGATCGCAGCGAGTTTGAAGGCCAATTCATTCGAATCAACATCGTGATACGACCCATCGACGATCTCAACGTAGAAATCGATGACCTGGTACCCGCCGATCACCCCGTTGGAAAGAGATTCTTCGATCCCTTTCTTCACCGCAGGGATGTATTCCTTAGGGATCGCGCCACCGACGATCTTGTTCTCGACCGTAACGCCCTTTCCTCGCTCCCGCGGTTCAACGTTCACCACGACGTGCCCGTATTGGCCGCGGCCACCGGATTGCTTGATCAACTTGCCCTCACCCTTGGCATTTCTGGTGATCGTTTCGCGGTACGCAATTTGTGGCTTTCCCGCGTTCGCATCGACCTTAAACTCCCGCAGCATTCGATCGCGAATGATTTCAAGATGCAACTCGCCCATCCCGGCGATGATGGTCTGCCCGGTGTCTTCGTGCGTGTAAACGCGGAAAGTCGGATCTTCTTCGGACAACCTCTGAAGAGCGTTCGCCATTTTTTCCTGGTCGAGCTTTGTTTTCGGCTCAATCGCCATCGAAATGACCGGATCCGGAAACGACGGAGGCTCGAGTAGGATCGGATTCGATTCATCACAAAGCGTGTCGCCGGTTGTGATGTTTTTGATCCCCACAATGGCAGCAATATCACCCGAATAGCAGGTTTGAATGTCTTCCCGCTTGTCGGCCTGAATCTGGATCAGGCGGCTGATGCGTTCGCGCTTGCCGGTGCGCGGATTGTATACCGTGTCCCCTTTCGACAGGCTTCCAGAGTACACGCGGAAAAAGACGAGTTTCCCTACAAATGGATCACTCCATAGCTTGAACGCCAAAGAACAGAAATCTGCGTTATCATCGGTGGGAGCGCTTTTCTCCTTATGCGTATCGGGATCAATCCCCTTAGCCGGATCAATATCGAGCGGGCTCGGAAGATAGTCGACCACCGCATCAACCAGATACTGAACACCTTTGTTCTTAAATGCAGAACCGCCGGCGACCGGGATAAACTTATTAGCAATGGTCAGCCGACGGATTCCAGCTTTCAGATCTTTTGGCGTTACCGGCTTTTCTTCGAGAAAGAGAGTCCCGACTTCGTCGTCAAGGTTGCCTACTTGTTCTACCAGGTCGTTGTAAGCCTGATCGATCAACTCGCTATGCTCTTCCGGCACGGGAGTAACCTCGTATGTAGATCCGAAGGCATCGCTGTCTGAATAAATGATCGCCTTTTTGTTAATTACATCGAGCTGACCCTTGAGATGATCCTCCTTACCCAGAGGAATTAAGATCGGCCAGGCATTCGCACCGAGCTTAGTGCGAATCTCCTTAACAACATTGTCAAAATTTGCGCCGACCTTATCCATTTTGTTAACAAAACAGATCCGGGGAACATTATATTTGTTGGCCTGGCGCCAGACGGTTTCGGTCTGAGGCTGAACACCAGCCACGCTATCGAAGACCAGGATGGCTCCGTCCAAAACGCGCAATGACCGTTCGACTTCAGCTGTAAAGTCGACATGCCCGGGGGTGTCGATAATGTTGACGCGCTGCTTCTGGTTTTCAAAAAGCTTGAAAACCCCTTCTTCCTTCCGCTGATTCCAAAAACAGGTGGTTGCAGCGGATGTAATGGTTATACCTCGCTCTTTCTCCTGCTCCATCCAGTCGGTCACCGTATTGCCATCATCCACATCGCCGATCTTGTGAATCATCCCGGTGTAGAACAGGATCCGTTCGGTCAGCGTCGTCTTACCGGCGTCGATATGCGCGCTGATGCCGATATTGCGAGTACGTTCCAGGGGGTAGGCACGGTTCGGAGAATTAGGGTTGGTCGTCATAACACTGGCCTTCTCTATCTCTAAAACAGACGTAGACATACGGGTTACCACCTGAAGTGCGCAAAGGCTCGGTTGGCCTGCGCCATTTTGTGCGTGTCGTCACGCTTCTTGATCGCGTTCCCCTGGCCTAATGCGGCATCTTTTATCTCCGTTGCCAGATTATCCACCATTGTCCCTCGGCGGTTCTTCGCATAATTAACAATCCATCGCATGGCCAGTGAGATCTGTCGCTCCTGCGGTACTTCGATCGGGACCTGATAGGTTGCGCCACCCACTCGCCGGGACTTGACTTCTAAACGAGGCTTGGCGTTTTCTAACGCCTTGTGCAGCGTATCGAGTGGGTCGACAGAATCCGAACCTTCCCGACTCCTTTCAATCGCCTCATAAACGATCCGCTCGGCGACAGATTTCTTGCCGCTCCGCATGACAGTGCTGATCAGACGCGCCACCACCGGGCTGCCATATCTGCTGTCTAGCGATTCAATCTTATGAATGACTCTGCGACGACGTGACATAGTTTCTTTCGCCACGGAAACGGGCCTCAGACCCATCTCCGCGAAATGTTACTTCTTTTTGGCTTTACCGGCTCCGGCTGCTTCCGCTCCCTCCTTTGGGCGTTTCGCGCCATATTTCGACCGACTGCGGCGACGACCATCTACACCGAGGCTGTCCAGAGTTCCCCGAACGACGTGATAGCGAACGCCAGGCAAATCTTTGACCCGACCGCCACGGACCATCACGATCGAGTGCTCCTGTAGATTGTGACCTTCGCCTGGGATGTACGCGATGACTTCGTAGCCGTTAGTCAAACGGACCTTGGCTACCTTCCGCAAAGCCGAGTTCGGCTTTTTTGGCGTGCGCGTCATCACCTGCACGCAGACTCCCCGTCGCTGCGGACAGTCGGCGAGGGCCGGTGATTTTGATTTCACCGCCATCTTCCTGCGACCCTTTCTTACGAGCTGGTTAATCGTTGGCATTTAACAAAATCCGGTTTAGTCCCAATCGTTCGGAGATTAAAAAAGCCGCTCTGGCAGCTTCACCCTCACTTCCGCCAGACGCGGGGGAGCGTGGACTATATTAGTTTTCCTATTCCACGCAAGAGATTTTTCCTCAAAGCCAATGCGTGAATCCCCTGGGAAATGGACGAAAAGATTAGCACAGATTTCGCGACTTTCACCATAAATCGATCCATGCCCGCCGGTAGGCGAGGCTCGGGTAGGGCGAGGACTTCGGCGAGCTCAGTCGAGCCGCTCCGTCCGAGGCGCGGCACGTGACGACGAAAAGGGCAGCGCGGCGTCACGCCCCACGGCTCGGGCGGAGCGGCTCGACTGAGCTCGCCGAAGTCCTCGCCCTACCGGCGGAATACACTGGCTGGCAAACGATGTCGCTCCATGCTATTTTGCCGGCTGTGGCGGGCGATCGCTGGTTTGACACCCGTTTGGCCAGAGGAAAGTCCGAACACCGGAAGGCGGCATGCCTCGTGAAATCGAGGGCGCTCGGGATGTAAATCCCGGGCGACGGAAAGTGTCACAGAAAATATACCGCCCAGCACTACCTTTACGGCGTTGATGTACGGAGCAAGCGCTCGAGTCAAAATGGCGCAAAGGTGGTGCTGGGTAAGGTTGAAAAGGCGGGGTAAGAGCCCACCGGGCTTTCGCGTAAGCGTAGCCGCACGAAAAACCCCATGTGGTGCAAGACAAAGCAGAGGGAAGGGTTGCCTGCCCGTTCTCCCGCGAAAGCGGAAGAAACCCTCGGGTATTAGTCGCATCCGGCGCCACCCGGCGCCAGTTTCAGGTCGGGCAGTAAGACCGGGGCAGGTTTCTGTCGAATCTGAAAGTGGGGCTGGGTGGTGCTGGGCGCTTGGGAAACTGAGTGAGATAAATGATCGCCATCTCGCGAAAGCGGGAACAGAATTCGGCTTATGCCACAAAAGCGAGGCCCGTCCGGACTCCCCGAGACGGGCCTCGACCGTTTCAGGCTAGCTTATCAATCTTGGTGGCCAGCATGAAATCCAGATCGGTCAATCCCCCCGCGGAATGCGTGGATAACACCAGTCTCACCTTGTTCCATCGGATATCGATGTCCGGATGATGGTTCATTTCCTCGGCTTCTTTCGCCAGTCTATTTACGAACTCGATCGCGGGTTGAAACCCGTCGAATTCGAAAGTGCGTCCGATACTGTTATCGCCCAGCTCCCATTTTGGGACTTCATCCAACAGTACCTGAACTGTCTCTGGCTTTAACAACTCCGCCATAGGGTTTCCTTTCTCGTTTTCATTCGATTCAGGCTCCCTCCTGAGGTACCCTCGTAAGAGCATGGCATGATTGGAGTGGCAACGCCTTCCCTTCGTCTTGAATCGTTCGCGACTTGAATGGTTCTCCGGTTTGCGTATGTAACCAGTTCCCGCCAGTCCTTAAACATAACCCAACAGGTAATGCAAACGAACGGTAAGCTATTTAACAATATAGTCGAGACGGTAGGTCGAACTCCTCTGGTCAAGTTGAATCGAATCACCAGAGGCGTCGAAGCCACGATCGCGATCAAGTGCGAGTTCTTTAATCCTCTGGGCAGTGTGAAGGACAGGATTGGCATGTCCATGATCGAAGCCGCTGAAGAAGAGGGCATCATTAATTCCGATACCGTGATCGTCGAACCCACCAGCGGGAACACCGGTATTGCCCTGGCTTTTGTCTGCGCCGCGAAGGGGTACAGCCTAATACTGACGATGCCTGAAACCATGAGTCTCGAGCGGCGCACGCTGCTGGCCATGCTTGGTGCCAAATTGATTCTCACGCCGGGATCCGAAGGAATGAAGGGCGCTATTTCTCGAGCGGAGGAACTGCTGAAAACGACTCCGAACGCCTGGATGCCCCAGCAGTTCAACAATCCTGCCAACCCTGCAATTCATCAAAAAACGACCGCCGAAGAGATTTGGGCTGATACTGATGGGCAAGTCGACATCCTTGTTTCAGCCGTTGGGACCGGCGGCACCATCACTGGCGTAGCCGAAGTCATCAAAGAGCGTAAACCGGACTTCAAAGCGATTGCGGTTGAGCCGAAGGATTCCCCTGTGATTTTACAGACCTTGAGGGGCGAGCCGCTAAAGCCTGGTCCGCACAAAATTCAGGGAACCGGGGCCGGTTTTGTTCCGAACAATCTGCATCTGAAAATTGTCGACGAGGTCATCACGGTTTCCAACGAAGATGCGTTGCAGATGGCTCGGCGTTTGGCCAAAGAAGAAGGCATCCTGGCCGGAATCAGTTCCGGAGCGAACGTTCACGCGGCGCTCCAAGTAGCGAAGCGTCCGGAAAACAAAGGGAAACTCATCGTGACAGTCGCGTGCTCGACCGGGGAACGCTACCTCAGCACCGCGCTCGCTGACGAAGCCAGGGCCGAGGTCGGCGGCTAAAAGGGAGGACCCAGAGAGATGGATTTACCACCAAGACACAAAGATCACGAAGTCGGAAGTCAGCCCGCCCCGCAGCCATCTCACCCGATTTCCACCTTCGATCCCGAAATTTTCTGGGCGCTTCATAAACAGAAAATCCTCATCGGCGCGATCGTATTGACCGTAGCCTTGCTAGGGAGCGGTGCCTATTTCGGTTTCCAGGCAATCCAGACTCAGAAAGCCGAAGCAGCCTACGCCGGAGCTGATTCGGTCGAACGATGGCAGGCTGTGATTCGCCGGTTCCCGAACGCGATCGCGGCAGGTAATTCTTACCTGAGAATCGGGGTTAAGCTGAGGGAGGAAGGCAAATATCAGGAATCTGACAACGCTTACGACTCATTTGTCCGCCGATTTCCTAAACATCCTTTACTGGTCGATGGTTACATGGGGCTGGCCGCTAACGCCGAACTGGAGAACCATCCGGACAAAGCGCTGGAGTTTTACAAGCAAGTGACAACTCAATTTGGCAATTCCTACCAGGCTCCGATGGCGCTATTCCATCAGGCTCGGCTTACCGAGGCCAAAGGTCAGCTTAAAGAAGCGCAACAATTGTTTGAAAGTGTCGTGCAACGCTACCCGGACAGCGTGGCCGCAGGTGTTGCGGGACGCGAGGCCGGCAGATTAGCAGACAAGCTCTCCCAGCAAATCCAGAAGCCGGAACCGAAGAAAACGGCGTCGCCTTCACCAGCTTCACCGGCCGCTAAGTCGCCAGAGCCATAACGGCTACGGGTTCGCTTCGAGCCAGGACGCGACGAAGCGCATCCCTACCGAACGATCCGGTAGGGCCAAGTTTAACCTTGGCCTTGTGGTGGCAAAGCCGCGGGACGCAACACAGATTGCGAGGTGCTGGAGGGCTACGCTCCGTCGTAGCAGCCACCGCGCTACAGGTGCGAACTGCGAGAAGGTCTGGCTGAAACAATCGGACCTGGAGGGGAGCTGCTTGCAGCTCCTTCGCAGGGTTGTCGTCGATGGGTGGTTCTTTCGGCCGGTCGGCCGAAGGCGTTACAAGCAACACCCCTCCAAACCGTGGGTGAAGCAGAGCTCTTAAGCGGTGGCTGCTACGACGGAGCGTAGCCCTCCAACGCCGGCCCGCGACTCACGACAGTTCAACGGGCTCGGCCATTACTTCAAGCTTGAAGCGGCCTTCCTCCAATTCGATCAGGTCGAAGTAGGTTCGGACCTGGAAGGATGTGCCGGCACCACCGGCCTTTGCCAGCAAGCGTTTAAAGAGCGAAATCCTTTCCGGGGTTTCCGGTTCCCGATTGATCATGGCAGCGTTCCAGGCTTCTATCTCCGCAGGAGTGTGGATTTTGGCTTTCGTTCGGATCCATGCCAGCATGGCTTCATCAGAAGAGAGTTCGCTCGCCATCCTTTCGAATTCGTCGCCATCGATGCCAAGGAAACTCAGCAGATGTTGATCGAAACCAGAGGTTTTATAGTTGTAGCCGTGCAACAATCCACACCGATGCAGCCGAGCCTTGTCAATGAGTCGCGGCAAGTGCACATATCCACCAAGCCTCTGATAAGGGCTACGCGGATAGATCTTTTGGGTCATGCAGAAACCAACTTGAAATCCGCGCCCGAGTCGGACTCTCCTCGCGACTCTGGTGGACGACTAGGGGCTTCAAGCAGTTCGCCCTGTGTCATCTCTACATTCCCGATAGAAAGTTCGCCGAAAAACTCGCCCCCTTTCTCCACGTCAAATCCGCGACCGAACACGGCACCAGTCAGGCGGCCGGTTTTCTGAATCACTACTTTGCCGGTGGATATGATGCGCGCAGAAATAATTCCCTCGATGTTTACCAATTCTGCCCGGATCGGGCGGACAAATTCAGCCTCACATTTCTTATCGATATAGACGGTCTTCGCCTCGATGCTGCCGCTGAGCTTGCCCTTCAACTTAATGTGGACGTCGCCGCTGCAAATCAGGCTTCCACGCATAAATCCCTGAATTTCAGCGGACTCGCAGATCACTCGGTTGCTGTTCAGGTCGCCTTTGTTGGTAATGATCAGGCTACCTCGTGTCCGAATTGAGCGGCTGTAGTTACCAATTATGCGGTAATCCTGGAGATCGATGTAGGCTCCGCACTGTGGACAGATGGTCGATGTCGCGTTCCTGGGAACTTCACGTTTTCCTGTGCATTCGAAGCAACGGGCAATAACCGTGCGCTGAACACCTAAAAGCCCTTCCAGCTTCTGGAAGACCCCAGGATGTTTCTTTGCCTCCTGCGGTTCACTCGATTTTCGACCTTTACCCAGCTGAATGTAACCGCTGCATTTTCGGCAGTAGGTAGACTTCGCAAGTTCAGGCTCTAACTGAATGTTACCGCAATGAGGACATTGTACTTCGATCCGTCCTTTAGCAGCCACTCAGAACTCCTTAACGTGGAGCACCAATTTTTTGCGGCTCTTCTTTATGCGCGATACCTAGATCCTTGATGATGTTCTTATTCGGCGTCACCTCAGACTTGCCGACGAACGTAGCACCTTCCTCGATCACCAGACGAGCCGCCTTCAGGTCCCCGATCAATTGGGAGCGCGAATGCAGTTCGCACCGTTCTTGTACTGTAATGTTGCCGTGCACTTTGCCTTTAACAATCACGGTCTTGCTCTTCACTTCACCGCGAACATCTGCATTCTCGCCAACTGTCAGAACACCGTCGACGGATGAAATCTCCCCTTCAAGATTTCCGTCAAAGACGAATTCATTTGCAAACTTAATCGAGCCTTTGATTTCGACGTCCTTCGAGAGGTTATTCTTATTAGGTGTATCTGCCATAACGGGTGTTGGTTGTGTTACAATTTTCGTTTCAGCTGCCGGCGGAGTTGGCGGGTCCTCCCCTGGTCCAGCGTCTTCCACAGGTGGCGTTTGTCCTGGCTTTTGGGGGATAAACTTCTTCAGCACGCTGGCAACTATGAAGGGGGCTAAAAGCAGTGTCAACGATCGGTTTCAAGTTTTGAGTTTTGCGTTTTGGGTTTTGAGTTTTGGGTTGAGCGGGCGGCTCCGCGATAGATCACGCAAAACTCAAAACGCAAAACTCAAAACTTGAAACTCAGGAGTTCCACGTCGCTAGCTCTTCGGCCGGATAGGTCCAGATTTCACTTAACGTCGGATGATAGTGCGGAATCGCGGCCAGCGTAGCTGCAGTTGCATGGAAATGCATTGCGACGACTATTTCGTGGATCAGTTCCGAAGCTTCCGGACCGACCACGGCGCCACCGATGATCTCGCCGCTCTTGGCATCGGCGATCAGTTTGACAAAACCTTCGGTTTCACCTCGAACGATCGATTTTCCATGATCGTCAAAGGGGTATTTTGCGATCCGAACTTCTAACCCCTGTTCGGCAGCTTCGCGCTCGTTGACTCCCGCGACGGCGAGCTGAGGCTCCGGGAACATAGCAAACATTTTGAGACGATAATCTATGTGAGCCAGATCTTTGCGTTCCAACAACCGCCTGGCGTTTCCGGCTGCTAACTCACCTTGTTGAATCGCCATGTGCACGATCTCGAAGAGGCCGGTGACGTCACCGGCGGCAAAGATATGGGACTGGGACGTCTGGAGGCTGTCGTTGACGACTACCGCGCGTTGTTTATTAGTCTCGACTCCTGCTTTTTCCAGACCAAGTCCTTGCACGGCAGGCTTACGGCCAAGTGCAGAGAAAATCTCTTCTCCATCAGCCACTTGTTCCTCGCCTTCCAGTTGATACCGGACACGCTTGCCGGTCGCGGTTCGTTCGACGCGCAACAGTTTGGTCCCACAGATAACCTTGATTCCGCGCTTCTGGAACGCGGAAACCAATGCTTCCGCAACATCTGGGTCTGCTTCTTTGATGACCTGCCTGCTCCTTTGCAAGATGGTGACCTCTATACCGAGTGCGTTATAAAAATGAGCAAACTCGAGCGCTATCGCGCCGCCGCCTAAAATCACCACCGAACGTGGGAAATGATCTGTGTCCAGCGCCGTATCGCTATGCAGAAAACCGACTTCCGAAAGACCTGGCAGGTCAATTACATGAACGACCGACCCGGTCGAAATCAAAAATGTCTTGCCTTCGATCTCTTCCTGGCCCCCAGCCCTCATTTGCACTGTCACGTGGTTCGGGTCTGTGAATTCAGCACGACCCCGCTTAAACTCAAACTTTCCGCCGGTCAATTGGCGGCCTCTGTGATCGGCGAATTCGGCGATCAAATCTCGCTTCCGCCGAATAATGGCCTTCGAATCGAACGCGCTGTGTCCTGCGCTTAGCCCAAACTCTGCCGCTCGCCGCAGCGTCAGAAAACGATTTGCGGATTCGATAAGCGTTTTGCTGGGCATGCAACCGCGCAGAATACAAAGCCCTCCAACCTCCTCTCCGCCTTCGATACACACCGTCTTCAACCCCGACCGAGCAGCCTTGACCGCCGCAGAGAAGCCGGCACTGCCTGCACCGATCACTACAAAATCATAGCTTGCCATGGCATCGGCAAGTTAGCTTGGGTTACACTTTTTCCAAGGTCTGCCTGAATTCTGAGGCACCTGGGCGTCCCGTCAGTGATCTTGACCAAAGCGCGGGCGAACGCCCGTATCACATTCAAAGAAAAAGGGAAAAATCCACAAAAAAAGAAGCCAAAAGGGATGTCGAACCTTGCCCGCAAAGCCCAAAATATGGGGTAGTACAGCAGCAGGTCCACAACAACTTGGGTCCGTTGATTGCTTGCAAATCGTTTCCTCCAGCCCTACTATTAGAGTTGAACTCAGCAGTTACCAGGTCTCTTCCATTAGTTCAGACCTGTCTCTCCGATATGTCTGAAAATTCGAATTACGGCGCGGCGCAAATTGACAAACTAGAAGGTTTGGAGGCCGTTCGGAAACGGCCTGGTATGTATATTGGAGATCCGGACGAGCGCGGGCTCCACCACTGCGTATTTGAAGTCGTGGACAATTCGATCGACGAACACCTCGCCGGTTTCTGCTCGAAGATCGAGGTAACGATTCACATCGATGGGTCAATCTCTGTTCGCGACAACGGGCGCGGGATTCCGGTCGAGATGCATCCGAAGTTTCAGATGCCAGCCATCGAACTGGTTCTTACCAACCTCCATGCCGGCGGCAAATTTGGCCAGGGCGCTTACAAGTTCTCCGGCGGCCTCCACGGAGTCGGTGCGAAATGCGTTAATGCTCTGTCGGAATGGTTCAAGGCTGAGGTTACCCGCGACGGTAAAGTCTACCTGATCGCTTTTTCTCGCGGCAAAACAACGCGCAAACTCGAAGTCATTGGCGAGGTCCAAAACAAGAAGCATTCCGGCACGCTCATCACATTTTTGCCGGACCCCGAAATATTTACCATCACGACCGAGTTCAAGTTCGACATCCTGGCGACCCGGCTACGCGAACTCGCGTTTCTGAACAAAGGTTTGGAGATTCATCTGACCGATGAACGCACGGAATCGCGCCGAAAAGAGACCTTCGTTTATAAGGAGGGGATACGAGAGTACGTCAAGGAACTGGGTAAGACCAAACAGCTCATTCATTCCGAACCGATCATCATAGGCGGGATGCGAGAGTTCCAAGTCGACGATAAAATGGAGGTTTGCTACGTCGACATCGTTCTCCAATACACCGACGCCTACTCGGAGTATATCCAGTGTTTTGCCAATTCGATCGCCAACAGCGACGGTGGAATGCATCTGGAGGGGTTCAAGACCGGGCTGACCAACGCGATCAAGAATTATGCGAAGGCCAACAATCTGGTGAAGGAAAAAGATCCTGATCTCACCGGAGACGATCTGCGGGAAGGCCTCGTCGGCGTATTGAGCGTTAAGCTGACTAACCCGCGGTTCAGCTCCCAGACTAAGGGAAAGCTGGTCAATAACGAGATCAAGCCGGTTGTTCAATCTATCATCTACGAGGGTCTGAGCCGATTTTGCGAAGAAAATCCGAGTATCGCGAAAAAAGTTATCGACAAGTGCCTGATGGCTGCGCGTGCCCGGGAAGCCGCCAGAAAAGCGAGAGAGGCGGTGCGAAAGACCGCATTTACGGGTGGCGGACTACCCGGTAAACTCGCCGACTGTTCCGAACGCGATGCTGCCCTGACCGAGCTCTACATTGTGGAAGGGGACTCCGCCGGCGGCTCTGCCAAGCAGGGACGTGACCGTCGGTTCCAAGCCATTCTCCCGATCCGCGGCAAGCTTCTCAATGTCGAGAAGGCCCGGTTAGACAAGGTGCTGCAGAACCAGGAAATCCAGACGATGATCACCGCCATCGGCACCGGGATTGGAGAGGGCGACGGCGAAGGATCTTTCAACCTCGACAAGCTGAGATACGGCCGAATTATCATTATGACCGATGCCGATGTGGATGGTTCCCACATCCGCACGCTTCTGCTCACCTTCTTCTATCGCCAGATGCCGGAACTTGTCCGACGCGGTCACATCTACATCGCGCAACCGCCACTCTATCAGATAAAAAGGAAGAAGCGGGAAGAATACGTCGACGACGACTCCCAGCTGAACAAGATACTTATATCCTTGGGAGCTGAGGAGGTGCAATTGAAGCACTTGGCGGACGGTCGCGAGTTCACAAAGGAACAGCTGGGTGAGGTTCTCGATTTGCTCGAAAGATTATCGAAGCTGAGTGATTCAATTCGACGGCATGGGGGAGACTTCGAAGAGTATTTATCTCACCGGGAGCCGATGTCGGGAGCGCTTCCCGAGTATCTGGTCAAGGTGCGGGAGGGAAACAACGAATACGTAAAATATTTCCACGACGAGGGCGCGCTGCGTGATTTTGCCAGCCAAAACCTTGATCTCAACCTGTATGAGGAAGAGGCCGTCGGCGACAATGGCGATAGCCCGTCGCCAACCGGCGTTTCCGCCACCACCACCAACGGGAGCGCCAGTCTGGCTCCGCATCTGCGGCGCAGGGCGCGAAGGGTCGAGCTCCACGAGTCGAATGCGGTTGCGAAAGTTTTTCAGGAACTCGAAAAACGCGGCATGACGATTGATCATTATTCTGCCCGCGACGAGCCGATCGTCGAACTCATCGAGGGAGAAGGGGACCGGACGAACGTTACGCCCCTGTTCTCGATTCCGAAGATTCTCGATGCGATAAAAGAAATTGGCCGCCGGGGAGTTCAAATCAAACGGTTCAAAGGTCTTGGTGAAATGAACGCAAAGGAGTTGTTCACGACCACCATGGACCCGGTTCGCCGCAAACTTCTGCGAGTCGAATTGAACGAGAACAACGCCGGCGAAGCCGACAAGATGTTTACTATTTTGATGGGCGACGTGGTCGAACCGCGCCGCGCTTTCATCGAAGACAACGCGCTCAACGTCAGAAACCTCGACGTGTAAGCACGTTCAACGTTCACCGTTCATCGTTTGGCGTTCGCCGTTCGTTAGACGCTCGAACTTCGGCGCCGGAGAGGCCGAACGCTGAACGGTGAACGCCGAGCGGTGAACGCCAAACGATTTTCCCATGCCAATTCATCCAAATGAAAAAGTCGAACCAGTAAACGTCGCAGAAGAGATGTCGAAGTCGTTTCTCGACTACTCGATGTCTGTCATCATTTCGCGCGCGCTTCCGGATGCTAGAGACGGACTGAAACCTTCCCAAAGGCGCATTCTCTATGCCATGAACGGGCTGGGGCTTCTTCCGAATCGGAAACATAGCAAATGCGCCAAGATCGTGGGGGAGACGATGGGTAACTATCACCCACACGGTGACATGGCCATCTACCCTACCCTCGTGCATATGGCGCAACAGTGGGCCATGCGAGAGATCCTGATCGAAGGCCAGGGAAACTTCGGTTCAATGGACGGCGACCCGCCAGCGTCCATGCGGTACACCGAAGCGCGACTAACCCATCTCGGGGCTGTCCTCATGGAGGATATGGAAAGGGACACGGTTGACTTCGTCCCGAACTATGATGAGACAACGACCGAGCCCACCGTCTTTCCGGCCGCGTTTCCTAATCTGCTGGTCAACGGGGGGACCGGTATTGCAGTCGGCATGGCCACCAACATTCCGCCCCATAACCTCGGTGAGGTCGTTGACGGCATTTGCGCGCTCATTGATGACCCAGATCTCGGCACCGATCGATTGTTGAGCCTGATCAAGGGTCCGGATTTCCCAACCAGATGCACAATTTATGGCACGAGCGGGATCCGGCAATACTTCGAAACCGGCCGGGGCAGCCTGAAGGTCCGCGGCAAGGCCACAATCGAAGAAACGAGAAATGGGCGCGAACAGATCCTGATCACTGAAATTCCATTCAATGTCAATCGCGCCGAACTAATCAGACGCATTGCGGGACTCATTCAGGAAAAGGTTATTACCGATATCAGCGATGTACGAGATCTCTCCGACGAAAATACGCGCATCGAGTTGGAACTGAAACGGGACGCCAACGCGAAGGTCGTTCTGAACAATCTCTACATGCACACCGCGATGGAGAGTTCCTTTGCGGTCAACATGCTCGCAATCGACCACGGACGGCCTAAACTGCTGTCACTCAAGGAAGCACTCCTTTGTTATATTGAGCACCGGCGGGACGTAGTTCTCCGCCGTACCCGCTATCTTCTCCGCCAAGCCGAGGCCAGAGCTGAAACGCTCGAAGGTTATCTGATCGCTCTGGCCAACCTCGACGATTTTATCGAAATTATTCGCGGTTCCGCCAATCGTGAAGAAGCGAGGATCAAGCTTCTCGCCTATGAATTTGGTCGCGAGACGATCGAGCAAATCGGCATCCGGATCCGAAGCGAAGCCAGGTTGGTCGACGGACGGTATATCTTCAGCGAACATCAGGCGGACCAGATCCTGGATCTGCGCCTGTACCAACTGACCGGGCTCGAGCGCGAGAAAATCATCAACGAATATACTGAAATCATCCGAAAAATTGATGACCTACTGGACATTCTAAGACGGGCTGATCGCGTGATGTCCATCATCAAGGAAGAACTCTGGCGCATAAAGGATAAATACGGATCCGAACGGCTCACTGAGATTCTCCCCGACCAGGGCGAAATCGATATCGAGGACCTCATTGCCAACGAGGGATGCATCATTACTATCACCCATGGCGGCTACCTCAAACGGACCGCCGAGAGCGAATTCCGGGCGCAGCGGCGCGGTGGACGGGGCGTAATCGGGATGAGCACTCACGATGCACAGATGGCGGGTGATCAGGGAGATTTCGTTGAACACCTGTTCACAGCCAGCACCCACGATTCTCTGATGTTTTTCACCCAGTCGGGTCGGTGCTACGTGGAAAAAGTCTATGAGATCCCTGAAATGAGTCGTGCTGCCAAAGGCCGATCCATTGCCAATCTGCTGGAACTGCGGCCCGAAGAAAAAATTGCCGCTACACTCCGAATCGAGGCTGTCGACCAAGATGGCGATTCAGAAGGTGACGGCGGCACCTGGAATTCAGCCCTGCATGTCATGTTTGCGACGCGGTCCGGTATCGTCAAAAAAACAAATCTTGCCGACTTCAGCAATGTCCGAAAGGGGGGCATCATCGCGATTCAGATTGAGCCAGGGGACGAACTGATCGACGCGCTTCTGACCAACGGGATGGATGAAGTGGTGCTGATTACCCGGCGCGGTATCAGTATCCGATTTCATGAAGGCGAGGTCCGGGATATGGGACGGAATGCGGTCGGCGTCTGGGGTATTCGGCCGGAAGAGGGTGATGAAGTTGTCGGAATTGCCAAGGTGATTCCTGATGCTCAACTGCTGGTGGCCGGCTCAAACGGCATTGGGAAACGCACGGGCTTCGACGAGTATCGGGTCCAATCTCGAGGCGGGAAGGGCATCATCACGATGAAAACCGGCGAGCGTACGGGCGACGTCGTTGGTGCGTTAACCGTCCACGATTCCGACGAATTAATGTTGATCACGACGGGGGGACAAATGGTCCGGATACGAGTCAACGAAGTACGCGAAACCGGCCGGAATACCATGGGTGTGAAACTAATGGACCTGCGAGAAGGCGAGACCCTCCAGGACATCGCACCGGTTGTGTCGCAGGAGGATATTGAACAGCAGTCGCTGGAGGGCGACGCCCCGTCGTAGCAGGCATTGCGAAAGCATTGCAGTCTGCAACGAGGTGCAGGCCGCGATTCGTTTCCCGGAGGTGTCAGACACGCTCCTGGAGGACATTGAGACAGCCCCGGCAGGCCAAGCGACCTCTCCTTTACGGCCTCCGAAAAAATTGTTCCTAACTTAACTCTTTGCGGTTGCGACTCAATTTTTACCCTCTAGACTAAGGGCACTTCTCTTATGGGAAAGCGAAAGAGAAAACTGTCATTCAAAAGGCTTCCCGCTCAACGGCAGCTCTTATTTTCCCCGGAAGGTGAGTATTTTGATCTCAAAACGCTATTCGACAAGTTAAATGCCGAATATTTCGGTAACGCGCTACGAGGTTTCAAAATCACCTGGGGCCGCAAGCGGAAGCACCCCCCAAAGGAATACTTTGTCTTCGGAACGATCCAGGAAGAAGATAAAATGATCCGTATCCACCCGTCATTGGATGCGCCATTTGTCCCAACCTGGTTCCTCGAATACGTCATCTATCATGAAATGCTACACGCGGTAGTACCGGAGGAGATCGACGATTACGGGCGTAGAAGAGTCCATACGCACGAATTCTATCGACGAGAGCGTCAATTTTACTGTTACCACCGTGCTAGACGCTGGGAGGACGATAATCTCGACCGATTCCTACGATAAGTCGGCAGCCCTTGAACCGGACCGTCGCTAGTCTAGGTGTCTGTCGGATTTTACCGCGAAGCGGTTACAGATCTTAGCCCAGGGCTTCAGCCCATAAGCGCTAAGTTGATCGCGGTTTGTCTTCCTTGTCCCGGAGGGACTGCACGAGAGTAGCCTGGCACGAAGTGCCAGGAATACGTAAATGAATGGAGCCCGTCCCGGAGGGACGGTGTGATTATGTATTCGCGCGTTAGTCTACAAAGACCGTGTTGGCATGCGCTAAACTCCGTGATGGAAGTCGACAGCGTCCCACCCAATCATCCTGTCCCTCCGAGACGGATCGCTTCTTTTTACGCCGTTCCTGGCACTTCGTGCCAGGCTACTCTCATAAGTCCCTCCGGGACAATAAGTCGCCGGGCGACAACAATTGACTTAGCGCCTATGGGCTGAAGCCCTGGGCTAAGATCCGTAACCGCTTCGCGGTAAATCCGACAAGCTCGTAGGCTGCCCAAACGTCACGCCTTCGGCGCTGAAAGATGGCCAAACTCCAGGCGCGGGCCTTCCCGGCCCAGGCAAAGTTGTCAGCGTGGCTTCTTCCCTAAATCGCTGCCGGGTTTGACCGTGACTGCCGGGGAGTTCGTCGGTGCAGCCGACGCCGGTTTTTGAGCACTGGG
>Ga0213872_10001097_pt1 | contig 18525 bp, 16 predicted proteins | sample VelepicomBERX_R2_FD_160071 | JGI IMG/M metagenome (GOLD analysis project Ga0213872, IMG submission 160071) | Rhizosphere microbial communities from Vellozia epidendroides in rupestrian grasslands, the National Park of Serra do Cipo, Brazil - RX_R2 | ecosystem: Host-associated > Plants > Roots >...
TTCGAGTAGGCTTTTTATGGATTCTCGAACTCGAAAATCGTCATCCACCGCCGCTACGATTGGTATCACTTCGTTTGCCATGTACGGAGCATCCCCAGCACACTCATGATACCGGCAGCGTCGCAGGCTGGCTATTATAGGTTTATTTAGACAGCTCCAGCGGCCCTGGCGATTCCAAGTTTGTCGGCCATTCGGACGAGCTCGGCCAGCGATTTAGCGCCCATCTTTCGCATGATCTGTCCCCGGTGAACCCCAATCGTGATCTCGCTGGTGCCCAGGTCGGCGGCAGTCTGCTTGTTGGCGAAGCCTGCCACCACGAAGGGAAGGACTTCCCGTTCGCGAGGCGTGAGAAGATCGTAGTGCCTTTGCAACTCGGCGAGTTCTGATCTCTTCTGGCGCGCGATTCGATCCTGATCGATGGCGGCGTGAATCGCCTGTAGCAATTCCTGCTCGTCGAACGGTTTTGAAAGGAACTCAATTGCCCCGGCCTTCATGGCGCGCACTGAAGAAGGGACATCCCCATGACCTGAGATGAATACAATCGGCGGGGCCTCTCCGCCCACCACCTGCTGCTGGAGTTCGAGGCCGGTCGAGCCCGGAAGTTGCAAGTCCAAGACAAGGCACGCGGGGGCATCTGGCTTTTCGTATTCCAGAAATTCCGCCGCCGAGCCGAAGACTGCCACTCGAAGCCCCACCGAGGAAATGAGGCTGGACAGCGCTTCCCGCACACGATGGTCGTCATCCACCACGAAGACGAACGGGCTGTCGGAGTTCACGACGCCACACCTGCTCGGACTGGAAGAGTAAAAGAGAAGGTGGTACCTGCGCCTTCGCCTGATGCTGCCCACAGCCGGCCGTGATGTGCATCGATGATGGAGCGGCAAATCGCCAACCCCATGCCCATTCCGTTTTCTTTCGTAGTGAAGAAAGCGTCGAAGATTCTGTCTGGATCCTTCAGGCCCGTGCCGGAATCCCTCACCTCGACCAAGACGGTTTCCTGGCTCGGCTGTTTCGAAGCAATGCTGAGTTTCTTGGGACGGTCGACGACTGCGTCCATTGCCTCGATCCCGTTGAGAAGCAGGTTGAAAACCAGTTGCTGCAGCTGCACCCGATCACCCGCCACAAGCGGCAAGCCTTGGCCCAAGTCCGTCTCGACGGCCACGCGCCTTCTTGCAGTCTCCCCCTTCAGGAGGTGGAGCACCTCGCCGACGACTTCATTCAGATCGAGCTCGATCTTCTCAGCGCCTGCTTGTTTGAAGAGGGCCCGGATGCGGCGCACTACCTCACCGGCTTCCTTACCGTCGCGAACAATCCTTTCGGCGGCTTCCTGCGCTTTGGCCATACCGGGAGGTTGGGCTGCAAGCCATCGCAGGCAAGCCTGACCGTTCGCCACAACGGCCGCCAGCGGCTGGTTGACTTCATGTGCGATAGCGGCGGCAAATTCGCCAACCGTGGCGATCTGGATCGCTCGCGACAACCGCACCTGACTAATGCGCAGGGCCTCCTCCGTGTTCTTCCGGTCATCGATATCGATCAGCAAGCCGTACCAGCGAGCCACTCCGCCGTCACTGTCACGCGCGGCCTGGCCAATTACCCGAAACCATCGGTAGACGCCATCTGACCGGCGGAGCCGGCATTGAATGTCGTACGGCTGGCCAGTTGCAACGGCCCGCGACCACGCGTGCGTAGTTGGCTCCGCATCATCCGGGTGGAGAAGGTTCTTCCAACCGAGCTGCGCCCAAGCGCCGGCGCTGGTGCCGGTGTAGTCGAGTATCCGCTGATTCAAGTAGTTAAGTTCGCCGTCCGGAGCAGCGCACCACACCAGGCCTGGAATCGTCTCGATGATCAGGCCGAGATCGCGCTCGCTCGCCCGCAGGGCTTCCTCAGCCTGCTTCCGTCCACTGATGTCGCGGATAAAGCCGGTGAACACCCTACGACCGTTACTGTTGAGCTCCCCGAACGAAACCTCAACGGGAAACTCTTCTCCATTTTTGCGAAGGCCAACCAACTCGGTGCCTTGCCAGTTGATGTGCCGATGACTGGTTTCCTGGTAGCGCTTGAAGCCTGCGTTGTGCAAGTCCCGTAGGTATTCCGGCATCAGTATAGTCAGCGGTTGCCCAATCAACTCCGATGGTTCGTAACCGAAGATTCTTGTGGTTGCGCGATTGGCAAGCAGGATGTCCCCTCTGGCGTCGATACTTACTACGGCGTCGTTCGCAGTTTCGACAACCACACGATGGAATTCTTCCCGAGTTCGGACTTGCGCCTCCAGCCCATCGGTCAGCGCACGCAATCTTGCCTCCGCCTGTTCGCGCGCGCCTACTTGCGAATTGAGGTCTTCGATCGTGCCCAGAGTTTGATACGCCAGGGAGGCGAATTGCCCCAAAACGCCCATAAGCCGCTGATCTTCAGCATCGAACCTGCGACGATCACTGTGAATCATCGCCCATATTGTGCCTACGGCTTTTCCTCGGACATAAAACGGAACCAGTAAGCATTCTTCTGCCGCTGGCGAGACACGCAGCAAATAGGGGTAACGCTGCTCGAAGTGTCGGAACAAGAGGGTACAATTGCGATCCAGCACGTCTCCGCAGGGACCAAAATTTCGCAGCGTCCCTCCGCCGACGTGCTCTTTCCACATACCCTTGATGGCCGGCCAATAGAATCGGTGCCCTTCACTGTCCGGGGTTGCACCGTCGGACGTCAGTAGACTAAGACCCGAAGAGTCAGAGTCGGTGACACGCAGGATCGTCTCCGCCAATACTTCAAGTATGGTGTGCTGCGACTCGGTTAACGCGCTGGCGAGCGCCACGAGCGCGGCGTTCTCTTTTGCGTGATCGGGTGGGCGCGAAGGGCGCTGCTGTAGCTCCTCCGTGCAGAGGATCGACTCCAATGAAGCCGCGCCTTCTGGAATGGAACTCGCCAGAGGAACGTCATTTTTCGATTTGGCAGATCCGGTCACGTTTTCACCTCGAAGAAGCCTGACTTCGCAGCACCTTCAGGATTTTGGAGACCATTCCCTCCAGCAAGACCGGCGTTCTGGCATGGAGACGCGGCGAGCCTTGACCGGTTGAACCGCTAGCAATGGGTTTTTGCCAGATTGCCAGCCCGACCCTCTCCCGTATTGGACCGATTCACGTTGTGGGAAACCGGGGCTAAATTCGGGAAAACCAGCATCGAGCCCAACTCTTCCTAGTTGGATGCTCGGGCTCACATCTCGTTTCGTTCCGATGCGGCTTGGCTCCCACGACGGACTTCTGGCCCAAGCTCCTGAAAACGCGGAACAAAGACTTGGCCAGCGCCCGAGTACGGTGGGCCGAAGCGGGGCTCTAATTTGAACGCAACAAAGCTTATTTTGCCGTAGCGCACGGACTTGCCTTGCAACGTTCGCCATGTGTTGAATCCTACCCGCAGAGTGGAAGGTTGACAATTATAGGTTTATTTATCGGGGTCCCGTGCCGCGGCTGATTCCGATTTTGTCGGCCATTCAGAAAAGGTCTGAGGCGATGGACAGCTACCGTGAGGCAGGATAGCCGGATCTCAAGCGACGACCGACAACTGACGATATACGGATCTGACTGATCGACAGGGCGTTCAACTGCAGCTCGCGAGATTCCGAGCCTTCGCATTCTGGCAATCAGCTGGTCCTTTGCATCCCAAAGCCCGGCAGCAGTTCCATTTGGTCCACCGACGACCCATTTGGATTCGTGAAGGATGGCCTTGATGTGAGCTCGATCCGCATCCTCCGGCGTGCGCACATCGCCGCCTGAATTTCCAACTTTGTGAGCTCCGCAATTGGGCTCAACCGAAATAAGGGAGGGCACCCATCACGGGCCGACGAGTATTGGCCTCGACACGCTTGAGCTATCGAAGGGTCGAATTTCAGAGCTGTTCCTAAGGAGGTGTGGATCATCGCATCTAATCGCAACGAAAGCAAAAACCCTTGTGGAAGGGGCCAAGCAATTCCTCTCGTGCTTTATCAGCTATGCGACGGCGGACGAAGAATTTGCGACCCGTCTTTGCGAGGATCTGCAACGAAACGGAGTAACCTGCTACTACGCACCGCAAGCGATGACGGGGGGCAGAACAATACACGAGCAGATCAAAGACGCAATAAAAAAACGTGACAGGCTGCTACTCGTTCTTTCGCCGGCGAGCATAAAAAGTTCGTGGGTCGAAACGGAAATCTTAAGACGCTATGCGCGCCAGATAGAGGCAAAAGCAGACATCTTCTTTCCAGTATCTCTGGCGCCAGTGTCCCGGCTGAAAGACTGGAAATGTATTGACGGCGATACAGACAAAGACCTGGCGAACGCAATACGCCAGTCCTATATGCCTGATTTTAGCGAATCGCAATTTAACCCGCGCTCATACGAAGCGGCGCTTCACAAGGTGCTGAGCGGTCTCAGGATAGGTAAAGAAATCGAAACAACTGCGTAGCCCGACTCGAACATCGATGTAGATTTAGTACGCGCTCGGTTTGACCGCTAGTCAACGGACTAGTAAGCGGGGGCGGCAAATCGGACCGAGTTCCTGGCGAGAAATCTCCTCCTGTTGAGAAATCGAAAATGGATCCGCCCTAACGGCCTACCATTTGCTAATCCGTCTCGACCTGAACGAATGACTTTCTCTACGCTGTCTGATTCGTTCGTAATTCGTTCAATCACCGGGGTTGGCGACAATTCAGGACCAACTTGAAATGCTAACCACCGACTACCGAAGTCGATTACCAGATAAGGGTGCTTTTTTGCGGTGCGCGCCGTAAGCTTGGTTCGCTGAGAGGCGGCAGCTTAGTGCCCATCTGCTCTTTCAATGTAACGAACTCGCCCTATCATAAAGAGCGAAATGATCACTGATCCGAAAATCGAGCAGTACATGCATGATTTGCTCCCCGCACGCAACTCGACACTCATGGAAATGGAAGCCTATGCCTTGGATCGCGAAGTCCCAATCGTCGGGCCCGCAGTCGGCCGGTTCCTGGCAACGCTTGTCAAGATCACCAAAGCGCGGCGAATTTTCGAGCTCGGGTCCGCGATCGGCTACTCAACGATTTGGCTAGCGCAAGCAGCGGGCGAAGGCGCAGAGGTGCATTATTCGGACGGCAGCGTCGAAAATGCGGGACGTGCGCGCGCGTACTTTGAACGCGTAGGTATCGCGCACCGCATTCAGGTTCACGTCGGCGACGCGCTCACCTCTTTGGCGCAAGTACCCGGCGAATTCGATTTGATCTTCAACGATGTCGATAAGGCAGGCTATCCGGCAGTGCTTGAGGCAGTACCCGGTCGCATCCGAACTGGCGGCCTCTTCATCACCGACAATACGCTGTGGCACGCTCGCGTCCTCGATCCCCACGAGGAGACCGATCACGCTGTGCGTCTCTTCAACCAGTCCCTCTTCGCTTCGCCATATTTTTACGCAACCCAAGTGCCTCTACGCGACGGCGTCTCCGTAGCAGTCCGGTTATGAGCCTCTGCTTTTAGGTTGGCCATTGTCATCGGACTTTACTCCGCCCGGTGAATGCCATCTACAACATCTCGCGTAGCCGACCGATTCCGTGCTGGCCGCGGCGCGGATAGATCGTGTGTGACGGCCATGTGGCGACCAATGAACACAGTGGTTGTCGCTAAATCTAAACGTGCATCAGGTTGCAGGAAGGTTCGCGTGATTGCTATTCACGGTCTTTTCGAGACGCACTTGACGGTTGCAGACCTGCAACGCTCGATGGCTTTTTATGACCAAACTCTAGGCTTGGAATTGGCGAACGTGCTCTGGGACCGACGCGTTGCCTTCTACTGGATCGGCGGACACGGAAACTCGATGCTAGGTCTGTGGGAGGTCGGGACCGGTCCTCAGCGGCTGAGTCTCCACCTCGCGTTCCGCGCCGACTTAGAAACCGTACTGGACGGACCGTCGCGCCTTCGGGGTGCGAACGTTGTCCCGCTCGACTTTTATGGCGAGCCGACTGACGAGCCTGTAGTGATTGCCTGGATGCCCAGCGTGTCGCTCTTCTTTCGTGACCCTGACGGGCATTCTCTCGAGTTGCTTGCAATGCTGCCAGACGCTCCGCAACCTGATTTGGGAATAGTCACTTGGGATCAGTGGACCCATCGCAGCTAAGGCGTGAAGCTGCACAAGGCTAGATCCACCAGCGGCGGATAGATTGCGAAATACGGCCTAGCATAGATCTATACATCCGGCCACAGCAGATCGATAGCTCTCGGATACGGTCGCGACAAGCCGTCGCCGCGGCACACGTCAGTTATCGTGGCCGCGAATGTATTTATTTGAATTGAGAAGTGCAAGCTCTGCGGCGTTACTTCTTCCGCATCTATTGGCATCGGAAGCTGTGGGCGTCCTGAGGGTTCCCGGTGCCGGTGTACTGAGCGTGTGTGGGGTACGCGCAAAGAGGCCTGCTGCGCCCGGGAAATGTTTTGCCGGTGGCGAGGATGAAGTCAGGCGCCGCACCTTTCTCAACCCAATCCACGACCGGGCTCAGCATATCGAAATGGTCAAGCGATGGACCGCCAGCGCAGTGAGCCATTCCGGGAACGAGGAAGAGACGACTCCACTGGGCGACGGTACCGGGACCGCCATTTGCCGCCGCGAGTGATTTGTAGTAGTCGAGGGTGTCGAGTGCGGAGAACCACGGGTCGCTATCGCCATGGAAGAAGATGAGCTTACCCCCATTGAGCGAAAACGTTGAGAGGTTTGTTGATGCCGGTTCGACCAGGGGATCGGAGGCATGCAGCGCTGCCTTATCGACATCGAGTTCTGTCGCGGTGGTGTAGGCCCCGAACAAGCCATTCCTCCCGAGTGCGAGCAGACCCGGCACTGCGCCCTTGCTGGCGATTCCGGTGTCGTAAAGGAAGCCGGGATAGACCTGCGTGCCATAAGCGTTCGTCGGTCCGGCGAAGGCCTTCTTAATGGCGGAGATTTTGTACGGCACGATGCATCCACTCTCTTGTCCGGCATTGCACGCGAGCACTGCTGGATCGAAGTCGCATCCGAGCGGATTAAAGATCATGCCGTCGGCCAAACCATCTTTGGCATCGCATCGTTTCAGGAGGGCATCCATGAAAAGTTTGCGGTCGATGTCTGTTAAGAATTTGTCGATCTCCGGCTTGCCGGATGCATCTTTGGGTGAAGCCTGGTTGTAAGCCACTGGCATCCATTGACCGATTGCGAGGTTTGACAGGCCGGTGCGCATGGCCGGGTCCCCCGAGACGATTCCATTGAAGACGGTCGGATAACGCTGTGAGAGGATCATGCCTTCACGCCCGCCTGTGGAACAGCCGACGAAATAGGAGTACGCCGCGGGTTTCGCATAGTAGTGCGCAATGATTTGCTTAGCAATTCCGGCCACTTCGGCGTTGGCAAGGAAGGCGAAATCGAGATAAGCCTGCTGGTCGCGCATGAACGTGAAGTCGAACGCGCCGGTCTTGGCCTTGTGTCCTGTGTCGGTGCTGGCGACGGCGAACCCGCGCGAGAGTGCCGGCCGGTCTCCAGCATAACTTGCTCCAGTGGGATAAGCCAGGAAACCGTTGCCGCCCCCGCCACCCTGCATCATGAAGTCGCCATTCCAGGCCTCCTGATCCGGGAGTGCGATGGCAAAGCCGATTCCGAACTCCTGGCCATCGACGCCCTTCCGGCGATTCACGATACCGTCCACACGGCAGTGTGCAGGAAGAGGTCCGATGGAGGGAGCGCCCGGATACGCGGGGGGAATGATTTTGCCGGAAGCGATCCGTTCCGTCTTCGTGATCTCGACGTCGCTAATTTGAAGGCGTTTCAACTCCGCGCAGCGATCCACCTGTTGGCCTTGAGCAGCCGCGAACGCGGAGAAGAACCCCAGCGCCAATATTGCAAGCTTCTCGTACTTCATCTGTTCTCATTTACCTGTTGCATTACTATGACCATGATCGGAGAAAGACTACCATGCGACTCATTCGATTGATTGGATTTGCCGTCTTTATAGCCACAAGCTGCTGTTTCGCGCAGGACTCCGGCGATTTCAAACCGGCGACTTCAAATGTTCTGGACGCGCAATATCCCCGAGTCGACGGCAACTCACGGGTTCAAATCCGGTTCAAAGCGCCGGAGGCCACGAAAGTGAGGGTCAATTTCTGGAGCGGCCCGAAAGCCGATATGGAGAAGCAAGCAGACGGGTTCTGGACATTCATCACCCCGCCTATGGCTCCTGGACTTCACTACTACACGGTGATCGTGGACGGCGCGGAAGTGAGCGATCCCGGAAGTACCGCCTACTTCGGCGGGAGCAAATGGGCAAGCGCGGTCGAGGTTCCCGAGGCGGGCGCCACCTACTATCTACCGCAGAATGTGCCACACGGACAGGTGCGCCAGATTTGGTATCACTCGGATGTAACCGGAAGCTGGCGGGATGCATTCGTGTACACGCCGCCCGCATACGACAGCCAGCCGAAACAGCGCTATCCCGTACTTTACTTGCAGCATGGTGGCGGAGAGGACGAAACCGGATGGACGCGGCAGGGCAAGGCGAATTTCATCCTCGATAATTTGATTGCGAGCGGGAAGGCCAAGCCCATGATTGTTGTTATGGCGAATGGCTATGCGCGGCGCGGAGGGGAGCCTGCTCCCGATCTCGCGGGCAAGCCGTTCGGTTCGCCCGAGATGAGGAAGGCGATGCAGGACATGATGTCTGCATTCGAAGACGACATGACAGAGGCGTTAATTCCGTTCATCGACTCAACTTTTCGCACCATACCCGACCGCGATCATCGAGCGATGGCGGGCCTCTCGATGGGCGGCATGCAGACCTTTCATGTCACCTTTGATCACCTCGAGCTGTTCTCTTACATTGGTGGATTCAGTGGAGCAATCAATGTATTTGCAACGGGTAACGGAAAGTTTGACCCAAAGACTGCATTTAACGGCGCGATGGCTGACCCGAACGCATTTTCGAAGCGCGTACATCTGCTATGGATTGGCGTGGGGACGGACGAACCGGAGCGGATGAAGCAAGGGATCGAGCAACTGCATGCCGCGCTCGATCAGGCGAACATCCGGCACGTGTTCTACGAGTCGCCGGGTACCAACCACGAGTGGCAGACCTGGCGCCGCGACTTGAACGACTTTGCCCCGAGACTCTTCCAGGGTGCCAGTCAGCAACCCCTCCATACGGGCTCTACTTCGGTTCCCTAGTGGTCGCGTCCTACTGATCGCGTCTGCACAGCGTTGCCAGCCACGACCCAACTTGCCGGCCCGTCACGACTGGAGTTCGAGTCGGCCGAAAGCGATCCGAAGCTGATCGAGCGAGCGATACATCGCCGGTGACGGCCTACCGTTTACGAACTGTGTCCGAGGTCGCCGACTCGGACAGAACTGACCTTATTCGGATGCATTTCTGCCGCGGACGATCTGACGGACCCAAACCCCGCGGGGCAGGTGCGTCCACTAGCCGAGCGCCGCCAAAGCCGCCTGCATAACTTGGTCGGGTCCGTTGTGCCTTGAATCCGAATCCACAACAATATCCGGCTTGACTCCAATACCTTCGAATCGTCGACCTTGCCAGGTGATGTATTGCGCTCTCGGCATGATGAGCATGTAGCCGTGCCCCACCTTTGTGCCAGTTCCCGGGATGAGCCGCCCTGCAGTTTCGGTGCCTACGAGTGTCGCGAGTCTATTTTCCGACGCGAAGGCTGCAATCATCTCGCCTGCACTCGCCGTATGCTCATTGACTAAAATCGCAATCCGCGCGTGCCACTTTTGACGTTCGAATCCCTCCGATACCAGAACGACTGAAGGATCGCGCCCACCGAATCGGAGCGCCAGGGAGGCGACTCCGAGCGCGTTTGGCAGATGCGTGGGCAGCCGATCCAGCTTCGGCAGCTGCTCCCTTTCATACCCTGACTCCGCACGCTTGCGTGATAAGGTGTATCCAATTGGAATTCGGTCAGGTGTCAAGCGACTCATCAGTCGGAGCACACCTAAGCCACCACCCAAATGCCCGCGCAAATCAATGATGAGGCGGCCACACGAGGAGAAATCGGCCAGCGCAGCATCGATATTACGTGCGACGTCCAAACCCAGCAGCCCAGGAAAGATGCTGACTTTCAAATAGCCAGTATTGTGATCCAGTCGCGATGACAAGACCGGACTAGGCTCGCAGTATGGTTGTCTTCTATCGCGCGGGTTAGGCACACTGACGTGCAAGGTGTGCTGACTCCCGGCACGTTCGATATCGAGCAAGAAACTTGCGCCCATGGCAAACATCGGCTGATCCGGTGGCAGTATCGGCTTACCATCGACCCCAAGTAAAACGTCCGCTGGCCTCAATCCGGCACTATGGGCAGGTCCGTCCGGATGAACATCGGTTGCCACCCAGCGTGCAACGTCATTGTAAGTTCTGCGGCTGAACGTTGCACCTACAGCTAGCCGAGCCGGAACGCGTCGCACCGATTGATGAAACACGCCTGTGTGACTGGTCCCAAGCCGGCGCACAAGGCCGTGTAAAGCCAACTCAAAACGGTCAGCCTGTTCAATGGCGAGAATCTCGTCCTTGCACGACTGGGCTATTGTGGGCCAATCGGTTCCATTAAATCTCGGGTCAAAGTAGTGCTTCGCGACAAGGCCACAGATCTTATTGAAGATGTGCTCGCGCTGCTTGTAAGTTAGTTTGCTGGGCCGTTGTAATGATTGTTCTAGTTCCATCGCCAATTACTTCGAAACCTGCCCACAAATAAGGGCTGGCTTTCTCGCCATATGTCTGAATAAAATTCATCTGGGAAGATCTAAGAGCCGCGGCGACCGATTCCCCCTTTGCGAGATGCTGGTAGAAATCTTCCATAATCGTTGCAGTGGGCCGGTCATCAACATCCCACAGGCTCGCTACCACACTCTTCGCTCCGGCGGTCAAGAAGGCTCTGGCAAGGTTCATGATGCCCTCTTCTCCCTGTAATCGGCCTGTACCCGTTTCGCAGGCCGACAGGACAACTGACTCAGCATTTAGTCGCCGCTGCCGAATTTCTCGAGCCTGCCATAGCCCGTCTTCCGATGCATCGCCTGGATAGAGCACAATTGCCGCGCGATCTGGCTCTATTTCGTCTCCCACGCCGTGGGCGGCAACATGGATAAGTGCAAATTGGGCGAGTGGTTCTGATTTAAGCCGCGCTTCTGATGCATCCAACCCCTGAAGGATCACTCCTTTACCACCCAGTGCCAAATTGGCTTGATTCACTTCCTCACCGCTGAATTGCAATGGTTTAATTTCACCGCTTCGGACTTCAGCGATGCCACGCTGTTTAGCTGTACCTGCCGAAGTGCCGGGCGCTTCGCTGAAAGCAATCCCAAGGAACAGCCTTGTAGGCCGGAGTTCTGGCTCGCGCTTCAAGGCGGCAAAAACACTGGCAGAGGGCGAGACGTATACCGTCGCTCGCTGCACAAGGTATGTGCCATCGTTGTCCAATAGTGCGCCAAAGGGAATGAGATGAAGGCTCGCGTCCGGCACGATGACGAGCGAATTCCATTGCTTGGTGCTGATTGGCGCAACCAAAGCCGAATAGAGACCATGGGCCTCCATTCGCACATCGCCGCCCGCCTTGATCTTTGCCAGAAAGCCCTTCGTCAGCCGCCCTAACTGCTCGCTACTGGGAAGTTGGTGAACCCGCATTCCCGTCTTAGACACTTCGAGGGCGTATGAGGTGGTCCGATCCAATACGTACTCTACAAAGACCTGATCTGAGGCGAGCAGATTCATCAGAGTCGGCAGCGACACAGGAGCATGGTGCAGCGCAGTGTCTGCTGCCTTCCGCTCGTGTCCAAGTTGCGATGCGCTGAGAGCGTCGTAGGAATCGTCGATGTGAGCAAGTATCCGTTTCCCCTGGGCCCCGCTCAGATTGCTTTGAATCAACATGCGTTGAAGCTGAGCAATCCGAAGTTCGGCAGGGGACGACCGACTAGATGACGACCCCGCGCCGTAACGAATCGACTCCAGTAACACCCGCCCGCGAGCGCTCTCGATGATGTGAAAGGCTTTGGCAGAGTCGTGCTCCTGTTCCCAGGCGAGCCGGAAATGGTCCACGTAAATGCGGCTAAAGGCGCTGATCATCGAACTCTTGACTAGTGAAGAGGGAGCATTGACGAGCAATCCCTCCAGTAGAGTCGTTGCGCGCTCGTATAGGGCGTCCGCGGCCCTGACATGACCGAGGGCGGCTTCGGTATCGGCTTTGGCAGCGATAAACGAAGGTAGGTCGTAGGCCTCGTCCGAACCCTTGAGATCCTGGATGCCTTGCTCAATACTTGCCGCAGCCTTTTGCGGGTGTCGCATCTGCAGATACAAGTTCGCTAGATGAAGCTGAGCCTCGGCTTCCAAGCCTAAAAGCCCGGCGGTCCTGGCGATTTCGCCAGCGCGAATGAAAGCTTCTTCCGCCTGATATTCGTTCCCGGATTGCATTGCCAGTTGTCCCGACTGGTTCAGCAATTCGATTTCTGCACCGTACACCTTTTCGTCCTCGGCGAGTTTGAGTGTGCTCGAAAACAACCGGGTTGCCTCTGCGGCTCTCTTTGAACGCTCGGGCTCAGAAAGCATCGCGATTGCGCGGATTTTCGCGATTATCAACTGAAACGGCAGATGCGCGTATCCATGCTGCTCGGCCAATGCCGTCGCCTGATCAAGTTGCTTGAGTGCTGCATCGGCCATCCCATTGACGGCCATGCCGTTTGCGAGCCAAACTCTGAAGTTAATAGCGCCGTTGACATCGCCGATTTGCTCCGCCGTTCGGATCGCCTTCAGAAGCGCCAGGCCCGCTGTACCGATATCACCCTTCAGCCCAGCAACAATACCAAGCTCGCCACGTGCCCTGTTCTCCCACTTCACATCGTGAGCCTCTGTCGCCACAGCCAGCAGTTCCGCCCAATTCGAACCGGCGGCAACTGTGTCGATGTTAAGGTTGATCAAGCCCAGTAGCGAAAGAGCCTGCATTCTCAAATGCACGTCTTGCTGGACCAACGGAGTCTCCAAATCGCTCTCTACTTCGGCTTTTACCGATTTGTAGTGTCCGCGATCCGCTTCTGCATGGAGACGACCGAATTTCGCGGCAAGTTCGTTACGTCTGTCTCCTCGTGCGCGAAATTCGAGTTCCGCCTTCTCGAACAGCGGAGCAGCCCGATAAGGATCGCCTTGTTCAGTGAGCTTTTCGGCTTTTGCGTACAGTTCGGCAGCCGTTTGCGCTTGCGCTGCCGAGCAGACGGCAATGAGAGCCACGCACGCGGCGAAATCCCGAAAAACCCAGAGCAATTGCGGAGCTGGAAGAGCACTGTGGGGACGAGGTCTAAAGCTTCTCATCTAGTCCGTAAGCGTTGATCGGAGCTCCCTGTGACAGAACATTTCACTTTTTCCGGGGCCATACCCATTTTCTCTCGGCCTAAGAGAAATTGAGACGCAAAAGCTACGTTTGGTTTCACGCTTTATCCAGTTTGTTTCAACGGAATACGTCGGCGAAATCTGGCTGTCACAGCGCCAATGAGGAACTGCTTACGGAGCAGAGGCAAGCCGCGAGGCCGGTATTGCAAAGCCCTTGAATAAGACGAGCGAAGTTGTATTTCGGCAGATCGCAGCGATGGGCGCCAGCGCGTTCGAAGTCGGACTGTTCAAACCCGAGGCCGAACGCGAAGCAACTGGCCCCGTGATGATTCCACGAACTTGGGATGTCGACAGCCTTATACGATCCGTGCCTTGGATACGGTTGCAGAATCTCCAGGGACGCAACATCTACATTCGGCCACACGGTGAGCACGACCTCACAATGGTGGACGACCTCAAGCGTGATGCTTTGAACCGCATGTTCGCGACTGGCTTCAAACCCGCTGTCGTCGTCGAGACGTCGCCCGGCAATTTTCAAACCTGGCTCAAACACCCAAAGGTGTTGTGTCGAGAAGCGAGCACCGCCGCCGCGCGCGAGCTAGCCGACCGATTCGGCGGCGACAAGGGCGCAGCCGATTGGAGGCACTTCGGGAGACTGGCAGGATTTACGAATCGCAAGGCAAAGTACCAGGGAACTGATGGGTTGTTCCCATACGTCCGTTTGGTCGCGGCGAACGGTGCCATTTACCCCAACGCCGACCCTTTCGTAGTCGAGATTGAAAAAAAACTTGCGCACGAGAAGGAGCGCGCTGAGCAAAGGCGCGCGAAGCATTATAGAGATGCATCTCCCGGGGTTCGACGGACAATCGAGCACTTTCGCGAAAATCCGCTATACGCCGGCGACGGAACACGCATTGACCTAGCCTATGCTATTTACGCGCTTTCCCATGGGGCATCGGAGCAGGATGTAAAAGCTGCGATCCAAAGTCGCGATTTGTCCCACAAGGGCAATGAGAAACGCCAAAGCGAGTATGTCGAGCGGACCGTCACTAAAGCCTTAACGGTCGTAGCACGAACAACGAGCTCCGTTGAGCGCTGAAGCACGGCGCAGGAACCCTCAGCGTGTCACGCAATAGAGCAGGAACAGGACTACCGCCACAAATAGTAGGCGGGCGCGTGGGCTCAGGCTCAAAAAGAAAAACGCGAAAGTCCGCACATCCGTGAACCTCTATTAACCCACGTTATCGCACTAGCGTTCCGGCAAGGAAGCCGGCAAGAAACAGACCTCCGCCAGTGAGCAAGCCGGCAGCTAGCCAGGGCCAATTACGCGATCCGGACTGTCTGGCACCCAGCTCGCCAATCAGTTTGCAGGCTTTGAGCCGCGCATTATCGATGTCTTTCTGAATTTCCGCCCTTACGATAGACGCTGACTCGCGCACTTCTTCCGCGACTACAGATCCTGCTCTGATCTGCACGCGTTCTGCCGCGTGATTGAATTCCCTAGTCGCTGTGTGGATCAGATCCGTCGCGGTTGTTAATGTGCGTTCAAGAATCAGCCGGTTCAAGGTGACGACGGCCATTATCGGGTCATCCGGATCAACCCGGATTCCGTGCTGGGCTGACACTTCGGCTGCCAGCCGTCTAAGCTCGGCAGGGTCCATAGGAACTCACTAAAACGGAATTTTTTCAAGCTGCTCGAAGAGATCGCGTCGCACTACCTTTAGGCGTTGCTTCGCCATGATGGGCAGTTTGCTCTCTGCGATGGCCTCACCGAAGGTAAGCTTGGCCGTGATCATGTCTTCCACGTCACGCCCGAAAGTATCTTGATTTCGTTTCGAGAATACGACGGCGCCGCAAACTTTTTCGGCGTTGTCGCGGAATGCAGCCATTTCCGATAACTTCTTCCCCTCCGCCTCGACCTTGCCGAAATATTCATTCACCCAGACAACAATATTTCGGCTTTGACTCGTTTGCGCGAGTTCGTGAAACCCGTTCAGAGTGTCAATCAGAGCCTGGCCTCCAGTGATTACCGTGTGCACGAACACCCTTCGTCCGTTGTCGCGCAGGTAATCCAGTGCATTATTTTCGAGCAGATAGTGCCAGAGCGGAGAAAGGTTGAAGCGCCGCTATCGACTACGAAGGTTGCACCGTCCTCGAGTAGGAACCGTTCCATCAGTCGATCGAACGAGCGCTGATCGATTCGATTGTGCTCATCGCGCAACTGTAAGCGATCGGCGGCGAGCACATTGTATTGTGCGAAGGTGCGGTTCACTGGATCTGTATCAATGCACCGCACATCACGGCCGGCATTCTTGAGGTATTGGGCAAGTACGGCCGCTACCAAGCTCTTCCCGACACCACCTTTCCCTTGCAAAGTCATATGGATTGCGCCGTCCTGACCGTTTGATGTCCCCTTGGGCATTTGCTTCCTTTCCTACTTCAGATCAACTTCTTCGGATCGGGTTCGGCATTGTAGTCGAATCCGACTGGCTTTTTTTCCCGCTCCAGGATGTGGGCGAGCGGATGAGGTCCGGCGGCTTCCGCGACACGACCATCGACCGCCGTGAAGGTTTGTGCGGGCGATCCGATCACGGCATCACGGCGACGGAGCTGGCACACGTAATCGGACAAACGAGCGTACCCGATTTGAAGACCGATTTCGTTCAGCCACGAACAAACATCCTTTAAGCTGTGGCCGGCGTCCAGCAGTTGCCTTATGTCCGGCCAGGCTTGCCGAACCTGTCCCGCCTTCGTACGTGGTTTCTCACCGATGTGGGCGCGGAGCTTCGCGAGATCCAACTTGTCATTTGCGTTCTTAGTCAAGTCGCCTCATACGGTAAGCGGCACAAACCCGTTCTCGTGACAAGACGGTTGATAAATTCCTGCAAGCATCCGAAATGTTTCGCTCTCGTGCAGCAAATGAAGAAGCAGTTTCGGAAGGTTTCGCTCCTTCATACTTTTCTTCCGGCGCCGCTGCAAACAGCACACCCAATAGGCCCCACACAGAAGCGTAGTGGAACATAAAGGAACGTAGTCGAGTGTCGGCTGTTTTTGATCGCAAGTTTCATGGCGGCTTGATGATGCGGCGCTTACAGACCAGAGCTTTTGTCATACATTCGTAGACCTCGCCGTCACGACCCGCCTCGGTCCGGGCTTACCGGGTAGGAGGCGACTTGCCGAAGCAGAAACTTGTCGTTCGATCCGTTCGTCTGGACGTGGACCTGAATAGAAGAGTCGAGCACGCTGCCAAACAGCAGGGGTTCGCCAACTCGAGTGCCTTCATACGCGAGGCCATTAGACGTTCCGTATCTGAGCAGGGCGCCGGAACCAATGGCGCCGAAGAGCGAATCGCCGCGACGATAGATCGCGCGATTACCGAAATTCGAAGAGTCCGCCGTGTTCAACAGGCTGCGTTCGCTTTCGCTGATGCGCAGGTGAAGATGCTGCTGACCTGTATCGCCGAGCCTCCGAAAGAAGCCTACGAGCAAGCCATAGCTCGAGGCAAGCTTCGCTACGACCGGTTCCTGAAGAGCGTCGGAATGGGAATGACGGGCGATTCCACGGATGCCATTAAGGAGCTTCTCAGCCGTGGCGACGAAGACTGATGGCGAAAGGGAATTTCGACTCCGGCCAAACTGCCCGCCCAAGGGCAGACAAAATGAGCCGATTGCCTGGTCGGTTGCGTTGAAGACTGTCTTCCGATATGCATCGACATCCCGTCGTCGAGCGGCAAATCGTTCGACCGGTTCCTGCGCCATAAGAAGAAAGCAGTTCAATCAGAGATGTGCCGTGCGAATCACCTACGCCAAGAACAAGGTTTCGGGGCAGTGGCGTGCACATGGCCGGTATATCTCGCGCGAGAGCGCGGCTCGGGAGTGCCAAGCCGCATTTAGTGCCGCAGTCGCCGACCTGGACCCAGCGCACATTCTGGATCAGTGGCAAAAGCGAGGCGATGCCCGGCTTTGGAAGTTCATCATCTCGCCCGAGTTCGGCGAGCGGCTGGACCCGCAACGCCTTACACGCGAGCTTATGCAAAGAATGGAGGCTGATTTGGGGACACCGCTGGAATGGGTCGCGGTGCCCCACTTCAACACGGAACACCCGCACGTTCACGTGGCATTGCGCGGCATACGGGAGGACGGATCGGTTCTAGATTTACCACGAGACTATGTGAAAGCCGGCATTCGGTCGATAGCCGAAGACCTTTGCACTAGGAGTGTGTCCGAGAATTCTGCAAGACGGTCGCAACTAATGGAACAGAATCGGCACATAATGATTTATGCCGAAGGGTTACCGCCCTTATCTTCCTGAGCAGGACCTTCTTCTGCCGCCGAGGCTGCACGAGTGGCTGCCGGAAAACCATTTGGCTTATTTCGTCAGCGACGTGGTGGAGCAGTTGGATCTCAGTGAGATTCACATGGTGTATGAGAAGGAGCTCCGCGGCCAGCCGCCGTACGATCCAGGAATGATGACCAAGTTGCTGGTCTACGGCTACTGTGTGGGCGTGTACAGCGCACGAAAGATCCAGCAGCGGCTGGTGGAAGATATAGCGTTCCGGGTACTGGCGGCGGGTAATGAGCCAGATTTTCGCACGATCGCGGATTTCCGCAAGATCCATCTGAAGGCGCTGGAGGGACTTTTCGAGCAGGTGCTGAAGATCGTGCTGGAAACGGGCACGATGAAGTTGGGGCGTGTTGCGCTGGACGGAACGAAGGTGAAAGCAAATGCCAGCAAGCACAAGGCGATGAGCTACGAGCGGATGAAGGAACAGGAGAAATGGATCCGTGCGCAGGTCAAAGCCATGCTGGCGCAGGCGGCGGCCAGCGATGCGGCAGAAGATGCACGCTATGGGAAAGACAAGCGCGGCGATGAATTGCCGGCGGAGCTGCAGCGGCGCGAAACGCGGCTGCGGCGGATTCGTGAAGCTCGGAAAGCGGTGGAGGAGCGCGCCCGGGAGGCGGCCAAAGCCGAAGGCAAGTCCGTGCAAGAAGCGAAGCCGAAGGACACGACGCAGCACAACTTTACGGATCCGGAATCGCGGATCATGAAGAGCCATGAAGGTTTCCTACAGGGCTACAACGCGCAAATTGCCGTGGAACCGGAGTTCCAACTGATCGTAGGACAGACGGTCAGCCAGGCAGCCAATGATAAACAGCAGGTAGTACCGATGGTGGAGAGCATCGAGG
>Ga0213872_10001098_pt1 | contig 18513 bp, 16 predicted proteins | sample VelepicomBERX_R2_FD_160071 | JGI IMG/M metagenome (GOLD analysis project Ga0213872, IMG submission 160071) | Rhizosphere microbial communities from Vellozia epidendroides in rupestrian grasslands, the National Park of Serra do Cipo, Brazil - RX_R2 | ecosystem: Host-associated > Plants > Roots >...
CAGCGGCGCCTGCCGCGAAAGCCGCATCATGGCCAGCAGCGTGCCCCAGACAATGCCGAAGACGATCGCCACCAGCGTGATCCTGAGCGACACCAGCATGCCCTCGCCCAGCACCCGCATGGCCGCGGGCGTGACGGCGCTGAAATCGAATTCATAGGCCATGGCGCCTCCTCATTTCCCGACCAGGCCGGGCAAGCTGGTCCTGTGTTCCAGCGCGCGCATGAGGCTCATGACGCTGATGTTGATGAGCATGTAGGCCAGCGTGACGGCGATGAAGGCCTCATACGGTTGCGCCGTGTAGTCCACCAGCTGCCGCCCCTGTGCGGCCAGCTCCAGCAGGCCGATGGTAGAGGCCACCGCCGAATTCTTGAAGATGTTCAGGAACTCCGAGGTCAAGGGTGGCAGGACCACACGCATGGCCATGGGCAGCAGCACATACCGATAGGTCTGCGCCAGCGTGAGCCCCAGCGCCAGGCCGGCGCCGCGCTGGCCGCGCGGCAGCGACTCGATGCCGGAGCGCACCTGCTCGCACACGCGCGCCGCCGTGAACATGCCCAGGCACAACATGGCCATGAGGAACTGCTGCAACATCGGCGGGAGGGCCTTGATGGTCTCTCCCCCCGGCAGCAGTTCGGGCATGGCGAAATACCAGATGAAGATCTGCACCAGCAACGGCACGTTGCGGAACAACTCCACGTAACAGGCCGCCAGGCCCGAGATCAGCCGGTTGGGCAGGGTGCGCATGACGCCGAGCGCGACGCCCAGCAGCAAGGCCAGCAACCAGGCCGACAGCCCCAGCGCAACCGTCACGCCCAGCCCCGAGAGCAGCCAGTCCAGGTAGGTCTGGCCGGCGCTGGGCGCCTGCAGGAACACCGACCACTGCCATTGGTATGCCATCGTCGTCTCCAGGGCGGTTTCAGGGTGTGGGGGCAGGTTCGGCGAAGGGCAGATCGCCCTCGCCCTGCCCTTCGGCGCGCATGCCGAAGGTATTCAAGGTCATCGCCACCAGCGCGTAGTAACCCAGCAGGCCCACCAGGTTGACCACCACCTGCAGGCCGAAGCGCTCGCAGGCCGCCCGGTAGGTGGCATCGGAGACCCGCTTGTGGCGATACAGCTCGCGGGCGAAGTCCCAGACGATGCGCTCGTCCTGGTGCCGGAAATCCGGCTCCTCGCCGCGGCGGATCTGCTCGGCCACTTCCGGCGCCAGGCCGGCCTGCACCGCAATGGGCAGGTGGATATGCCACTCCGCCTGCGACTGCCAGGCCTGCGCCGTGGCCAGGATGGCCAGTTCCGACAGGTGCAGCGACAGGCCGGTGTCGTAACGGCAGAACGCCCCCAGCCGCTGCGCCAGCTCGCCCAGCACTGGACTGTGGATCCAGGCCACGAAAGGTCCATTGAGGTTCTTGCGCGGCCCGGCCAGGATGGCATCGAGCATGGCGCTCTGCTCGGGTGTCATTTGCTCGCGTGCGATGGCGGGCAGGCGCTGGGGTTGGCTCATGCGGATCTCCTGGTCAGTAGGGTGTGGCGAAGTTCAGTCCATGGGCTTGTCGCTGGGTGCGGCGTAGAGCTGGGTGACCGTCTCCGACATCGGGAAATTGAAACTCACGTTCTTGGGTGGAATCGGGAAGGTAAACCATTTCGCATACATCTTCCGGATCTCGCCACTCTTCATCAGGCCCGTGAGGGTCTGGTCCACCAGCTGCTTGAACGGTGCATCGTCCTTGCGCACCATGAAGGCATAGGGTTCGGCCCCGAAGGGGTTGCCGGTCAGGACCCAGTCGTCGGGCTTTTGCGCCGTGGTGCGCGCGCCAGCCAGCAGCACGTCATCCATCACATAGGCCGCCACCCGTCCCGATTGCAGGATCAGGAAGGCCTCGCCGTAATCCTTGGCGCTCTGGATCTGCATGTTCATCTTGCGATGCTCGTTGAGGTTGCGCAGCAGCTGTTCGGAGCTGGTGCCGGCATTGGTCACCACGGCCTTGCCGGCCAGGTCGGGGAAGTCCTTGATGCCACTGTTGCGCCGGGTCAGGATGCGACTGCTGGCCACGAAGAAGTTGGTGGCAAACGAGACCTGCTGCCAGCGGTTCTTCAGGTTGCTGGTCACGCCGCATTCCAGGTCGATGGTGCCGTTCTGCAGCAAGGGCGTGCGGTTCTGCGAGGTCACGGGGACCATGCGTACCTCCAGCTTGGGCGCGCCTATCCTGGCCTTCACGGCATCAATGACCTTGTTGCACAGGTCCTGCGAATAACCGATCACCTGCTGGTTTTCATCGTAGTACGAAAACGGAATGGAACTGGTGCGATGGCCGATGGCGATCAGGTTGGCCTCCTTGATCTTTTGCAGCGTCGGGCCCAGCGCGGCATCGGCCGCACAGGCCGACGACGGCAGAACGCACAACATCATGGACAGCAGTGCGGCCGGTGCGGCCAGCTTGACTAGGTGCTTCATCGTTGAACCCTCCTTGGAAAATGCAGTATCCCGGTGCTCAGGCCAGGGCCGCCGTCACGGCTTCACCAAGCCGCTGCACGATCTCGCTGATATCGGCCGGCGTGGCAATGAATGGCGGTGCCAGCAGGACATGGTCGCCCCGGCGACCATCGATGGTGCCTCCCATCGGGTACACCAGCAGGCCACGCTGCATGGCTTCGGACTTGATCCTGGCATGCGTGCGCCGGGCCGGATCGAGCGGCGCCTTGCTGGCCCGGTCAGCTACCAGCTCGACGCCGACGAAGAGGCCCCGACCACGGATGTCACCCACGTTGGCGTGAGCGCCGAAGGCCTGGCGCAACTCCGCGCGCAATTGTTCGCCGCGCTGGCGCACGTTTTCCAGCAGGCCCTCTTCCTGGATGGTCTTCTGCACCGCCACGGCGGCGGCGCAGGCGGTGGCATGGCCGATATAGGTGTGGCCATGCTGGAAGAAGCCGGAACCCTGCAGCACCGCGTCGTAGATGCGGTCGCTGCACAGCATGGCGCCGATGGGTTGGTAGCCCGCACCCAGCCCCTTGGCGATGGCCACGATGTCGGGCACGACATCGTCCTCTTCGCAGGCGAACAGGTAGCCGGTACGCCCCATGCCGGACATGACTTCATCCAGGATCAGCAGGACGCCGTACTTGTCGCATACCGCACGGATCTTGCGGAAGTAGTCCGCCACCGGCGGCACTGCCCCGGCCGTGGCACCGACCACGGTCTCGGCCACGAAGGCGGCGACCTGGTCCGCGCCCAGGTCGATGATCTTCTGCTCCAGCTCATCGGCCAGGCGCTGCACGTACTGCGCATCGCTTTCACCCTCGGCGCGGTCGCGATAGGCATAGCACGGCGCGACGTGATGGGCCTCGATCAGCAGGGGCAGGAACATCTCGCGGCGCCAGGCATTGCCGCCGATGGCCAGCGCACCCAGGGTGTTGCCGTGGTAGCTCTGGCGCCGGGCGATCACATGGCGACGCTGCGGCTGCCCCACCTCGACGTGATACTGGCGCGCCAGCTTCAGCGCGGCCTCCACCGCCTCGGAACCGCCCGAGAGGAAATAGACGTGATTGAGCGAACCCGGCGCGGCCTCGGCCAGCATGGCCGCCAGCTCCTCGGCCGGTGCCGTGGTGAAGAAGGAGGTATGGGCATAGGCCAGCTCTGAGACCTGCTTGCGGATGGCTTCCACCACGCGGGGATGGCCATGCCCCAGGCAAGACACCGCCGCACCGCCGGATGCGTCGAGATAGCGCTTGCCCTGCTGGTCGATGAGCATCATGCCCTCCCCGGCCACGGCCATGGGGAGCTTGCTGCGAGGGTTGCGATGGAATACATGGGTCATGGGAGGGTCCTTGCGTTGCCTGAACGAAAATCACGCAACATTCGTTGCGCATTCACTATGTGGCGCAATATAGATGAACCCCATCCATTATGCAACATATGTTGCACATAAATTTAATAATGATTTTTTTGGTGCGGACGCAGCATGATTGTGGTGCAGGGCCAGGGCACCGGGCACGTCGATGGCGCATCTGCGGCGCTATCGCCGCGCAACATGCGTGATATCAGGAGGGAAAGCGGGAGAGGAAAGCGGCAGGAGAATACGGGAAGCCCACCGGCAGGCGTCTGGCGCCCGCCGGGGAAATTCAGCGGCTGACGTAGGCGCCGGTGCGGTGGAGCTGGCCTTCCGCCACTTCCAGGCGCTTGACGGCATGGTCGTCATCGATGGAGATGACCAGTTCGATCAGGCTTTCTGCCACCGCTGTGGCAGCCGCCATCGAGGGAAAGAACGACGGACTGTCATGCGAGAACAGCAGGCAATGGTCGGCCTTGAGCGCGATCGGCGCCACCGCGCTGTCGGTCAGGGCGATGAGCTTGGCGCCGGCTTCCTTGGCCACCTCCGCCACCCGCACGGCCTCGGCCGAATAGGGAGCGAAACTGACCACCACCACCGCATCCTGAGGTGCGATGGCGCGTAACTCCAGTTCGAGTGCGCCTTCGCTGGCACGCACCAGCGAGACCGTGGGACGGAACAGGCGATACAGGTAATGCAACAGGAAGGAAATACTGAACGCCGCCCGGAAGCCGGCGATATGCACATGACGCGCCTTGGCCAGGGCACGCGCAGCGGCCAGCATGCGATCGGCGCTCTTGGGTTCGGAGGCGTCGAGGTTGGCGCGCTGGGCCTCAAACAACTCAGCCACCAGCTTGTCGCTGTTGCTGCGACGGACGATGTTCTTGGCCTTGAAGGCGTAGGCCTTGGGCTCGCCGGCCAGGCGTTCGACGAACAGCGAGCGCAACTCGGCCCAGCCGGCAAAGCCCAGATACTGGGCCAGCCGCACGAAGGTCGAGGGTTGCACCTGCGCGCGTTGCGACAGCGCGCGCATGGTCGAGACGGCCACCTCGCCCGGATTGTCCAGCAGGAAGGCGGCCCCCGCCTGGAACTGCGGTCGCATGTCGTTGAAGCGCTCGCGTATGGACGCTTCCAGTTCACTGAAACTGCGGGGAGGATGGGCAAGACTCATAAGGATGACCAGGGACGGACGATGACCGCCCGATGTTAGCAAACATTTGCCCCGACGATGCAACATCTGTTGCAGCCCACCGCTGCATCAATCTGTCGCCCGGGTCGCCAGCCAGCACAGGATGGAGCCGGCACAGACCAGGGCGGCCCCGACCCAGAACGAAGCGGGCAAAGGCGCGTGCAGCAGCGCCGCCGACAGAGCCGACGAAAACACCGGGATGAAATACGAGGCGCCGGCCAGCACGGTGACATTGCCATGCAGGATGCCGACGTTCCATGCAGCGTAGCCCAGCCCCATGGCAGCCGCCGCCAGCAGCAGGTAGACCAGCGCCGGCACACTGAAGGACAGCTCCTCGCCATGGCCGCCCAGCAGGAACTTCAACCACAGCACCAGCGCCACCATCATGAAGAAAGGCGTGACGCCGTTCTGCCCCCGGGCCATACGCGTGGTCACGGTGCAATAGGCCGCCCAGATCAGGGCACCGGCAAAGGCCAGTCCATAACTCAGCGGATTGTCGCGGACATTGTCCAGCATCCCCGCCACATCCAGCCCCTGGTCGCCGCCCAGCACCCAGCAGATGCCCAGCATGGAAAGGATGAAGCCGGGCAGCACCAGCAGCGTGGCGCGCTGGCGCCCGAACAGGATGGCCGCCACCAGCGTGAAGGTCGGCCACAGGTAATTGACCATGCCAACCTCGATGGCCTGGCGCCCGGTATGGGCATAGCCGATAGACAGCGCCAGGCACAATTCATAGGCCACGAAGAGCACGCTGCCCCAGAACAGGTATCGCCTCGGGAAAGCCGACAGCCGGGGAAAACCCACCGACAACAGCAGGATCACCGACGCCACGGTATAGATGGCGGCCGCCCCGGCGGTGGCCCCCAGGTGTTCGCTCACGCCCCGGATCAGGCCGACGATGGCGCTCCACAACACGACCGCCGTCAATCCGATGAGCGTTGCCTTCTTGCTATTCATTGTTCCTGCTCGCCAATTTTCAAATCGCAGGAGTGTAACGCTTAACCGTCACGCACGAGCAGGCGGCATCAACGGCGACGGCGCGCCGTGGTAAAGTAGCGCCCCTGACGCCTTGCCCGGGGCAATCGCAGCCGGCAGGGATATCTCCATGGGTTCCCTAACCCCATCCATCAAAAAGGTCCACATGACGACTCTCGACTTGCGCCGGCACGCGGCTGTGCTGGCTTGGCTTTCGCTGTTCCACCTGCTGGTGATCACCTCCAGCAACTACCTGGTGCAATTGCCGGTATCCATTTTTGGCCTGCATACCACCTGGGGTGCCTTCAGCTTCCCGTTCATCTTCCTGGCCACCGACCTGACGGTGCGCTTCTTCGGCGCGCCGCTGGCCCGACGCATCATCTTCGCGGTGATGCTGCCGGCGCTGTTCATTTCCTACGGCGTCTCGGCATTGTTCTACCAGGGCCAATGGCAGGGCATCGGCGCGCTGGCGCATTTCAACCTGTTCGTGGCACGCATTGCCGCGGCCAGCTTCATGGCCTATGTGCTGGGGCAGGTGCTGGACGTGCAGGTCTTCAATCGCCTGCGCGCATCGCGTCATTGGTGGCTGGCGCCGACGGTGTCGATGATCTTCGGCAATGCCAGCGACACCCTGGCCTTCTTCAGCATCGCCTTCTGGCGCAGCAGCGATCCCTTCATGGCCACGCACTGGGTGGAGATCGCCCTGGTGGACTACGGCTTCAAGATTGCCATCAGCCTGCTGTTCTTCCTGCCGGCCTACGGCGCCATCATGTCCGTGCTCAAGAGCTGGTTCCAGCCAGCCGCACGCGCAGATTTGGCCTAGGGCCTGCAGCAATTCGCATCCGGCGGTAAACTGGCGACTTTGTGTGATTTTCGCAGTCACACGCCCTCTCCACCCCCTCCACTCTGGATCGCGCATGAACTGGCCCCTGTTCGCCCTGGCCGTTGCCGCCTTTGGCATCGGCACTACTGAATTCGTCATCATGGGCCTGTTGCCCGACGTCGCCCGTGACCTGGGCGTGTCGGCCCCGGCGGCTGGCATGCTGGTGTCCGGCTATGCGCTGGGCGTGGCCGCCGGCGCGCCCATCCTGGCCATCCTGACGGCCAAGTGGCCGCGCAAGCAGGCGCTGGTGAGCCTGATGTGCCTGTTCATCCTGGGTAATGTGCTGTGCGCGATCGCACCGAACTATGCCTTCCTGATGGTGGCCCGCGTGGTCACTGCCTTCTGCCATGCCGCCTTCTTCGGGATCGGCTCGGTGGTGGCCGCCGAGCTGGTGGCGCCGGACAAGCGCGCCCAGGCCGTGGCCCTGATGTTCACCGGCCTGACCGTGGCCAACATCCTGGGCGTGCCGCTGGGCACGGCCTTCGGCCATGCGGCCGGGTGGCGCTCCACCTTTGGCGTGGTCACCGGCATCGGCGTGGTGGCCGCCCTCATGCTGTGGGCCATGCTGCCCCGTAAGATCGCCATGCAGGGCGGCAATATCTTCCAGGAATTCCGCTCCATCATCGACACCCGCGTCCAGCTCTCGCTGCTGACCTCCACGTTGGCATCGATCAGCATGTTCAGCGTGATCACCTACATCGCCTACATCCTGCTGGAAGTTACCGGCTTCAGCACCCAGCAGGAAAGCTGGGTGCTGCTGCTCTTCGGTGCCGGCATCACCGTGGGTGGCTTAGTCGGCGGCAAGCTGGCCGACTGGAAGCTCATGCCGGTGATGTGCGGCGTATTCCTCTGCATCGCCGTGATCCTGGCCCTGTTCTCCTTCACCAGCCACTACAAGTGGCCGACCCTGGTGACCATGTTCGCCTGGGGCGCCTTCGCCTTCGCCGTGGTGCCCGGTGCGCAGATCCGCGTGCTCGACACCGCGCGCGGCGCGCCCAACCTGGCCTCCACCCTCAACCAGGGCGCCTTCAACCTGGGCAATGCCACGGGTGCCTGGGTGGGCGGCGTGGCGATCTCGGCAGGCCTGCCGCTGACCGACCTGCCACTGATCGGCTCGCTCTTCGCGCTGCTGGGACTGGCCACGGTGGCCCTGTCGGCCTCGCTGGACAAGCGGGTGCGAACGACTGCGGCCTGATCTGCAAAAAAGTCAGCGTACCAGCGGTACGGCGTGCCGTACGTAATCAAGCAGCGTCGTCAGACTCTCGCTCAAAGCCTCGGTTCCGGTGCTGATCACGCATTCGGGATGTACCGGCGGCTCATAGGGTGAACCGATCCCGGTAAACGACGGCAGTTGGCCGGCACGCGCTTTTTTGTAGAGTCCTTTGGGGTCACGTGCCTCGCAGGCTGCCAGGTCCGCCGCCACGTGGATCTCGTGGAATCCCTGCTTGCAGCGCGTGCGGGCCAAGGCACGATCTGCCTGGAAGGGTGAAATGAAGGCCGTAATGCAGACCAGGCCGGCATCGGCAAAGAGCGCGGCGACCTCGCCGATGCGGCGAATGTTTTCACTGCGGTCGGCGTCGCCAAACCCCAGGTCGCTATTGAGCCCGCTGCGGATGTTGTCGCCATCCAGTACGTAGCAGGAGTAACCCAGGCGCATGAGCGCCTGTTCCAGCCCCATGGCCAGACTGGACTTGCCTGAGCCTGACAGGCCGGTGAGCCAGATGACCGCGCCGGCGTGGCCATAATGAAGACGACGTTCGTGCGCATCGACCGCGTGGGCCATGGTGGTGAGCTGTTGTGGGTTGGAAGGCATGATCTCTCAGGCGCCGCGCAGGCGCTCCAGTTCGTCCCCGATGGCCTGCAGCACGGGCTGCCATTGGCCGCGTGCCGGCTGACGGAACAGGCGCAGCGACGGATACCAGGGGCTGTCATGGCGCTGCATCAGCCAGCGCCAGTCCGGCAGGAAAGGCAGCATGACCCAGGCCGGACATCCCAGCGCACCGGCCAGGTGGACCGGCGACGAATCGACCGACACCAGCACGTCCAGCAGGCTCAGGAGCGCGGCCGTATCGTCGAAGTCCTGGATGTCGGCGCTCAGCGAGGAGAACGCCATGCCTGGCGGCACCTGCGCGGCCTGTTCCGCGGCGGGACCTTTCTGCAGGCCCAGGAAGCTGATCCCCGGCCGCGCCAGCGGCGCCAACTCGGCCAGCGCCAGCGACCGCCGGGCGTCGTTGGCATGGCTGGGGCGACCAGCCCACACCAGCCCCACCAGCGGACGCGGCAAGCCAGCCAGTCGCTCACGCCATTTGTCGACCCGCGCCGGATCGGCCGCGAGGTAAGGCATCTCTCCCGGCAGGTCGCTCAGCTGCAGGCCAAGGGCAAGCGGCAGGCTCATCAGCTCGCAATGGTAATCAAACGCCGGCGGCAGGCTCCCCTCCAGGATGATCTGATCGTGGCCGGCGGCACGGGCGGCGAGCATATAGCAAGGCGCGGCGACCTCCAGGACGACGCGCGCACCGCTGCGCTGGCGCGCCCAGGCGACCAGGCGTAGGAACTGGAAGGTATCGCCAAAGCCTTGTTCGTCGTGGATCAGCAGGGTCTTGCCGGGGATAGGCTGCCCCTCCCAGCGCGGACCTTGCACGCGCCGTCCCAGCATGAGCGAGTGCTCCATCTTGTAGCGGAAGCGGTATTCACGCCAGCCACGCTCGAAGTCCCCCTGCAACAGCGACAGTTCGGCGAGATCGAAACGGCTGGCAGCGTCCCCGGGCACGCTCTGGACAATCATTTCCAGCATTTGCCTGGCCTCGTCCAGCCTGCCCTGCTCACGCAAGGCGTGGATCAGCTTCCTCCACAGTGCGATCGGACCCGACCCCGAGCTGAGCGCCTTGCGCAGCAAGGCCTCGGCCTGCTCCGGTTGGTCCTGCCGCAACAGCGCCAGCGCCTGCGCATCGATGGCGACGGGGTCGCTGATGTGCTGCATCTCCTGGCTCATGCATCGGCCTCTGCGGCCTCACCGCCCAGGGCGGCCACCAAGGGGCCGAGATGCTTGGCATAGCGGCGCCAGCGCCCCGTCGAGCTCCGATAGATGGGCTTACGGACCTGGCTGACGCTGGCGGTGCGCACCACACGCTGGGTCTGGTGGAAATGCAGACAGGCCTCGTCCCACTCCAGGTCGATGAACGCGACCATGCGCCGCGCCTGGGTTTCCAGATCGGCCACGACCTCTTCGTAGTCCACCTCCAGGAAACGGTCGGCCGGCAAAACCTGGCGCAGACTAGCCATCAATTCCTGGTAGGCCAGGTGAAAATCGGCCAGCTCGTCGAGCTGGTAGGCAAAAGGCTGGTCGCCTGAGAAAAGCTTGGTGTAGCAGGACAGGCATGTATCGATCGGGTCGCGACGGCAATGGATGATGCGTGCGCCCGGCAGGATCAGGGCGATCAGCCCCGCATAGGCAAAATTGGACGGCATCTTGTCCACCAGGCGCCGCGCCTGGGGCGCCAGGTCCTGGGTACGAGCCAGGTAATCCCTGCCGATGCGCTCCAGGTCTGCCGCCTGCCAGGACCGGACCGACTGCGGAAATTCCCCCGCTGCCGAGACCGCCTGATGCAGCGCAAACAGTTCCCCGGCACCATGGACTGCCGGGTGGGAAGCCAGGATCTGCTCCACCAGCGTGGTACCGGAACGCGGCATGCCGACGATGAAAACCGGCCGTTGCGTGGCCGGTTCGTGCGACTTGAACTGCTCCATCAGCGCGCCAGTAAAGACCTCGGCAATCTGCTCGAACCAGGCACGCGAGCGCTTGGGGTCATAGTCGAAAGTGGCGCGCTTGAGGGCATTGCCCTGGTGCAGATGCTCGAACGCCGAACCGGCGTCGCCGGTATCGAGCAAGGCCTTGCCCAGGGCAAAATGCAGGCTCATGCGCTCGTCCGGCGCCCATTTCCCGGGCTGGGCCAAGGCGGCCTGCATGGCCTTGATGTCCTCATCGCCCTCGACGAAGGTCCGCGAATCGGCACGCGATGCGATGACGCGCAGCGACCCGGGGAAGCGGCGCAGCGCCTCATCGAAGGCGCGCTGCGCCCCCTCTTTGTCGCCCGCTTCCTGCAAGGTGGTGGCCTTGAGCAGCATGGCCTCCTCTGCCACCGTGCCGGGCAGGGCTGCCGCCTGGTCAAAGGCGGCCAGCGCCTGTGCCGACTGCCCGAGCGCCTGCAGTGCACGCCCCAGGACCAGATGCGCATTGGCGCTATCGGGCTGCAGGCTGACGGCCTGGCGCGCGCTGTCCACGGCTTCCTGCGCCAGCCCCTCGGCGGTCAGCAGCTGGGCGCGGGCGGTCAACGCCCCCGCGTGATGCGGCGCGAAGGCCAGCAAGGCATTGATCCATTGCCTGGCCTTGGCGTGCTGCAAGCGCGACATCTCGATCTGCGCCAGATTGAAATAGGCATCCCCCAGCTGCGGATCGATCTCGATGGCGCGCTGGGCTGCGGCAACCGCCTCGTCCACACGACGCAGGTCGTTGAGCAGGAACGCCAGGTTGCTGTAGGCCTGGGCATATTGAGGATGCAACGCCAGCGCGCGCTGGTAACTGGCCAGTGCGGCGTCGAGCTCGCCCAGGCGCTTGTAGGTATTGCCCAGGTTGTTATGGACTTCTGCGTTGTCCTGTTGCGCCGCTGCCACACGCTGCAGACAGGCCAGGGCCTCCTGGAACTGGCCACTTTCCTGCAGGATGATACCCAGATTGTTCCAGGCGGCAATGTAGTGGGGGTCGGCTTTGACGGCGCGCCGGGCAGCCAGCTCGGCCTCTGCCAGCGCCCCCTTCTGGCGGCACATTTCAGCCAGGTTGCTGCAATACTGGGCTGACGCATCAGGGGCCTGGCAGGCCTTGCGCATGAAATCGACCGCCAGGTCCAGCTTGCCATAGGCATGCGCCATCAGCCCCAGCAAATGCCAGGCATCGGCCTGCGCAGGAAGGACCTGCAGCACCCGCATGCACAGCGCCTCTGCCTGCGGAGCCTGCCCGGCAGCCCAGTGAGCATAGGCCTTGTGGAGCGCTTCGGAGATGCTCATCTGCTGGGCGAACGGGAAATGATGGTCGTTCAAGAATGCTCCAAAATAGGAAGATAAGCGAAGAAGATAAGCGTCGTCATCGCCAGCCGCCGCCCTCACGGCTTGCCCGATTGGCGCGAATTTTAGCAAGGCTTGTTTCAATACACTTCAGTTCACTTCAATTTGCTTCTGTTTTCAATTTACAAATATGTACAATTTGAACCAGAATCACGAAAACTGCACGTTGCCAAAGATTCAACCCACTCGCTGCAGCATGACAAGAACATCGGCCCCGAATAGTGGGCCTTTCCGGGGAACAGATTGAAAAACAAACCACGTGTGAAAAAGCTCGGCCTGGCGGTCACGGGTGCGCTTGCACTCTGGATGAGCACCGTGCCGTCGGTGTCCTACGGCTTCACCGTCAATTCCGACCTGACGCTAACTAGCAGCACCAATAGCCAAGTATCCTGGACCGGAGGAAATTTCTCCATCACCAACACTGGCGTGATCAGCGGCAGCGCCACTCCGCAGCTCAATGTGACCGGGTCTGTCGGGACATTGACCAATGACGGCGTGATTGCTACCAGTGGGCCCCACGGCATGGACAACAGCGGCAACATTCCCGTGCTCATCAACCGCGGGACGATCGCTGGCGCCCAGACCGGCATCAGCAATACGGGCAGCATCGGCACCTTGAGCAACAGCGGCCTCATCAACAACGGTATCGCGACGTTCGGGGCGATAACGACAATGATCAACTCGGGCCTCATCAGCTCTACTTCGGTAACGCTGGGTATCTATAATTCCGGTTCGATTGGTAGCCTGGTCAACAGCGGTACGATTGTCGGCAACATCGCCAATCAAACCGCGAACAACCTCTCCATCTCCGGCGGCAGCGGCAGCACGTTCGGCACACTGACCGGTTACAACGGGACGATCGGGTTGATCAACAATCAATCCTCCAATGTCGTCTTCTCGTCCGGCAACCTGCTGCTCAACGACAATATCAATGTGGCCAGCCATACGGTCAGCAACCTGGCCAGCACCCTGCAAATCAACAATCGCATCACCATTACCGGCAACTACTTCCAGGGAGCCGGCGCCACGCTCGTCATGGGCGTGGCCAATGGTGCCACGTCCAATGGTGTCACCAGCGATACCGGTTATGGTTCGCTGGTGGTGACGGGCAATAGCACGATCGCCTCCGGCTCCACGATCACCCTCAAGAAACTCAATACCTATGCCTTCGCACAGGGGCAGCGTTTCGTGGCCGTCTCGACCACCGGAACAGCCACCTATAATGCCGGGGCACTGACCTACACCTCGCCGGCCAACGGACTGGTCGTCACTGGCGCAACGGTCGTCGACGGCAACGGCAAGAACAATCTGGTCCTCACGCTGGCCTCGAATGTCGTCGCTGGCGGGGGCAATGCCTCGGCGCCCATCAATCGCGCCAGCACGACTAATGGCGCCGCCGCCCTCAATGGGCTGTTCCGCTATACCGGCATCAATAGCGATCTGCTGAACGTTTTCAACGCGGCAGCTGCGCTAGGGTCTTCCGACTCCGCCAACCGTGCTGGCGCGCAGTTGAGCCCGGTGTCCAATGCCGGGGCTGCAGTCAATTCTTCCACCGCGTCCACCACCGAGGTGCTCAACGTGGTCAACGGCCGGGTGGATGGCCTGAGAGTCGCGCAAACCGGTGGCCAGAGCGGCATCGCCACTGGAGAACGTGGCTCCGATATTACGCTGTGGGGACAAGCCTTCGGCGGCAAGAGCAACCAGGCGCAGCGCGACAATGTCAGTGGCTACTACGCCAACTACAAGGGCTTGCTGATCGGCGCGGACACCCTGACCGGGGATCGCTGGCGCGTGGGTGGCCTGGTGAGCTATGCCAATACCTCGCTGGCCAACACCGGCGACAATACCGGCAGCTCCGCTTCGGCCGACTCCTACGGCGTCACCGGCTACGCTGGCTATACGGCGGATCGATATTTCCTGGACTTCTCGGCCGGGGTGGTGTCGCACAGCTATCACACCGTGCGCAATGTCAACTTCACCGGCTTCTCCGGTAGCGCCCTGGGCAAGTTCAATGGCCTGCAATATGTGGCCTCGGTGCGCGGGGGGTATCCCATCAAGCTGGATGACTGGCTCTCCGACACCACCTTGACGCCGCTGCTTGGCCTTTCCTACAGCAACCTGCGACAAAACGGCTACAGCGAGACCGGCGGCAACGGCGCGGCCCTCTCGGTCGGTGCCGCCAGCAACAGCTCGCTCAAGAGCGAACTGGGGGCCAAGCTGGAGCGGCGCTTTGCCACCTCCTACGGCGACATGATCCCGTCCCTGCAACTGGGCTGGCGTCACGAATATCGCAGCAATGCGCAGCAAATGACCGCCAGCTACATCAATGACGGCAATGGCGCGACCAGCTTCGTGTCGCAGGGCGCCAGCCCGATTCGCGATACCGGCGTACTGGCATTGGGGCTGACGCTCATGCGCAGCGACCGCGTCAGCGTAGCGGCACGCTATACGCTGGAAGGCGCCTCCGGCTTTACCTCCCAGACGGCGGACGTGCGCTTGCGCTATCAGTTCTGATATTGCCCGCTCGCACAGCACAAAGCCACCATGGTTGACCCATGGTGGCTTTTTTCGTTACGGCACGCTAGTGGACAGGGACGATAGCGATCAGGCCGCTGCCAGATGCGAGGAGGCGATGAAGTTGTCGAAGAAGCTCTCGCAACGCGCCAACTGCTCCAGCGTGACGAACTCATTGGGCTTGTGGGCGTGGATGATGTCGCCGGGGCCGCAGATCACCGCCGGCATGCCGGCCTGGCCGAACAAGCCGCCTTCGGTGCCGAAGCCGACCTTGCGGGCACGCTCGCTGCCCAGGATACGCAGCGCCGACGCCACCAGCGGATCGTCGGCCGGCGTGCTCATGCCGGGATAGGCCGTCAGCGTCTCGAACTCGATACGCCCCTGCGCGCCCTCGATGTGCATCTGCGGCAGGATTTCCTGCTCGGCATAGGCCTTCACTTCCTCGAACACCTCGCTCGGATCGATGCCGGGCAGGAAGCGGTGCTCGAAGACAAATTCAGCCTTGTCCGGAATGATGTTGGGCGCATTGCCGCCATTGGAGAGGGTCGTGACGATGGAGGAATACGGCACATCGAAATCGTAGTCCTGTTGCTCGGAATGCCGCACCCGCAGGGCGATTTCACGGATCTTCAATTGCATCATCGCAGCGTAGTCGATGCTGTTGATACCCAGGTGCGGACACGAGGAATGCGCCGCATGCCCATGCACCGAACAGCGATAGGAGCGCTTCCCCTTGTGGGCGATGACCGGCTGCATCATGGTGGGCTCACCGATGATGACGCCAGTGGGGCGGATGTCGTTGGCCTGCAGGTCGGCCAGCAGTTCGCGCACGCCCAGGCAGCCCACCTCCTCGTCGTATGAGAACGAAAAATGCAGCGGTGTCTGCAGGCGGGACTGGTCGATCGCCGGCAGGCGTGCCAGGCAGACGGCAATGAAACCCTTCATGTCGCAGGCGCCGCGACCGAAGAGCTTGCCATCGGCCACATGGGCCACGAAGGGGTCGGTATCCCAGTTCTGCCCCTTCACCGGTACCACATCGGTGTGGCCGGAAAATACGGTGCCGAAGCGGCCACCGCCGCTATCCCCCAGGGTAGCAAACAGGTTGGCCTTGCGCCGCTCGGCGTCATAGGTGAGGCGGGTGACGGCGCCGTAGCGCTCCAGGTAGTCGCGTACCCATTCGATCAAACCCAGGTTGGATTCACGGCTGATGGTATTGAAACCGATCAGTGTCTTGAGGATGTCCAGCGTCGGCTTCGTCGGTTGCGAAGCAGCTGTATTCAATGGTGCGTTCATGATGATGATTTGCCTGTTCAATTCCGGAATGCCTGGCCCGACGGCGGGAGCGCATGCGGCCACGAGGCTTCCGTCCATACTGCAGCAAGGGGCATGCCACGGCTTGACCGACGCGGCATGCGGGCTTGCGGTACCGGATGTCGGTCAGCGAGGATTATTCGCCAGTCCCACGCGGCGGGAAAACGGAACAGCCCAAGCAGCCCTACATCCTTTTCACAACAAGGCCTAGATTACACCGCCTCTGCCGCGCGTGCGCGCGCGTGCCCGGTGAGCGGCCCGACGCCCCTGCGGAGGCCCGCTGCAAGGCAGGCGCGCGCCCTGATCGGCGGATTCATCAGGAAAATCATGATATGACGCGATGCACATTTTTGTAAGACTGCACTTGAAGCCTGGTGCCCAGAACCTCGTTCAAAGAGGCAGCACCCCTTCCCGCAACACGGGAATAGTGATCAGGGTCACACGCAGAGAAGGAAAACATCATGAACCCGCCGATCATCCTGATGATCGAATCGAACGGCGAAGCAGTCGAACTGGCACGATTTGCGCTCTGGCGCAGCAATTTTCATTGCATCTTGCAATGGTATGACGAAGCCGACGCGGCCATCGACAGCCTGCTGTATCCGCGCAAGGAGGATGGCGACCTGCGGTTGCCCGACATGATTTTCCTGGACCCCGGCATGATGGAAAACAATGGCCTCGACTTCATCCTGGCCATGAAAGCCGGGCGCGATACCCGCAGCGTGCCCATCGTGGTCTTCCCAGACAGCGACTATCCACCGGAGATGCCCGCCCTGCTGGAGGCCGGCGCCGTCGAATACCTGCCCAAGCCCGTCATGGCCGACCTTTACATGCAAGCCGTGGTCGAGCGCGTGCAGTGCTGGGGCAAGCGGCGCCGACGGCGTAACAGCGCCCGCAGCAAACCGGGCCCGGAAAACAAAACGCCGTGACGGGCTGGACGTCACGGCGTGGTCGGGTGCGTGCAGGAGGGCTTTATTCGCCCTCTTTCTTCACACGGGCGCTGATATGCGCATCGAACTCGCGCTGCGCCGATTCCAGTTTCTTGAGTGCTTCTTGCCAGGGCTGGTAGTCGGCCTCGGTCAACCAGGAGTCGCCGGGGCTCTGTTTCCATTGTTCCAGCTTGGCCGTCATTGCTTCGTATTCCTCAAGCTGAGCCACCAGCAGCGCTTCCATCTGGTTCTTGAGTTCTTCGGCGCGTGCAATCCAGGGATCCTGTTCGGACATGAGCATCTCTCTTTCTAGGTGGATGAAAACCGCTGGATGCTAACACGAACCCGGACCACTTCGACGCCTGCCTACCCGGTCTTAAACGCCGACCAGAGCCTGCCACCCGCCGTCCAGCTCAGGCATGTGGTCAGCCAGGAACAACAGGCTTGCCAGCGAAGGCGCCACAATGCCCTTGAGCATCACGCCGATCTTCTTCCCCAGATAGGCGCTGTACCACAACGCGCTATGCAGCAAGCGCCCACTGGCGCGATGATAAGTCGCACATTGATGCATCTGCTTGTAGGTACGAGGCCGGTCAGGTGGCACATCGGCCCAGCCGGAAACACACTGGTGGCTCTCGAACATCTCCCGCGCGCACCCATGCGCCCAACCATGCCAAGGCTTGAGCGGACCGCCGAAATGCAGCATCACCGCATCATCGGACACATTCAGCTTGCGTCGTGCAAAGCGCAGCTCCCCCACCAGCGAGAACATGACATTCCATTTCGGATGCAACTTGAGTACCTTGCCCTCGGCCACCTTGTTCAGGGCATCCTGGTCGGGGTAGTCGAGCCGGTACCGGTTGCTGCCGATCAGTTCGATGGCTTTCCCGGTAATCCCGGCCGCATTCCAGTTGGCCACATCGATGAGCAACAGGCCCGAGTTGAAATAGAAATCGCCGCGCAGCTCCATGGCCTTGATCCGGCGCTGGGCGATGGTATCCACATCGGCCACTGCCGCGGCCACGTGTTCGCCAAGCTCCAGTTCCAGCAGCGGACTCAGGTCGCCGCGGCACAGGATGTCCGAATCGACATAGAGGAAGCGCCCGGTGATACCGGCCAGCACGCCCGGCATCAGGATGCGGGTGAAGATTGCATTGGAGTAGTTGCTACGCGGATTGTGGTGGTAGCGCGCGAACACGGCATCGTCGAGCAGGTGCAGGTGCATGGGCACGCCGCGCTGGCGCGACATCTGCTCCAGGCGCGCGCGGCTGTCCTGGCTACAACCGAAGGTGAAGACATGGAAGACGAAATCGATGCCGGGATTGTGATCCAGGATGGACGCGATAGAAACACCGGCGCCACGGAAGAAGTTCTCATCTACGCCAAATGCGATATGCAGTGTCGAACCCTCGCGAGTCATTGTTCCCCCTTTTTCTTCGCGACTGAACGGATGAAGAATCTTAGCATCGCATGTTGGAGATTGAATGAATTCGCAGGAATTAGTTCAGCTTTTTGTCAGGAACTTACGAAAACTCACAAGAATGAGCTTGGATGCGAAGCGGCGGGACCAAAGCAAAAGGCCTCTAACGCGGTAACGTTAGAGGCCTTTATCTGCAAGGCTTGCGCCTTAGAGCATTTGGTTGCGGGGGCAGGATTTGTAATTCAGAGACAGAGGGTAAAACTCAATCAATGAATAAACAGCAACTTTCCATAATTTAGTTACCCACAGTTCTTGTGCGCAAAATTGTGGATAACTCATTCCTCAATGGCCCA
>Ga0213872_10001099_pt1 | contig 18504 bp, 7 predicted proteins | sample VelepicomBERX_R2_FD_160071 | JGI IMG/M metagenome (GOLD analysis project Ga0213872, IMG submission 160071) | Rhizosphere microbial communities from Vellozia epidendroides in rupestrian grasslands, the National Park of Serra do Cipo, Brazil - RX_R2 | ecosystem: Host-associated > Plants > Roots >...
TCGCTGTAGTTCCCCAGACAAGGCTACAATGCCGCCGCATTCCCGGCGCGCCGCTGCTCATAAGGCGGCGGGTCGCGATCGACAATTAGGAGACGCCCCAAGATGCAAACCATCCACGCAAGCCTTGTCGCAGAAATTACAAAACAGATCGGCAAGCGCGAGGCAAGCCCAGTCAACCTGGCTGGCATGATTGAAACCTATTACGCAGATACCGATTCCCACGACCTTGCGAGCCGCGATGCCCAGGACTGGTACGGTGCTGCGCTCGCCCACCTGAAGCTCGCGCAGACGCGCAAGCCAGGCGAAACCCTGGTGCGGGTCTACAACCCGACGTTCGACGACCACCGCTGGCAATCGAGCCACACGGTGATTGAGCTCGTCAACGACGACAAGCCCTTCCTCGTAGATACCGTCAGCCTGACGTTGAGCCGCCTGGGCTACGCACTGCATCTGATCGTCCACCCGATCTTCAAGGCCGAGCGCGATGGCAAGGGCCATCTGGAATTGCTGGGCTCGGGCAAGGCCGAATCGTGGATGCACTTAGAAATCGACCGCATCAGCGACAAGGCACGTCTTGATGAGATCAAGACCGAGCTGCTGAAAGCCCTGTCCGACCTTTCCGCCTGCGTCGAAGACTTCGACGCCATGGCCGCGATGCTGGGCAAGGTACGCGACGAGCTGGCCAAGCGTAAGCCTGCAGTCACCGCCGACGAATGGGCAGAATGCCTGACCTATCTCGATTGGCTGAAGGACGACCACTTTGTCTTCCTCGGCTACCGTGATTACGACCTCGTCGACAGCAAGGATGGCGTACAGCTCGCCATCGTCAAGAATTCCGGCCTTGGCCTCTTGCGCGGCGAAGCCAAGGGCGCGCATTCCGCCAGTTTTGCCGCCCTGCCCGCCGAAGTCCGGGCACTGGCACGCAGCAAGACGCCGCTCTTGTTGACCAAAACCAATTCGCGCTCGACCATCCATCGTGGTGCGTATCTTGATTGCGTGGGCCTCAAGCGCTACGACGCCAAGGGCAATGTGGTCGGCGAGCGCCGCTTCCTGGGCCTCTACACCGCCAAGGCCTACAACACGCCGCCGCATCAGATTCCGGTGCTGCGTCGCAAGATCGCCAATGTGCTGGAGCAAAGCCATTTCAACGCGGCCAGCCACAAGGGCAAGACGCTCCTGAACGTGCTGGAAACCTATCCGCGTGACGAGCTGATCGAAATCACCGAAGCCGCGCTGACCGAGATCGCAGCCGGCATCGTGAACCTGCAGGAACGTAGCCGCGTCCGCGTGTTCATCCGTGAAGACTTGTATCGCCGCTATGTGTCGGTACTGGTGTATGTTCCGCGCGACAACTACAACACCGATGTGCGCATCAAGATGCAGCAGATTCTGCTGAACGCATTCGGTGGCACATCGGCTGAGTTCAACGTCATGCTGTCGGACTCGATGCTGGCGCGGATTCACTTCATTATCCGCACGCCGGCCGGCACCACACTGCCCGAGTACGACCCGCGCGAGATCGAACAGCAGATTGCACTCGGCACCCGCCGCTGGGCTGACGACCTGCAGATCAACCTACTTGCCCACGCGGGCGAAGAGCGTGGCATGGCCTTGTGCGCCAAGTACGCGCGTAGCTTCCCGCCAGCCTACTACGCCGATTACGACGCACGTACGGCGGTCTCCGACATCGATCGTATCGAGCAGGCGCTGGCTGACAACCGCCTGACCATGAAGCTCCTTGACGCGAGCCTTGCCGACCCATCGCAGCATCGCTTCAAGATCTTCCGCAAGGACCCGATCGCCTTGAGCGACAGCCTGCCCGTGCTGGAGAACATGGGTGTGCGCGTCATCGAAGAGCAGCCCTATACGCTGGCTTTTGCCGACGGCAGCCGTGCCTGGGTGACCGATATTGCCATCAAGCTGCCGCAGGCTGGCCTCTTGGACGACGAAGCGCGCCGCGCCGCGTTCCAAGACGGCTTTGCCGCAACGTTTGAAGGCCGTGCCGAAAACGATCGTTTCAATCGCTTGATCCTGATCGCCGGCCTGGAATGGCGCGAAGTCGTCTTGCTGCGCGCCTACGCCAAGTACCTCAAACAAACGGGCCTCAACTACAGCCTCGACCATATCGCCGAGCGTCTGGGCCACTTCCGCGATATCAGCCGAGACCTGGTGACGCTCTTCCTGCTGCAGCACGAGCTGAAGCAGAAGCGCGTCAAGGAAATCGACCCGCTGGTCGCCAAGATCAAGGAAGCGCTGGCACAGGTGCCAAGCATCGACGACGAGCGCATCCTGTCGGGTTTCCTGCATGCCATCCGCGCCACGTTGCGCAGCAATTACTTCCAGCCGGCGGCCGGCGGTGTCGACAAGAGCTACATCAGCTTCAAGTTCGACAGCCGCGCCATGCCAAACATGCCGCAGCCCGTGCCGCTATTCGAAATCTGGGTCTACTCCCCACGCGTCGAAGGTATCCACCTGCGCTTTGGCAAGGTGGCCCGTGGCGGCTTGCGCTGGTCTGACCGCAAGGAAGACTTCCGCACCGAAGTGCTGGGCCTCGTGAAGGCACAGCAGGTCAAGAACACGGTGATCGTGCCAGTCGGCTCCAAGGGCGGCTTCGTCGTGAAGCAGGCGCCAGAGGGTCGCGAGGCTTATCAGGCTGAAGGCGTGGAATGCTACAAGACCTTCATCCGTGGCCTCCTCGACCTCACCGACAACCTGGTCGACGGCAAGGTTGTGCCACCCAAGAACGTGCATCGCCGCGACGTGGATGACCCCTACCTGGTCGTTGCCGCTGATAAGGGCACCGCGACCTTCTCCGACATCGCCAATGGCGTGTCGCAAGAGTACGGCTTCTGGCTGGACGATGCCTTCGCCTCTGGCGGCTCAGTAGGTTACGACCACAAGAAGATGGGCATCACCGCCAAGGGCGCCTGGGAGTCGGTCAAGCGCCACTTCCGTGAACTCGGCCACGATACCCAGAAGCAACCGTTTACCGTGGTCGGCATCGGCGACCTGATGGGCGATGTGTTCGGCAACGGCATGCTGTTGAGCGAGCAGATCAAGCTAGTGGCCGCATTCAACCACCTGCACATCTTCCTTGATCCGAACCCGGATACAGCCAAGACCTTCAAGGAACGCCAGCGCATGTTCGCGCTGCCGCGCTCGAGCTGGGAAGACTACGACAAGAAGGTGATCAGCAAGGGTGGTGGCATCTACTCGCGCAGCGCCAAGTCGATCCCCATCTCGGCCGAGATGCGCAAGGTGCTCGACATCACCGACGAAGCTCTGGCGCCGAATGACTTGATCCGCGCCATCCTCAAGGCACCGGTCGACCTCGTCTACAACGGCGGCATCGGGACTTACTTCAAGTCCAGCGCGCAAAGCCATGCCGAGGCAGCCGACCGCGCAAACGATGCGCTGCGTATCGATGCGCGCGACATCCGTGCCCGCGTCGTTGGCGAAGGCGGCAATCTAGGCTTTACGCAGCTCGGTCGTGTCGAGTACGCGCTACACGGCGGCCATATCTGCACCGATGCCATCGACAACTCGGCCGGCGTGGACTGCTCCGACCACGAAGTGAATATCAAGATTCTGCTGGGCCGACTCGTCCAGACGGGCGACATGACGCTCAAGCAGCGCAATGTGCTCTTGGCCGATATGACCGACAACGTGGGCGATCTGGTGCTGCGCGACAACTACCTGCAGACCGCCGCCCTGAGTCTCGAATCCAGGCAGTCGCATTCGCTTCTGTCGGTGCATGGCCGCTTCATGCAGGCACTGGAAAAGGCCGGCAAGTTGTCGCGCCGTATCGAGTATCTGCCGAACGACGACCTGCTGGCTGAGCGCCAAAAGGCCAAACTTGGCCTCACCAACCCGGAACTGGCGGTACTGCTCGCCTACGCCAAGCTGGTGCTGTACGACCAGTTGCTGGCTTCGCCCCTGCCTGCGTCCGCGGAATGGGACACACTGCTGGCGGACTACTTCCCGACCAAGATGGCCGAAAAGTTCCGCAACCAGTTGGGTAGCCACCCGTTGCGCAGCGAAATCGTCGCGACCGTGCTCACCAACGAGTGCGTCAACCGCATGGGCATTACCTTCGTCTTCCGCGTTGCAGAAGAAACCAATGCGTCGCCAGACGACATCGTGCGTGCCTGGAGCCTCGCCAGCCGCCTGATGCAGGCCGACAAGCTGTGGGCTGACATGGAAGCGCTCGACAACGTGGTACCGACGTCGACGCAGTACGAACTGATGTTGGAAGTCCGCAAGCAGATCGAACGCGTCGCGCGTTGGGTGCTGCGCGTCCAGATGACCGAGTCCGACGCCGAGAAGAAGCTGACGCAGCTGATCGGCGAGATTCCGAAGCTGCTGCCAAAGCTCGATGGCTGGCTGGAGGGCCGCGAAGCATTTGCCACGGCACGCAAACAACTCGAAAAGGACGGTGTACCGGCAGCCTTGGCGGGCCGAATCGTCTACCTGGACGCTATGCTGGCCCTGCTCGACATCGCCTGTCTCGCGCGCGATAGCAAGACGGCGGTTGAAGACGTATCTGCGGTCTACTTCAAGCTTGAGAGCGCCTTGCAGTTCGACTGGCTGCGCGACGTCGTCGACGGCCTGCCGCGCGACAACCGCTGGCAGACGCTGGCTCGGATGGCCTTCCGTGATGAGCTGTATCGCGAGCACGCCAATATGACCGCCCGCGTGCTGCAAACGGAGAAAGGTAGCGCCGCCAAGCGGACCGAGGCTTGGCTGAAGAGCCGTAACGCCGCGCTAGAGCATTGCGCTCGCATGTTCACCGAGCTGCGTAACGCTACGCCAGACCTCGCCATGATTTCTGCAGCAATGCGTGAAATCCGCAATCGCCTGGCTGCATAACCAACGGGCGCTAATGAGGGTGATGTCTGGCCTGGGACTCCCAAGCCATGCAAGATGCCCGGCACGATCGAAAGCGCCACCTCCGGGTGGCGTTTTCGATTTGTGTACAGAGCGAACCCAGCTCGAACCAGGGTGTCCGGTGGATGAAACACTCTGGTCGCAATACCCTGGCAATCCATTGCAATGCGTGCTCTACTCAGCCACGCAGGGCAAAATAACCTTCCATCGTTTGTGGTATGCGCGGTTAATGATTAGCTATGATAAGAGTCCCAAGATTCATGATCGATACGACAGCGTGGATTGATACGGTATGGGCAGCCCCACGATGACAGCCGGTAGCGCGCCGACCATCCTGATTGCCGACGACTACCATCAAATGCGGCTGGCTGTTCATCATGTGCTGAACGACATGCAGCTGCGCGATGTCCAGATCGCCACCCAGGGCTATGAGGCCCGGCAGATTCTGGACACGATGAATGTCAGCATCGTCATCGCCGACTGGAATATGCCAGGCATGACGGGCTACGAATTGTTGTGCTGGTGCCGCAACGACCCCCGTTACAAACAGCTGCCTTTTATCCTGCTCACTGCTGAATCAAGCCGCGAACATCTGGCTAAAGCAGTATCAGCCGGCGTCACCGATTACCTCGTCAAGCCATTTACCTCGGCCGTACTGAAGGCCCGCATCGCGCGTCTCTTGCGGCAACCGGGCAGTGAAGCAAACCGCCATCCAGGCAAACCACTCCCCGTCGAGCTGCCTCTACTGGGGCTCGACGCACCCAGCGAAGAGCGGCTCGCCCGGTCGACCGTACTGGTGGTGGACGATGTGGCCACCAATATCGAAGTCATCACCGGCATCCTGAAAGACGACTATAGCGTCAAGGTGGCCATCAATGGCCGCAAGGCGCTTGAGATCGCCTCAAGCAATACGCCACCCGACCTGATTCTGCTTGATGTGATGATGCCGGAAATGGACGGTTACGAAGTGTGCCGGCGGCTGAAGTCAGACCCGAAGACCGCCAGCATTCCCGTGATCTTCCTCACCGCCCGAGACCAGGCTGACGATGTCGTCGATGGCTTTGATCTTGGCGCGGTGGATTACATCGCAAAGCCGGTACAACCCACCGTGCTGAAGGCCCGTTTGCGCACGCACCTCAAGCTCAGCCAGGCGCTACGCGATTTGAATCGACAAAACGCTACGCTGGCCGACAACGCCCGGTTGCGTGACGATATCGAGCGCCTCACCCGTCACGACCTGAAAAGCCCCATCGCCGCGATTGCCCAGACCGTCGAAGGCATGCTGCGTGATCCCGATTGCGGCGGCGCAGTGGCCGAACGCCTGGTGCTGCTCGACGGCGCTGCACGCCACGCGTTGGAGTTGGTCAACGTATCGATGACGCTGTATCGCATCGAGCAGGGCGATTATCAATTGGAAGCCGAAACCATCGACCTGGGCGAAATCGTCCAATCGGTGATTCAAGAGGTCGACACACTATTCGCCTGGCGGAACGTGACCATCCGGTTTGATCGTGCCGAGCTCATCCGTGCCCGCGCCGAGGCCGTACTGTGCCGGTCGGCCCTGACCAATTTGCTGAAAAACGCGGTGGAAGCCTCGCCGGACGCAAGCGAGGTACTGGTCGCTGCCACAATGAACCATGACGAATGCCTGTTGGAGATCAGCAATCGGGGCGTCGTGCCCCAAGCCATTCGTAACCGCTTCTTCGACAAGTATGTGACACACGGCAAGGCAGATGGCACAGGCCTCGGCACCTACTCCGCGAAGCTGCTTGTCGAAGCGCAGCACGGCACGATTGCGCTGCACAGTGACGACGCCGGCGGCATGACGCAGATTCGCATCACCTTGCCGCGCGCAAGCTAGCCCAGGAAATGTCGATGCAGCAATCCTATCGACGCGAATTGCTACAGATCGCCGGCATCACGGTGCTCTTTTGGCTGTCTGCGCAACTGGGTTTTGTGTTTGCCAACCATGGCTACCTGACACCCGTCTGGCCGCCCGCAGCGGTCGCATTTGCCGCCAATCTGCTCTACGGCCCCAAAAGCCTCGTTGGGATCGCGGTCTACGTCTACTACGACTATGTCTCCTACGATTCGACCAATCTGGCGCGCTACCCGCACGGGTTGATCGAGCCTACCGCCATGCTGCTGAGCGCGTTTTTGGCCAATTGGCTGAAACGTCGGGTGCGGCTGGACCTGACCTTACGCACGGTGCGCGACAACCTGCTGTTGATCGGGCTTGCGCTGACCTATGCATCGGTCAACGCGACCTTCGGCACTATCGGCTATTGCGGTTGGGCTCGGAGCCTGAACTGCGCACGATCGGGCTGGGGTCAACACTGGTTCCAATACGGCCTGGGCGACGTATTTGGTCTATTGATCTGCCTGCCCGCGCTGATCTCATGGGGCCTGCTCATTGATCGCACCGCGCGCGATCGCCTGGTCTACCCCGAAGCCTATACCCCGCCCACACTCAAGCTGACCCGCTATCAATGCGTCTGGATCTTCACCAGCATGGTCTTTTGCAGCGTCGCCTGGTGGCTGACGCGCTATGGCTCGATGCCGGTCAATATCATTGGTTTTCTGGCGTTGCCGCTACTGGTCTGGGCTGCACTCCGCTTTCCGCCTTTGTTCGTGCACAGTGCGATCCTGGTGATCGGGCTCGTCACCATCAGCCTGCAGCTGACCGCACGCATACAGGTGGTTGGCGACGTAACGGCCCATTTGGCTTCGCTTTGCCTCTATCTACTCTGCCTCTCGGTGCTGACCCAGCTGGTCACGGTCGTCATTCAACAGCAGCAAGATATGGCTGCCGCCCTCGCCCATCAGGCCGAACAGGCACGCACCGAGCTGCTGCTTGCAGCGGCGCCCGAAGCCATCATCAGCATCAACGGTGCGGGCGAAGTGACTTATTGGAACCCCGCAGCAGAACGTATTTTTGGCTTTGCACCGAGCGACATCCTCGGCAAGCCGATCTATGAATTTCTGCCACCTGTTGCGCTGCGCCCCTTGGCCGAATCGACGCTCAAGCGCTTTTTCGAATCTGAACAGGGCACACCGGCCAGCCGCGTCATGGAAGTGGAAGCCTGCCATGCAAACGGGCACTTGGTACCGGTTGAGCTCGCGCTGACTGGTTACCGGCACGGGCGCGATTGGCATGGCACCTTGTTTGTACGTGATATCAGCGAGCGTAAGCGAACAGAGTCAGCGCTTGCAGCCGCCGAAGTCCGCGCGCGCGAACTGACCGATAAGCTACCGCTTGCGGTGTACCAGCTGGTATTTGAAGACGACCAACCTCGTTTCACCTTTGCAAATGCGCAGTGGCAGGATTTTGGCACCGAGCCAGAGACCATCATCAAGGACGCCGGGCAAGCATTCGGCTTGATCGTAGAAAAAGACCTACCCATTGTGCTTGAGTCGATGCGCGAAGCGGTGCGCAGCGTACGGACTTGGGAACACGCTTTCCGTATTCGCCGCTGCGATGGGCAAATCCGTTGGGTATGGGGTGAAGCGCGCCCCGCACTGGGCCCGACAGGGCGCCTCTTGTGGAACGGCTATTGGCAAGACATTACCGATAATCAGGAAGCGGCTGCCGAGCTTGCGGCCGCACGCGACCTGGCGCAAGACGCGCGCCGCCGCCTGATCGACCTGTCTGACGCACTGCCGCTCGGTATCTTCCAGTTACGGCTGGAAGCCGACGGGCGCCTGCACTACCCTTTCGCCAGCGCAAAGATTCGGGAATTACTGGGGATCGAATTCAGCGAACTACAGGCCGACCCTGCCACCCGGTGGCGCAATGTGGTGCCGGAAGACCGTGGCCGATGCCAGAGTATCGTGCGCCGCGCCATTGCCAACAAACAGAATACCGATTTCGAACACCGGGTCGCCGTGGACGGCAAAATCCGTTGGATACATGTGCGCACCATGTGCAGCATGCAGCCCGACGGCAGTTGGGTCTGGAACGGCTTCTGGATGGACATGACCGAGGCGTATATCCAAGCCGAAGCCCTGAAGCAGGCAAAGGATCAGGCCGAAGACGCAACCCGCGCCAAGTCCATGTTCCTCGCAAATATGAGCCACGAAATCCGTACCCCGATGAATGCGATCATCGGCATGGCGCATCTTGCGTTGAAGACATCGCTTCAGCCCAAGCAACGCGACTATGTCGAGAAAATCCATACCGCCGGTGTATCGCTGCTCGGTGTGATCAACGATATTCTCGACTTTTCGAAGATCGAAGCGGATCGACTCGATATCGAGTCAGTCGATTTCGACCTCGACGATGTGCTAGCCAACGTATCCGCCGTGACCGCTGGCCGCGCACAGGAAAAAGGTCTGGAATACCTCTTCGATGTGCCCGCCGACGTACCGCGCCGCTTGCGTGGCGACCCGCTGCGCGTGGGGCAGATTCTCATCAATCTGATCAACAATGCGGTCAAATTCACCGAGCACGGCGAAGTCGCGCTCTCGGCGATGGTGAAGGCGCATGATGGCGAAACTGTGCAACTGGCGTTCGCAGTGCGCGACACCGGCATTGGCATGACTGAAGAGCAGACCAGTCGTCTGTTCACCGCGTTTATGCAGGCCGACGGCACCACCACTCGCAAATTCGGCGGTACGGGGTTGGGCCTCAGCATTTCAAGGCGGCTGGTCGAAATGATGGGAGGCGAAATCTCGGTTGAGAGCGCCCCGATGACCGGCTCGACCTTCCGCTTTACCATCTGCCTCAAGCTCGCCGAATCCGGCCCAGTGGTGCCGCGTGTACTGCCCGAGCCACTCAATAATATGCGCGTGCTGGTCGTGGACGACAATCCAGCTGCGCGCGAAGTACTGGTCGACGCCATGCAGGGACTCCCCTTACGCGTGGACGCAACCGGCTCGGGTCTCGATGCATGGGTGCAGATCAATTCGGCCGATAGCAATGACCCCTACAATATCGTCCTGACCGACTGGCAGATGCCTGGCGTCGACGGCATCGAGCTGACGCGAAAGGTAAAGGACGGCAGTGCGCTGCAGCACCCGCCCCTGATGGTGCTGGTCACTGCATTCGGGCGCGAGGAAATTCGCAGCCGGGCCGAACAGGCCGATATCGATGCTTTCCTCTTGAAGCCGCTCAATCGCTCCACGCTGATCGACACCCTGGTCACTCTGGTACACGGCACCGATATCGACAGCGAGACGGACCAGCGCAACCCACTCGTCGATGCGACCGAAGGACAGCGCATTCTGCTGGTAGAAGACAATGAAGTGAATCAACAGATCGCCCGCGAGTTGCTCGAAAGCATCGGTCTATCGGTAGACGTGGCAACCAATGGGCAAGAAGCCCTGCGCCGCCTTCGCGATGTGCCGGATCACCACTACCGACTGGTATTCATGGATTTGCAGATGCCGGTCATGGACGGGCACGAGGCAACCGTCGCCATTCGGGAGAACAGCCGCTGGCATGATCTGCCCATTATTGCCATGACGGCACACGCGATGGTCGAAGAACGCGAACGTTGTATTCGGGAAGGCATGCAAGACCACATCAGCAAACCCATCGACCCGGACCGGCTGATCGATTGTGTGTACCGTTGGCTCGGCACGCAGCCGAAGGCCAGCACACGCCGCCCAGTCACCGTGCCAATGACGCAGGAGCACCTCGATTCGACGGAGGGATTGCGTCGCGTCGCGGGCAACCAAACGCTCTACCAACGATTGCTGCGCCAATTTGCAGACCGCTATATCGGCAGCGCCAGCCAGATTGCGCAATTGTTGGCACAAGACCCCGCTCAAGCGGCTCATGATGCCCATTCGCTCAAGGGTGTCGCAGCAAACCTGGGGGTCGTTCAGGTCCAGGCTATTGCCGGTGAAATTGAAACCGGTATTCGACGTGGCCAAGCAGCTGAAGCTCTGCAACCGCTTGTCGACAGCCTGGCTGACGCACTCAAGGGGGCCTGTGCCGCCGCGCGCCACTATGCCGATGGCGGGGAAAGCAAACAGGCGGCCCCGCTCTCAATACCGATCCTGCTGCAGCGTCTTTCCGCCTTACTTGAAAGCAACGATGGCACAGCACAAGAGTTGGTCTTTGAACACGCTGCAGAGTTAAAGCAAGGACTGGGTGAGTCATTCGCCGCGGTGCAGCAGGCCACGCAAAGCTACGACTACGATGCCGCGCTGACCCTGCTCAAAGCGCTGGCCGCACGTGCGGGGCTCAGCGCCCACCTGCACGATGCGACCGAGTCGTCATCATGAGCGCGATGGCCAATATGCTTACTCCCGCACGCCCCGCCTGGTACGCGATCTTCGAGCAAAGCCTCGACATCATGCGCGACGACCCGGACGGCGCTGCCGAGCTGATTCGCGAAATGAAGACCAGCGAGCACGCGGACGACACCACGCCCTTGTATGTCGAGCTGGTCGAAACGCTGTGTGATTTCTTCGGTGACCGTATCACCGACGACGGCACGGCCTTCCTGAAGCTCGATGCCCGCTTCAGCGCGCGGGATCTGCGCGACGGTGTGCTCTTGAGCCGCTTTGGCCGAGCCGCAGTATTGCGGACGCGCGGCCATATTGCGGATGCGTACCACTATGCGCATGAGCATATCCTCCCGTTCATCTCCCCCACGTCCGAGCTCCCGTCTGTCCTGTCGCTAAACTTGATGGGTATCGTCGCGCAGGAATTCGGCCGGACCGACGAAGCCATCCGCCATTTTTACGGCGCCATGGAAGCCGCCAAGGCGCTGGGCTTGATTTCGCGCGAAGCCCAGATCACCTGCAACCTCGGCGAGCTGTTCTTCATCTGGGGCAATGCGGAAGACGGCGAGACGCTGCTGCTGCGCGCTCGTGAGCTGGCGATTGCGTCGCAGGAACAATGGCTGCAGCCGTTTGTGTGCACCATCATGGCGCTCTGCAAACTCTCGCGTGGCGAGACCGATGCAGCCTATGAGGCCATCGCCCCATTTCTCGACGACGGCGTAGCGCAAATTGGGCGCGCACCGTCGAATCGGGGTTTTCTGCTTGCCATTGCGGCCTACACGCTGGCTCAGCGTGGCGAGCTTGACCGAGCTGAGGCCCATTGCGAGAACGCAGTCGTCGAAGCGGGGCACTACAAGGAAAACTACCTCCGTCCCTACACCTGGTGGGCGCGCGGACATCTCTACCATCGGCGCGGTCGGATCGACGAGGCGATTGTCGACCTGAACCGTGCGCTCGATGAGATCGGCGAAGTCGGCTACACCTTCATGCCGATGCGTGCGGCGCTGGAGTTGGCCGACATCCACGCAGAACGAGGTGATTGGCAAGCGTCGCTCGCGGCCTACAAGCGCCACCATGCGCTCTTTGAGCGATCACAACGGCAATCCACGCAGACCCGTCTGCAGGTCCTCCAGATTCACAGCGAGCTGCGTGAGGCAGAGGCCGCGCGGCGGCATGCAGAAGAAGCCACTCGTGCCAAATCCATGTTCCTCGCCAATATGAGCCATGAGATCCGCACGCCGATGAATGCCATCATCGGCATGGCGCACTTGGCCTTGAAGACGCCGCTCTCTCCCAAACAGCGTGACTATGTCGAGAAGATCCATAACGCCGGTGTCTCGCTGCTGGGTGTGATCAACGACATTCTCGACTTCTCCAAGATCGAAGCTGGCAAACTCGATGTCGAGACGGTGGATTTCGATCTCGACGAGGTCCTCGCAAATGTGTCGGCGGTGACGGCAGGTCGGGCGTACGAAAAAGGGCTCGATTTCCAGTTCGATATCCCTGCTCAGGTCCCGCGCCACCTACGTGGCGACCCGCTACGCCTGGGGCAGATCTTGATCAACTTGCTCAACAACGCAGTCAAATTCACCGACGAAGGTAGCGTATTGCTCACCGCCAAGGTGGACAACCACAGCGACAGCCACGTCACGCTTGCGTTTGCCGTGCAGGATACGGGCATTGGCATGGCGCAAGAGCAGACGGCGCGGCTCTTTCAGGCATTTACCCAGGTTGATGGCACCAATACCCGGCGATTTGGCGGCACAGGCCTTGGGCTCAGCATTTCGCGCAAGCTGGTGGAGATGATGGGCGGGCAGATTTCGGTCGATAGCGCGCCGTCACACGGCTCTACCTTCCGCTTCACTGTGCGCCTCTTGCGTGGCGCCCTGCCTGCCCCGATGCGCAGTGCGGCCGAGCCACAGGCCCCCACAGTCATGCCCAATTTCTCGGGCGTACGGGTATTGCTGGTGGAAGACAATGAGATCAACCAGCAGATCGCGGTCGAGCTCTTGCAGGCAGCTGGCGTCGAAGTCGATACCGCCGGTGACGGCCGCGAAGCGCTCGACCGGCTGCTGGCGCCCGACGCACTCGGTTACGACCTGGTACTGCTCGATGTGCAGATGCCGATCATGGATGGCTATGCGGCCATACGTGCCATTCGGGCGGAGCGTCGTTTCGCCGATCTGCCGGTCGTTGCCATGACCGCGCATGCGCTGATTGAAGAGCGCGAGCGCTGCATCAGCTCTGGCATGAACGATCACTTGGCGAAGCCCATCTCGCCACATCTGCTGTTTGAGACGGTCGCACGATGGACGGTGTATCGACCCGACACGCAGCTGTCGAAGCAGCCCGTTCACGATGCACATCTACCGGCCATTGACGGACTGGATGTGGATAGTGGCCTGGCGCGCACGCTGGGCGACCATGCGCTCTACTACGATCTCCTCACCCGCTTTGCCGACGAACAGCGGGCTGTTATGCCTCGGCTTCGTCTCGCAGTAACCACAGACCGTAACCTGGCCCGGCGCATCGCGCATACGCTCAAGAGTGTCGCCGGCTTGATCGGCGCCAGCGTGATTCAAGATCTTGCCGGCGAGATCGAAGCCATTACCGACCGCGCCGACGCCAGTTGCCCTCCCTCGCACTTGGACGCACTGGAAGCGGAGCTGGACCATATGATCGCCAGCATCGACGACTTCAATGCCGCGAGCGCAGAGGTCGCGGCGAGCGATTTGGATCTCACGATGCTATTGGAGCTGCTACGCTCACATGATGGTGAGGCGCTCGACTACTTCAACCAGCATCGGGACAAGTTGCTGGCCATCATTCCGCCCCACGTGCTGCAACAGGTGGACCGGAAGATACGACAATACGACTACGACAGCGCGCTGAGCCTCATCAACGTGCATGCACGACCGACGAGGGAATGATCGTGCTACTCAAGAGGTGGGTTAAATGATTGGCCGTGAGCAGGACAACATCGAAAAACAGACGATACTGATCGTCGACGATACCCCTGAGAACATCTCGGTCCTTTCCGCGTTATTGAAGGACCGCTACCGAACCAAGGTCGCCACCAGCGGCTTCAAGGCGCTGGAAATTGCGGCAGGCACACCTGCGCCTGATCTGATCCTGCTCGATATCATGATGCCCGGCATCGATGGCTACGAAACCTGCCGTCGGCTGAAGCAAGACATGGCCACAGCGGAAATCCCGGTGATCTTTCTCACTGCGCGCAGCCAGATCGAAGACGAAGAGCTCGGATTGAAGGTTGGCGCGGTGGACTACATCACCAAGCCGATTTCGCCACCGATCGTCATCGCCCGGGTGAAGACGCACCTGGCACTGAAGAGCGCGCAGCAGTTTCTGCGCAACCAGAATCAGCATCTGGAGCATCTGGTGTTCGAGCGTACGCACCAGCTTGCACGCATGCAGGATGCAACCATCCTCGCCATGGCGAGCCTCGCCGAAACACGCGACAACGAAACCGGCAACCATATCCGCCGCACACAGAACTATGTGGCGGCGCTTGCGCGCGCCTTGCAGGACCATCCGCGCTTCAAGCGCGTGCTGACGCGCGAGAACATCGAGCTGCTCTATAAATCGGCCCCGCTGCACGACATTGGCAAGGTCGGCGTGCCAGACCGCATCCTCTTGAAACCTGGCAAGCTCGATGATGAAGAGTGGGAGATCATGAAGCTCCATACCGTGTATGGACGCGATGCGATTCTGCAGGTCGAGAAGCACCTGGGCGGCAGCAACAGCTTTTTGACCTTTGCGCGCGAGATCGCCCATTACCATCAAGAAAAATGGGATGGGTCGGGCTATCCAGAAGGTTTGGCCGGCGATCAGATCCCCGTCTCGGCTCGGCTGATGGCGGTGGCAGACGTCTACGATGCGCTGATCTCGAAGCGCGTCTATAAGCCGGCTTTTCCGCATCACGAGGCCGTAGAACTGATGCGCAAGGGTCGTGGCCAGCACTTCGACCCGGATGTGCTCGATGCCTTCCTCAGCATCGAAGACCAATTCCTCGCCATTGCCGATCAGTTCCGCGATGAGGAAACGACGGCGGACGAAGCCCATCAGACGACCGCCTAGGTAGGCTCGGGCACGAGTCAGGCGGATTTGCAGCCGATGACGTATAATCTTCGGTTTTCCAAGCATATTGCCGAGCCCCGCCATGGAAGCCGAACGCCTTAACCAGATCCAGAACACCATCGCAGACCTCGCCTCCCGAGGCGACGAATTGCGGAGGTATCTTTGACTACCCAGGCAAAGTAGACCGCCTGGAAGAAGTCGTACGCTTATCCGAAGATCCGGATATCTGGAATGATCCAAAGAAGGCGCAGGAAATCGGCCGTGAGCGCAAGGCGCTCGAATCGGTCGTGGTTGTGCTCGACAGTATTGCGCAAACGGTCAACGACAGCGGTGATCTCTTTGAGCTCGCACGCGCCGAGGAAGACTGGGACACCTGCGAAGCCATCGCCGCCGATCTGAGCGACGCTGAGCATCGCATTGCGGACCTGGAATTCCGCCGCATGTTCTCCAACCCGATGGACCCGAACGCCTGTTTCGTCGATATCCAATCAGGCGCGGGCGGCACCGAAGCCCAAGACTGGGCCGGGATGCTGATGCGCATGTATATCCGCTATGCGGAGCGCAAGGGTTTCACGGTCGACGTGATGGAAGAGAGCGAAGGCGAAGTTGCGGGCATCCAAAGCTGCACGCTGAAAATCACTGGCGATTACGCTTACGGCTTCCTGCGCACCGAAACGGGCGTGCACCGCCTCGTGCGTGTCTCACCGTTCGATTCAAACGCGCGTCGCCATACCTCCTTCTCATCGGTCTTCGCCTACCCGGAAGTCGACGACAGCATCGAGATCGAGATCAACCCGGCCGACTTGCGTATCGATACCTTCCGCGCATCGGGCGCGGGCGGTCAGCACATCAACAAGACCGACTCGGCCATCCGGATTACGCATAACCCGACCGGTATCGTCGTACAGTGCCAGAACGACCGCTCGCAGCATCGCAACCGCGACGAAGCCATGCAGATGCTGCGCGCCAAGCTGTACGAAGCCGAGCTGCGCAAGCGTATGGAAGCCCAGCAGGCCCTCGAAGCCGGCAAATCCGATATTGGCTGGGGCCACCAGATCCGTTCCTACGTCTTCGACCAGAGCCGCGTAAAGGACCTACGCACCAACGTCGAAGTCGGCAACGTGAAGGGCGTGATGGATGGCGACCTCGATATCTTCATTGAGGCCAGCTTGAAACAAGGCGTGTAAGCGCCCCAAGGCATCGACTTGGGCGCACATGCAAAGCTTGTGCGCCCTTTTGTTTTCACAAAGCAGTACAAGACTCTAAGATTCAACTCAGTCTCATCTCTCAATACGGGAACATAGAGCAGACCATGTCCGACGACCAAAGCCCCCTCTCCCTCGACGAAAACCAGCTCATGGCCGAGCGCCGCGCCAAACTTGCCGAAATCCGCAAGCATGGCGTCGCCTTTCCCAACGATTTCGAGCGAAAACATCTGTCGGGTGATCTGCACGCCAAATACGACGGCGCAGAGAAGGAGCAACTGGACGCGGACGCCATTGAGGTATCTGTCGCAGGCCGGATGATGCTCAAGCGCGTGATGGGCAAGGCTGCCTTTGCCACCCTGCAAGATGTGCAAGGCCGCATTCAGCTGTATATCGCGCTGGACCACGCCGGCGAAGCCACCCTCAGCGCATTCAAGACCTGGGACCTGGGCGACATCGTCGGTGCCAAGGGCACGCTGATGAAGACCAAGTCCGGCGAGCTGTCGGTGCAAGTCACTGAGCTGCGCTTGCTGGTCAAGGCCCTGCGCCCGTTGCCGGAGAAGTTCCACGGCATGACCGATCAGGAACAGAAGTACCGTCAGCGCTACCTCGACCTGATCACCAACGAGCAAAGCCGCGATACCTTCATCAAGCGCTCGAAGGTGGTGCAGCGTGTGCGTGAAGTGATGGTGGGTGAAGGTTATCTCGAAGTCGAAACGCCGATGATGCACGTCATCCCTGGCGGTGCGGCGGCCAAGCCTTTCGTGACGCATCACAACGCGCTCGATATGCCACTCTTTCTGCGCATCGCACCAGAGCTTTATCTGAAGCGCTTGGTGGTTGGCGGCATGGAGCGCGTGTTCGAGATCAACCGTAACTTCCGCAACGAAGGCATGAGCACGCGCCACAACCCTGAGTTCACGATGATGGAATTCTACGAAGCGTACAGCGACTACCGTCGCATGATGTCGCTGACAGAGACCGTCATTCGCGAGTCGGCCCGAGCCATCCATGGCCACGCCGTGATCGAGTACCAGGGTAAGGTCGTCGACCTCTCCAAGCCGTTCGAGCGCCTGACGGTGGTCGAAGCCATCCTCAAGTACAACCCGCAATACACCGAAGCGCAGTTGCAAGACCGTGTCTGGCTGAAGGGCGAGATCGAACGCCTGGGCGGCAAGCTGGTGGTAACCGATGGCGTGGCCGGCCTGCAGTTCAGCCTGTTCGAAGAAACCACCGAACAGAAGCTGTGGGACCCAACCTACATCATCGACTACCCGATCGAGATCTCCCCGCTGGCCCGCGCATCCGACAATCGTCCAGGCGTGACCGAGCGCTTTGAGCTCTTCGTGGTGGGTCGCGAGCTGGCGAATGGCTTCTCGGAACTGAACGATCCAGAAGACCAGTCCGAGCGTTTCCTCGACCAGGTCCGCCAGAAGGATGCGGGTGACGATGAGGCGATGCATTACGACGCCGACTACATCCGAGCCCTGGAGCACGGCATGCCACCGGCCGGCGGTTGCGGCGTGGGGATTGATCGCCTCGTCATGTTGTTGACCGATGCACCGTCGATCCGTGATGTGATCCTCTTCCCGCAGATGCGTCGCGACGACTAAGACAGCGCTGTAAGCCTATGAACTGGGTATGGTGCGCAACACCGCACCGTGCCCAGTTACATACTGTCATCAAGCGGGAATCAGAATCCGGGCAAGCTATTATATATTTCTGATATTCATTCTCCATCCTGAGCACGGCCATGGTGCGCCAATTCCGCTTGTTTCTTGTCGTGCTCATCGCATCGTTCGGCGCTGTCCACGCTACCGACAAGCAATTCTCAGTCGTTGCCGAAGAATACCCTCCCTTCACTGACGCTCGTCTCAAATCCAAAGGCTGGACCTACGCCGTTGTGGCTGCCGCGATGGAATCGCAAGGCTATTCCGTCACGCTGACCTTATTGCCCTGGGCACGTGCGCTCGAAGAATCGAAGCGGGGTAAGTACGACGCGCTGCTCAATGCCTATTGGAACGAGGAACGCACCGCCTTCTACAACTTCTCTGTGCCGATTGGGGAAGTGCGAAGCCTG
>Ga0213872_10001100_pt1 | contig 18502 bp, 18 predicted proteins | sample VelepicomBERX_R2_FD_160071 | JGI IMG/M metagenome (GOLD analysis project Ga0213872, IMG submission 160071) | Rhizosphere microbial communities from Vellozia epidendroides in rupestrian grasslands, the National Park of Serra do Cipo, Brazil - RX_R2 | ecosystem: Host-associated > Plants > Roots >...
CGCTGGCCGAGATGCTGGAACAACCCAAGGGCGACAAGATCACCACCGCCGCGCTGGCGCGCAAGCTGGAATTTTCCGAGGCGGCGCTGTACCGCCATTTCGCCAGCAAGGCGCAGATGTTCGAGGGATTGATCGAATTTATCGAAGCCAGCGTGTTCGGGCTGATCAACCAGATCACCGAGCGCCAAGGCGACGGGCTGGCGCAGGCGCGCGATATCGTCAATATGCTGCTGCATTTCGCCAGCAGCAATCCGGGCATGACGCGGGTGCTGATCGGCGATGCGCTGCTCAATGAGGACGAGCGCCTGCAAAGCCGCATGAATCAATTTTATGACCGCGTGGAGCTGGCGCTGAAACAGGCGCTGCGTGTGGCCGCCAGCGAAGGCATGGCGCACGAAGCCGATGCGGCCGCGCGCGCGAGCCTGCTGGTGAGCTTTGTCGTGGGACGCTGGCACCGCTACGCCAAGAGCGGCTTCAAGCTGGACCCGGCGCAGAACGCACAACTGGATCTGACGCTGCTGCTGTCGTAATTAAACTGCATGAATAAAGATTGCTTCGCGCTGCTGGACGACGCCAGCCCCGATGGTTCCGAACAGGCGCGCTCGCGCCTCTACACGGAGCACGTCGCCACCTTGCGCTGTGAGGATATTGCGCAGTGGCCGCAGGTGCTGGAGCAGATGCAGGAAGCGCTCGCGCGCGGGCAGTATGCGGTGAGCCTGTGCAGCTACGAGCTGGGCGCCGAGCTGCTGCAGATCGCAGCGCAGCCTGATAGCGTACTTGCATGGGGTGCAGGAGGTCGGAAGTCTGACGTACCGCTGGCGCAAATCCTCATCTTCGACCGCTGCGAGCTGCTGTCGTCCGCCCAGGTCGGCGAATGGCTGGCTGCGCGCTCCTTCCCCATCGAGCAGCCGGCGGGCATCGCACAGGTGCGCGCCAACGTCACGCAGGATGAATTTACGGCAGCGCTGAACCGAATCCACGATTACATCGCGGCCGGCGACACCTACCAGGTCAACTACACCTACCGCCTGCGTTTCGACGCCTTCGGCTCCCTGTTCGCGCTGTATGCGCGCCTGCGTGGACGCCAGCCCGTCCCTTACGGCGCGCTGGTCGCGCTGGACGACGGCACGGCCGTGCTCTCCCTCTCGCCCGAGCTGTTCGTGCGCCACAACGACGGCATGCTGACGGCCCGTCCGATGAAAGGCACTGCGCCCGCCGCTTCGCCCTCCGAGCACGACGAGAACGTCCGCCGCGCCAACGCGCTGGCCGCCGATCCCAAGAATCGCGCCGAAAACCTGATGATCGTCGACCTGCTACGCAACGACATCGGCCGCATCGCGCAAACGGGCACGGTGGAAGTGCCGGCCCTGTTCGAGGTGCGCCGCTTCAGCAGCGTGCTGCAGATGACCTCCACCGTGCAGGCCACATTGCGCGACGATGCCTCGCTGAAGGACATCTTCGACGCCCTCTACCCCTGCGGCTCCATCACCGGCGCGCCCAAGCGGCGCACGATGGAAATCATCGCCGAGCTGGAGCCCGCGCCGCGCGGCATCTACACCGGCGCCATCGGCTGGTTCGATCCGCCCAAGGAGCGCAAGGTGGGCGACTTCTGCATGTCCGTCCCTATCCGCACGCTGTTCCTGCAGGCGCCCGACCAGCACACCGGCGTGCGCCGCGGAGAAATGGGCGTCGGCGCAGGCATCGTCTTCGACAGCGATCCGGCAGAAGAATTCGCCGAATGCCGTTTGAAGGCCCGCTTCCTCACCGGCCTGCAAAACGACTTCGATATCTTCGAAACCATGCACGCCACGGCAAGCGGCATACGTCACCGTGAACGCCATCTGGCGCGGCTGGCCGCGTCGGCAAACTACTTCGGCCTGCCCTTCGACCTGAAGGCCGCCAACGCCTATCTGGACACCGCCTGCGCGATGCTGGACGCCAGCCAGGGCGCCTACCGCCTGCGTCTTGCCCTCCACGCCAGCGGCGCCTTCTCCGTGCAGCACGCACCGCTCCCCCCGCTGCAGGAGCCGGTCGGCGTCCTGCTGGCCGCAGATGCCACCAGCCCCAGCGAGCTTTTCCTGCGCCACAAAACCAGCATCCGACAACGCTACGACGCCGCCTGGCGCGACGCGGAAGCGCAGGGCTGCTTCGACATGCTGTTCTTCAATGAACGGGGAGAATTGACGGAAGGTGGACGCAGCAGCGTCTTCGTCAAGCTGGATGGGAAGTGGTACACGCCGCCATTGAGCAGCGGCCTGCTGCCCGGCATGATGCGTGGCGTATTGTTGGAAGAGTGGCGCGCGGAAGAACGTGTCATCACGCGCGAAATGCTGCTCGCCGCGCAGGAAGTCGTCGTCTGCAACGCCCTGCGCGGCCCACTCAAAGCGGTACTGAAGACTTAGAGATCCACCGCCATCTCATAGCCGGCGAAGATCATACGCATGCCGTCGAACGGCAGCGCTTTCGGATTCATGTACTGCTGCATGCGGGGATCTTTCATGGCCTTGTCGTTGATTTCGTCGCGTTTGGCGCGCGATTCGTAGACGATCCACGAAAACACCACCACTTCGCCCTCCTCCAGCTTGACGGCCATGGGGAAGGAAGTCACCTTCCCCTGCGGCACGTCATCGCCAACGCATTCGCGGAATTCCAGCGCGCCGTATTCCTTCCACACGGCGCCGCAGATACGCGACATTTCAATGTATTTGTCGAGGTTCGCCCTCGGCACGGGAGTTAAAAAGCCATCGACATAGGCCATTGCAGTCTCCTTGTTATAACCACTTCGCCAAAATCTGATAGACAGTCTGGGAATTCAACAGTTCCATATGATTGGTGCGGTAGACCACCGCCTGCCGCTCGGGTGCAAACCCCAGCCGGCGCTGCTCGTGGGCATGCTGGCCCAGTGCGCTCTCCACCGGCACCAGGCCGTCGCCCGCCAGACGCCCTCTCAGGCCGCCCTTCTCCTTGCTGATCGAGGCCGCCACCGTGTAGCAGGCCACGCCCGCTGGCAGCACCACCATCTGCGGCAGCGCATGGCCATGTTCAAAGCGGTCGTGATCGGCCCAGTCCTCATCCAGCAGGCTGCCGTGGCGCAGATCGGTGATTCCCGCACTGCGGAGGCGCGCCAGACGCGAGAACGGCGCCGTGTAGCGGCTCATGTCCGTGATGATGTGAACCCAGTTGCCGCTGCGCTCCAGCGGCGCGCCATGGTGAGGCGAACCGAGGAAGACCATCTTGCTCAGATGGCGTAACCAGCGATGCCCGGCTTCCGCGCCGTGGTAGCAAGCGCTGCGCGAGACCAGCCCGCCCATGCTATGCCCCAGCAGCACCAGCTCTTCCACGGGGACCGGCCATTGCGCCAGCAAGGTTTCCAACTGGTCGGCAAACTCGCGGCCGTTTTCCGAGATATGGCGGCCGCTGTTGTAATGGAGGTAGACCGCGGTGTAGCCGTGTTCTCGCTCCAGGACCGCGCCGTGGTCGTGATCTGCGCGATGCCATTGCAGATCATTCATGCACAGGCCGTGGACCAGCACCAGAATGCGGCCACTGGCCCCGGCGGCAGGCTGCAGCGGTGCGCCGTCGCGCCGGAAACGCATTGGTATCGCCAGGGGATTGTTGGTGCGGGCCAGATAGTCGCCCAGTACGCCATTGACGGCGGCCAGCAAGGCTTCACGTCCGGGCCAGGCGCTGTTCTCGCCAAGCAGCGGCTGCAGGCGGGTCAGCGCGCCCGTGACCCCGCTTCCAGCCAGCTGGGCCACGCCACGTACGCCGCGATACACCAGCGAGGTGACCTTGCCCAGCGGCTTGGCCACCACATCCGGTGCTTGCTTGATGATGTTGAGATGAACTTCTTCCGCCAGGTTGGCCACACCATGAACGGCACTTACCGTCAGGCGCGACAGACCCGTCAGATCGGCCGCGTGAGATATTTTTGTGGACATCTACGCGGCCTCCAGCTTAACTGGCCAGCGCTTTTTCGACCGCGCCCACCAATTGCTTGTCGGTCGGCGTGATCTTGCTGGGGAAGCTTTCGATTACTTTGCCGTTACGGTCGATCAGATACTTATGGAAGTTCCACGCCGGCGCGTGGCCGGTGATCTTGATCAGGTTCTGGTACAGCGGGTTCGGATGGTCGCCCGACACCACGGACTTGGCGAACATCGGGAACTTCACGCCATAGGTGTTGTAGCAAAAGTCGGCGATTTCCTTGCTGTTGCCCGGCTCCTGCTTGCCGAAGTCATTCGACGGGAAGCCCAGCACCACCAGGCCTTTGGGCGCGTACTTGGCGTACATCGCTTCCAGGCCTTCGTACTGGTTAGTGTAGCCGCAGTAGCTGGCCGTGTTCACCACCAGGATCACCTTGCCGCTGTACTGGCACAGGTCCTGCGGGGAATCGTCCTGCAGGCGGTTGAAGGTCTGCTTCAGGATGACCGGGCAGCTGCCGGCGGGCGCGGCGGCCGGGGCGGCTGGCGATTGAGCCGATTGAGCATAGGCCGGAGCGGCGCCCAGCAGGGTCAGCGAGGATACAAAGCTCAGAGCGGCGATAGTCTTGAACATGGTGGTAAACCAATTAAGGTGGATGAAAAATTCATTTTATGCCAAAACTATTGCTTACGCTTACCTGCGCCGTGGGTCTTGTGCATATCTTCGCATTTATCCACATGCTTGCTGCGCATAATTGGGTGTGGTGTCTGCACAAACGGGACGGAAGGCTCAAACTGTCGAGTCAAATGGCTCTCCGCAGGAGTTTTCCATGCGCCGGATCGTTATCCTGATGTGCTTGCTATGCCTATGGCTGGCCTCGGCGTCGGCGCAAGTCGTGCGGCTGCCGGCGATGCAGACGGGGCTGGTCACCGTGTCCGGCGTATCGGCGGGCGGGTTCATGGCGGTGCAGTTCGAGGTGGCCTTCTCCACCAGTGTGATCGGGGCAGGCATCGTCGCGGGCGGGCCGTATTACTGTGCGCAGGGCACCGTGTACGTCGCCGCCACCATTTGCAGCTGCACCAGCGACGTGCTGCCCTGCCGTGTGCAGCCGGGTGGAACGCAAGTGCCGCTGCTGGTCTATGACACGGGCCAGTTGGCCCGCAGCGGCCTGATCGACCCGACCGGCGGGTTGGCCAGCCATCATGTCTGGCTGTTTTCCGGCACGGCCGACGCGCTGGTGCCGCAGCCGGTGATGAATGATCTGCTCAGCTACTACCGCCACTATCTGCCCGCCAGCCATATCCGCTACCAGAACACCACGCCCGCCGAACATGCGATGCCGACCGACAGCTACGGCAACGCCTGCGACTTTCTCGGCTCGCCCTACATCAACAACTGCGGCTACGATGGGGCGGGACAGCTGCTGCAATGGCTGTACGGCTCACTCAGCGCGCGCAACGATGGCGCGCCCGGCGGCAGTATGCTCGAATTTGATCAGTCGGAATTTTTGCCGCAGCCAACGCTGCACGGTATGGCCGCCAGCGGCTATCTTTACCTGCCGCCCGGTTGCGACGGCAGCGGCGCGGGATGCAGGCTGCATGTGATCTTCCACGGCTGCCTGCAAGACCCTACGCATATCGGACGCACCTTCGTCGACCACAGCGGCTACATTGCCTGGGCGGACAGCAACCGCATCGTGCTGCTGTTTCCACAGGCGGCGCCCCTCCCGCTGACCAATCCCCGTGCATGCTGGGACTGGTTCAGCTACGACGACCCGCGCTACGCCACCAAGGCCGGGCGCCAGATGGCGGCCATCAAGCGCATGCTGGACCGCCTGACGGGTGGCGCCGCGACTTCCGCCCTCAAATGCCGCCGAGGCAAATGTACTTCATCGTGAGGAATTCATCGAGGCCGTGCTGCGAGCCTTCGCGTCCCAGACCCGACTGCTTGACGCCGCCGAACGGCGCCACCTCGTTGGAGATCAGGCCCGTGTTCACGCCGACCATGCCGCTTTCCAGCCCTTCCGCCACGCGCCAGATGCGGCCCACATCGCGCGAATAGAAGTAGCTTGCCAGGCCGAATTCCGTGCTGTTGGCCAGTTCCACCGCTTCCTCATCGGTGTGGAAGCGGAACAGGGGCGCCAGCGGGCCGAAGGTTTCCTCGTCCGCCAGCAGCATGTCCGAACTGGCGTCGGCGATCACCGTCGGCTGGAAGAAGCTGTGTCCCAGCGCGTGGCGCTTGCCACCCAGCAGAAGGCGGCCGCCCTTGGACAGCGCGTCGGCCACGTGCTGTTCCACCTTCTGCACTGCCTTCTCGTCGATCAGCGGGCCCTGGGTGACGCCAGGCTCCACGCCATTGCCCACTTTGAGCCGGGCGGCGGCGGCCACCAGCCTGTCGGCAAACTGGTCGTAGACGCCGTCCTGCACGTAGATGCGGTTGGCGCAGACGCAGGTCTGGCCCGCGTTGCGGTATTTGGAGGCCAGCGCGCCCTCGACGGCCGCGTCCAGGTCCGCATCGTCGAACACGATGAAGGGTGCATTGCCGCCCAGTTCCAGCGACAGCTTCTTGATGGTCGGCGCACACTGCTGCATCAGCAGGCGGCCCACGGCGGTGGAACCGGTGAAGGTCAGCTTGCGCACGATGGGGTTGCTGCACATTTCGCCGCCGATCTCCTGCGGCTTGCCGGTGACTACGCTGAATACGCCGGCCGGCACGCCCGCGCGCTCGGCCAGGACAGCCAGCGCCAGCGCGCAGTAAGGCGTCGCTTCCGCCGGCTTGAGCACCATGGTGCAGCCCGCCGCCAGCGCGGGACCGGCCTTGCGGGTGATCATCGCGATGGGGAAATTCCACGGCGTGATGGCGGCGCAGACGCCGATCGGTTCCTTCGTCACCAGCAGGCGGCGGTCCGGCCAAGGCGAAGCCAGCGTTTCGCCCGCCACGCGCTTGGCTTCCTCGCCAAACCATTCGATGAAGGAGGCGCCATAGCTGACTTCGCCTTTGGACTCGGCCAGCGGCTTGCCCTGCTCCGCCGTCATCAGCAGCGCCAGGTCGTCGGCGTTTTCCAGGATCAGGTCATTCCACTTGCGCAGGATGGCGGCGCGCTCCTTGGCCGTCTTCTTGCGCCAGGCGGGCCAGGCGGCGTTTGCCGCCTCGATGGCGCGCCGCGTTTCGGCCGCGCCCATCAGTGGGACCGTGCCCAGCTGTTCGCCCGTGGCGGGATTGCCGACGGCCAGCGTGGCGCCGTTGTCGGCGTCGCTCCACTCACCGTCGATATAGGCTTGCTGGCGCAACAGGCCGGCATCTTTCAGTTGCAGCATGAGAAGCTCCTTCGCAATTCGTTGCGGCTACTATGCCACAGAGCCGCATCTCATGCCGCGCGCGTCCTTGCAGTTGCTTATTGCACTTTAATTGCTGACAAGGCGGGATCAGTGGGCGGGAAGCTCAGCTGCATACCTTCCAGCGTTTCCAGCAGGATGCTGGCAATGGCCAGGTTGCGATGAGTCTTGGAGTTGGCGGGCACCACATACCAGGGCGCATGGGCGACGCTGGTTTCACGGATGGCCGTCTCATACGCGCGCTGATAAGCTTTCCACTTCTTGCGCTGCTCCAGGTCGGCGGGATTGAATTTCCACTGCTTGTCCGGATCGTCCAGCCGCGCCTGCAAGCGCTTGCGCTGCTCCTCGTGCGAGATGTGCAGGAAGACTTTTACAATCACGGTCCCTGTCTCCGCCAGCATGCGCTCGAAGTCGCGGATCTGGGCGTAGCGGCGCTGGCATTTCGCATCGTCGATCCAGCCCTGGACCTTGGTGATCAGCACGTCCTCATAATGGCTGCGGTTGAAGATGGCGATCTCGCCCTTGATGGGCACCTGCTGATGCACGCGCCACAGGTAGTCGTGCGCCAGTTCCGTTTCGGTTGGCTGCTTGAACGCCACACCGCGTATGCCCATGGGATTGATGCGGCTGAACATGGCGCGCACGGTGCCGTCCTTACCCGCAGTGTCCATTCCCTGCAACACCAGCAGCACCTTTTGCTTGTGCTGGGCATACAACATGGCCTGCAGATGGGCGATGCGGTCGATCAGCCCGGCGGTTTTGGCGCGGTCCAGCTCCTTCAGCTCGCCCTTGTCGCGGCGCGCATTGCCGGACTTGGCGGAGGCGCCCAGCAAGCGGCGGCCGGCGTCCGCCTCGCGCAGCTTCAGCCTGGGATCGGCGCGGAAAGTTTCTCTTGCTTTCATGGCAGCTCAGTCATAAGTAACTTAGCGTCTCGCTATGTATTTCCTGTGAGAAAACGTAACAATGATCTGAGGATAGCGCTAATCATTTTTTATTTCTAGTAGGATGTATGCAGACCATGAGGCAAATATGTCCGATTCCGCGCCGTCCCGATACTCCTCCGTGATCTGGCTTTCCGGCCTTTCTGGCGCTGGAAAATCCACCGTGGCCAATGCGCTCAAGCAGGTGCTGCAGCAGGCCGGCGTGCCGTCCTTTATGCTGGACGGCGACGTGCTGCGCCAGGGCTTGTGCAAGGACTTGCAGTACACCGCCACCGACCGCCATGAAAATCTGCGCCGCGCCGGCGAAGTGTGCAGATTATTGAACGATGCGGGAATGATCGTGATCGCCGCCTTCGTCTCCCCCGCGCAGGCCGACCGCGACATGGTGCGCGACATGATCGGCGCCGAATTCATCGAAGTCTTTTGCGACGCGCCTCTGGAAGTGTGCGAGGCACGCGACGTCAAAGGCCTGTACGCCAGGGCGCGGCAAGGATTGATTGCGGATTTCACCGGCATCAGCGCGCCCTATGAAACGCCGCAAGCACCCGAGCTGGTGCTGGATACGGCATGCCACTCCGTCGCCCACTGCGTGGAACAGATTGTGTCCCTGCTGGCCGCCCGCCGCATTATTGGCGCCGGTATCGCAAACTTCACCAACATAGCAAGATGCCCAAATTGAATGCCTATGCAGGCCGCGTCCTGTTCGACCACTTGCCCAAGACCGGCGGCAGCGCCATTGTCAGCTGGCTGACCGGTGAACTGGGCGGCGGCTGCGTGTCGCCCCACATCGACGGCGCCCATCAGGCCCTGATACAGCAGTTCGGCGGTTTGTACAGCGTGCTGTGCGGGCATGTCAGCTTTACCAAGTGCGAAGGATTCGATCCGCGCTATACCTATGTGACGCTGTTCCGCGATCCGATCGACCGCTGCCTGTCATGGCTGTATTTTTTGCTGACCAACCATCACGACGCCGAACGGCGCGAGCTGGTTTTGGCGGTGCGCCGCTTCCTCGACAGCGACGGCGCCGATATGCCGGCTTTCCTGCTGCCGCATATCTCCAATACCTATGTGGAGCACTTCTGCCGCATCCATGGCGACGGCACGGAGAATGAGTCCATCCGGCTGGCCAACGCGCTCTCCGCCGTGAAGCAATACGATGTGGTGGGCGTGTACGAGCAGATGCCGCGCTTTGTCGCGGATCTGAGCGCGCTGCTGCAGCTGCGCGATGCGCCGCCGCTGGAGCGCGTCAATGTCACCGCCAGCCGTCCGCGCGCGGAGCAGATTTCGCCAGCGCTGCGGCAACGGCTGCTGGAGCTGAACCAGCTCGATATGCAGTTGTATGAAACGGTAAAGGCCATGCCCGCGAAAGCGCCTGCCGCCGCCGCTGGCGCATGGCAGCCCTACATCCGGCAGCCCGCATATGGCCTGCAAACGGATGATGTGAAATTCGGTCCCGTCACCCTGCGCGAAGGCAGCGAAGTGGAATCCGGTTCGCTCATCCACTTCGATCTGGAACTGTGGGCGGCCCGCCGCATTCCCAATCTGCTGCTCGGCATCCATATCAAGGACGGCATTTCCAACCTGGCCTACGGTGTCCATAGCGGCATGCTGGAGCAGCTGCAAAACGGGATCGACGCCGGCGTTCACCGCATCAGCTTTTGCCTGAAACTGGCGCTGCCGGTGGGCCGTTATACGGCTGGATTTGCCGTGGTCGAAGTGCTGGCGGACGGCCAGCGCGACCTGGCCTGGCACGAGCAGCAGTGCGCATTCGAAGTGAGCCTGCCGCTTGACGCCCAGTTTATCGGCTATTCCGATCAGTCGGCGCGGCTGCTGATCGACGAGCCGATACAGGACATCGCCATCGAACATGCGCCGGGCATACTGAGCGCGGAATCAGCTCCCGCCACCATGTACTGCAAGCGCCGCTACCGCATCGACGCCGCGATCCGCAATAACGCGCATCAGCCCTGGCACCGTGGCGGTCCGCGTCCCATCATGCTGAGCTATCACTGGCTTGATGCCGAAGGCCGCACCTGCGTCTTCGACGGCGCCCGCACGGCCTTGCCGCCTGCCGGACTGGCGCCCGGCGTCACCTTCCACTGGCATGCCGATGTCGATGCGCCGTCCGCTCCGGGTGCTTATACGCTGGTGCTCACCATGATGCAGGAATCGGTGTCGTGGTTCGAGAATATCGGCTTCGAACCGGCGCGCCTGCCGGTGCAGGTTATCGCGTAGAGTCCTGCGCCGCCAGCCGGGCGGCACGAACTCCCCACCAGGCGGCTTCCTCGAAGACGGAGAAGCCGGACAAATCCGCATGCGCGAACAGGATGGGGCCATCCACTTCGCGCAGGGCCTTCATGCCCGCATTGCTGCGGAAGCCGGGCCAGGGCGAGGCCATGGCGTGGCCACGCAGCGTGATGTCGACGCGCTCGACGCAGGACGTGAACTGGGCGCCGTAGGCGGTTTTCAAATCCGCGCTGGCCAGCGCCAGCAATTCTTCCGGTTTGGCGGCGGCCATCCAGTGGCGCGCCGTGCTGGGCTTACGGTCGGATAGCGCGACGTAGCTGGTGAAGACGGTCTTCTCCGGCGGACGCACGCGAATGTCCTGGTGGGTGGATACGACAAAGCCCAGTCCCGGCTCGGAATACACGACGTTGTCCCAGGAAAGCGGCTGGTTCGGCAGCTCTTCCGGAAAACGCTTGAGCAGGAAGTTAGCCACCATCCACGGCGCATATTCGGGCGTATGACGCTCGGGATTGAAACCGTAGGATCCGATGTCTTCCACCACGCGCGCGGCCACGTAGACGGGCATGGCGCAAATCGCCTTGCGCGCGCGGACCAGGAAGGCTGTCGGCTTGCCGTTCTGCAGCCGGAAGCACAGCGCTTCCACGCCGCTGGACGTCTTCTTCAACGAGACAGCCGTTCCCGCCATGCGCCTGACCGCCGCCGCGCGCTCGATGCCGGAGGCCAGCGGCTGCAAGCCGCCCGGCCATGTCAGCCAGGCGCCGTTACCGGCGTTGGCCGCTTGTCCCCAGCGGCTGCAGTAGTAGTGCAGGCCCGCCCAGGCTGAAACCTTGTCATAGCGCGTGCCGTAATCGTCGCGGCAGCAGTAGTTGAGGTACCAGTGCAGCGTTGGCGAGCGGTAGCCATTCTGCTCCAGCCACTGCTTGAGCGTGATGCGGTCCAGCGCCTGCCATTCCGGGTCTTCCGACGACAGCACCGTGGGGAAGACGAAAATGCGCCGTCCGTCCGCGCCGCGCAGCTGGCGCAGGCGCTGCACCTCAGCGAAGAAGCGCTGGTGCTCGGCCAGTTCTTTCTTCGGTACGCCTTCATAGGGAATAAAGCCGTCCTGCCAGCGGCCGTTGAGCAGCAGGCGCTCTTCTGTCGCGTGCAGGATGAAGCGCTCGTCGTAGTAAGGCTTCTCCGCCATGGCATCGCGCTGGATGATGCCCAGGTCGGCGAGAATTTCACGGACGTGCACCGACTCCGGCGACGGCAGCGGCAGATAGTGCGCGCCGGTAGGGAATTCCAGATCGCCGAATGCGCCGCCCGCCGCGTTCCCGTAGGGTTGCGGACCGTCGATCATCAGCACATCGGCTTTGCCCAGCTTCTTCAGCTTCCACGCGGCTGTCATGCCCGCGATGCCCGAGCCGAGGATGACGATATCCGTCTCGATGGTTTGCGACGGCGGCGGCAGCGCGCGATGGTCGCGCAGGAAGTGGCCTTCGTCGCGGCCCACGTAGTGCACGTCCGGCGTGATCTCCTGCCAGCGCTGGAAGCCGGCCACACCGCCCGCCGCAGCCAGTCCGCTGGCCCCGGCCCAGACGAGGAAGGAACGGCGCAGCATCAGCGTATCACCCGCCGCCAGTCCTGCTCGAACTCGTGCACGAGGGACTGGGTATTGAGCATATTCGGCGCCATCGGCAGCGGCTTCATATCCGGCGGGAAGATGAACATTTCGCGCGTGGTGTCCGCGTTCAGGTAACGCATCGGCAGGCGATATGACGACGGCGGCGCATACGCGGCCTGCGGCGAGGCGAGGATGAAGCCCCACTCGCCGAACGACGGCACGTAAGCATGGTATGGCCAGGTTTTCATGCCCACTTCGTGCAGGGTGGCGTCGATGGTCCAGTAAGCGTGCGGCGCAAAGAAGGGTGAAGTCGATTGCACCACCATCAGGCCGTTGGCCGCCAGATGCCTGCGCACCATGCCGTAAAACGGTACCGAATACAGCTTGCCCAGGGCGAAGCTGGAGGGATCGGGAAAATCGACGATGGCAGCGTCGAATATTTCATCGTTCTGCTGCAGCCAGATGGCCGCATCGGCGTTAATCACGCGCACGCGCTTGTCGCTGAAGGAGCCGCCGTTCAGCTTCACCAGCTCGGGCCTGTGGGCGAAGGCGCTGGTCATGGCCGGGTCCAGGTCGACCAGCGTCACCTGCTCGATATTCGGATAGCGCAGGATCTCGCGCAGCGCCAGGCCGTCGCCGCCGCCCAGCACCAGCACGCGCTTCGCCCAGGGCAGCGGCTGCAGCACGGGATGCACCAGTGCTTCGTGATAGCGGTACTCGTCGCGCGAGGAGAATTGCAGATTGCCGTTGATGTAGAGGCGCAGATCGTCCTTCCAGCGCGTGATCACCAGCCGCTGGTAAGGCGTGGTGGTGGAGTAGACGATTTCGTCGCCAAACAGGCCATGCTCGCCCCAGTAAGTGAGCTTGTCGGACAGCGCAAAGCCAAACACCAGCACCACCATCACGCCCGAGGCGCGCAGCAGACGGCCTGCGACATTTTTAAGCTCTGTGGAAAAGGCCGTGATTGTCCACAGGGCTACGCCGACATTCAGCATGCCGAACAAAAAACCCGTCCGCACCAATCCAAGATATGGCGCCAGCACCAGCGGGAACAGCAGGGACACAGCCAGCGCGCCCAGATAGTCGAAGGTCAGCACACGGCTCACCAGTTCATTGAAGGCTGTCTGTCGCGCGTTCAGGGCCCGCATCACCAGTGGCACTTCCATGCCAACCAGAGCGCCGATCAAAAACACCATCACATACAGCAGTGTGCGGAACGGCGCGGCCATCCAGGAAAAGGTCAGGAACAGCGTCGCGGCCGAGACGCCGCCCAGCAGTCCGACCATCAGTTCGATGTCGACAAAGCGCGCCAGCACATCGTCGTCGTGCACGAATTTGGAGACGTGGGCGCCGACGCCCATCGCGAACAGGTAGCAGCCGATAATGGTGGAAAATTGCAGTATCGAGTCGCCCAACAAGTAGCTCGACAGGGCGCCGGCGATCAGTTCATAGGCCAGTCCGCAGGAGGCGACCACGAACACGGACAGGATCAGAATCTTTTTGGTCATTTACGCTCTTTTGCTCTAATATGGCTTTGCATTGCCAATTTAACCACGAGAGAGTGCGCCGTGCCAGCCATCCTAAACTATCTGGTTCATCTTTTATTGGCCGCCGTGTTGCTGGTGCTGTTCTTCGTCGCCTACACGCGCATGACGCCTTTCGATGAAGTGCTGCTGATCCGGCAAGGCAATCACGCGGCGGCGCTGTCGCTGGGCGGGGCGCTGCTGGGATTCTCGGCGACGATCGCTTCGGCGCTGGTGCACACTGGAGACTTTGAAGAATTCTTCGCCTGGGCCTTTGGCGCGATGCTGGTGCAGATGCTGGCCTATACCGTCACCACAAGGCTGCTGCGCATGTCCAAGGACCATATTGAAGCCAACAACGGCGCTTTCGGCGGCTTGATGGGCGCGATCTCGCTGTCCATCGGCCTGATTAACGGCGCCTGCATTTCCTGATTTTGTGAAGGGGACCATCATGGGTATCGGCAGCTTTATCAAGAAGCAGTTTATCGACGTACTACAGTGGAACGAGGACCAGGACGGCGTGCTGGCCTGGCGCTATCCCATGCAGGACCAGGAGATCCAGAACGGCGGCGTGCTGGTGGTGCGTGAATCGCAGATGGCCGTCTTCGTCAACGAAGGCCAGGTGGCCGACGTCTTCGGCCCCGGCACGCACAAGCTGACCACGCAGACTTTGCCCGTGCTGACCAATCTGAAAAACTGGGACAAGCTGTTCGATTCGCCCTTCAAGTCGGATGTCTACTACTTCAGCACCCGCGTGCAGACGGGCCGCAAGTGGGGCACGCCGCAGCCAATCACGATCCGCGACAAGGACTTCGACATGATCCGCGTGCGCGCTTTTGGCATGTATTCGTATCGCGTGGCCGATCCGCGCCAGTTCTTCAAGGAGATCAGCGGCACGCGCGACATGTACACGCGCGACCAGGTGGAAGACCAGCTGCGCGGGATCCTGATGGCGTCGATGGCCAGCTCGCTGGGCGGCGCGCAGGTGCCATTCCTCGATATGGCGGCCAACCAGGCTTTGATGGCGCAGCAGGTCAAGGGTGATCTGGGTGCGGCGTTTGGCCGCTACGGCATCGCCCTCGACGAATTCAACGTCGCCAGCGTGAGTCTGCCGGAAGAACTGCAGGCGGCGCTGGATGAGCGTATCTCCGCCGGCATGAAGGGCGGCATGGGCGCGGACAAGATGGCGGGCTATACCAAGTTCCAGGTGGCCAGCTCGATTCCGCTGGCGGCGCAAAATGAAGGCCTGGGCGGCGTCGGCGCCAGCCTGGGTGCGGGCGTGGGCGTGGGACAGGCGATTGGGCAGGCCATCGGGTCGGCGCTGGCTCCGCAGGGCACTGCGGGCGCTGCCGCGCCGGCGGCGCCGGCCGAGGACTCCATCGAAGCGCGGCTGGAAAAGCTCAAGGGCCTGCTCGACAAGGGCCTGATCTCGGCCGCCGATTACGACAGCACCAAGGCTGAACTGCTGAAAAAGCTGATCGGCTGATACGCGCACATGCAAATCGTCTCTTGTCCCAGCTGCGGCGCGGAGGTCAAATTCCGCTCGCATGCGTCGGTCATGGCTGTCTGCGAGTATTGCGGCACCAGCGTTTTGAAGGATGCCGATGCGGTGCGCGATCTGGGCAAGATGTCGGCCGTGCTGGAGGATTATTCGCCGATCCAGATCGGCACTTCCGGCGTGCTGGGTGGACGCTCCTTTACCGTGGTGGGACGCATCCAGCTGCGCTATTCGGCGGGCTTGTGGAACGAGTGGTATCTGCTGTTTGATGACGGCGGCACCTCGTGGCTGGGCGATTCGTCAGGCATGTATGTGATAACGGCGGAGCGGCAGGTGGAAGGCTCCCTGCCCGCGTTTGGAGAACTCGTCCCCGGCCGCCAATACAACGTGGGCGCGCAGCAGCTGGTCGCGGCGGAAGTGCGCACCGCCGACTGCATCGGCGGACAGGGCGAGCTACCCTTTAAAGTGGGCGAAGGCTATCAGGCGCGCGTGGCCGACTTCCGACGCGGCGGAGATTTCATCACCCTCGATTACTCGGATGGCGAACGGCCGGTGGTCTACACGGGAATCTCCATTACGCTGGAAGCCATGCAGTGCCAGCTGCTGCGCGATGTCGATGCGATCGAACGCAGCGCGGGACGCTATCGCGGCAAGCTGTCGGCGCTGGATTGCCCATCCTGCGGCAGCGGCATCAAATACCTGCCCGGCATGACGGCGAACCTGATCTGCCCTTCCTGCCATGCGCAGGTCGACGCGGCCAGTCCCAAGGCGCAGGTGCTGGCGGCGGGCGAGCGGGTGGAGGCCGTACCCACCACGCTGGAACTGGGCGCACAGGCCAAGCTCAATAACCAGCTCTTCACCGTGATCGGCATGATGCGGCGCGCGGACGACGAGGGCACGCAGTGGACCGAATATCTGCTGTACGGTCCGCGCGCGGGCTTTTCCTGGCTGGTGGAGACGGATGAAGGCTGGTCGCGCGCCAATGTGATGGAAGTCTGGCCGGAAATGAACAGTCCCGACGTGGTGGCTGTGGATAAGGCCAACTTTAACAAGCTGTATGAATACGGTTCGCAGGTGGTCTACGCCATCGGCGCCTTCAACTGGAAAGTGGCCGTGGGCGATCGTACATGGGTGGCGGAATTCGCCAACGGCCAGATCCGGCTGGCCGCCGAGATGACGCGCGAGGAAATGACCTGGTCGCGTTCCTCGCCCGTTCCCTTCGACCAGATGAAGGCATGGTTCGGCGCCAGCTTCCGCGCCACCCGGCCGGCCGCTCCTCCGCCAGCCAAGGGACGCTACAAGCGGGCCGCGCGCAATTCCATCTTCGTCATGCTGGCGGTGAATGCGATTCCACTGCTGGCCAATTTTGGCCGCAGCTGGGCGCTGACTTTGCTGGGCGCGCTGGCGCTGTATCTGCCCGCCCTCTTCCTGGACTCTTACGACTCATGACTAAATTTATTATTTATGCGGCGGTCGTCATTCTGTTCACGTCGGGCTCGACGTGGATACGCGCTTTCAGCGGCAACAGTTACGGCAGCCGGGGCAGCAGCTGGAGCTCGACCACGGGCGGTGGCGGCGGCAGCTACGGTGGCGGTTATGGCGGCGGCGGTGGCGGAGGCCATAAATGAAGCGCGAATCTTTGCCAGGCGATGACTGTGACCGCGCCGGCCAGTCCAGCCGCCCTGCCCCGTCCGGCTCCCGCAGCCCGCATCAGCCTTCCGGGCAACATGTTCTGGCCGACCTGAGCGGCATCGCTGCCGAAAAATTGGGCAACTGCGCGGCCTTGGAATCGCTGTTGCGCGCTGCGGCCGAGGCAGCCCATGCCCAGGTTTTGCACAGCCACTTCCACGGCTTCGGCCAGGGACAGGGCGTAACGGGCGTCGTGCTGCTGGCCGAGTCGCATATCTCCATTCATACCTGGCCGGAGCACGGCTTTGCCGCTGCCGACATCTTCATGTGCGGGGAAGCGCAACCGGAGTTAGCGCTTGCTATCATTGAATCGGCGTTGCAGCCGACGTCCCGACAGATCAGCGTGGTCCGGCGCGCCCTGATGGAAGAAAGCCGCTAGGCGGAAGCTTTCTGCGCGGCCATCAACTCGGCGTCGCGGGCAGCGGCCGCAGCGACGGCGGGACGACTGGCGATGCGGTCGACGTAAGCGGGGATCAGCGGCGACTCCGGCAACAGCTTGTAGGCGTTCATCCAGCCCATCGCAGCCGACCACAGCACGTCGACGGCGGTGAATTTATCGCCCAGCAGATAGGGTCCTTTGGCCAGCTGGTCTAGTACCAGCTTGAACATGGAATCGTAGTCGCCGTAGCCGCAGGCGCCGCGATCCACGGGTGGACGCTTCATCCAGTTGTCGATGACGGCGGGCTCGAAGCAGCTGCCGTAGAAAACCATCCAGCGCAGATAGGGACCGCGGAGCGGGTCTCCGATGGCGGGCGCCAGGCCGGCTTCGGGGAACAGGTCGGCCAGGTAGATGTAGATCGCAGCCTGCTCGGTAATGACCGCGCCGTCGTGCACGATGGCCGGCACTTTACCCAGAGGATTCAAGGCCAGATACTCCGGGCTCTTATGCTCGTTCTTCTTCATATTCATCACCTTCAGCTCGAACGGCGCCTTCAGCTCATTGAGCAGGGCCAGCACGCCGGAGGAACGCGACGGAGAGCAGTGATACAGAGTCAGTTGCGAGGACATCTTGATTCTCCTGAAAAAGTGAAAGAAGTGACAACAGAAATCTGGCTATGATTATGCACGCAAGAAAATAAAAAAAGGCACCCAGTGGGTGCCTTTTTGCTTGATGCGTTGCTGCTTAGTGCTTGGCGCGCAGCTTGGCGATGGCGGCCAGCTGGCCGATCGCGCTGACCAGCTCGGCTTGCGCTTTCGCGTGGTCCATGCCGGCGCTGTTGTTGGCCAGGGCTTCTTCGGCGCGCTTCTTCGCCGCCGTTGCCTTGGCTTCGTCCAGATCCTTGCCGCGAATGGCGGTGTCGGCCAGCACGGTCACGGCGTTCGGCTGCACTTCCAGCAGGCCGCCGGCGACGAAGACGAACTCTTCTTCAGCCTGGCCTGGCACCTGGATGCGCACCGCGCCCGGACGGATACGGGTGATCAGCGGGGTGTGCTTGGGATAGATACCCAGCTCGCCCTGCTCACCCGGCAACGCGACGAACTCGGCCGGACCAGAATAGATCTGCTCTTCGGCGGAGACGACGTCAACGTGAATAGTGTTTGCCATATTTTTCCTAAGGAGGAGAATCGCCCGGCCCGCCTTTGCAGGCGCACCGGGCACTCAACAATTAGTTGAGCTTCTTGGCCTTTTCGATTGCTTCTTCGATCGTGCCGACCATGTAGAACGCTTGTTCTGGCAGGTGATCGAGTTCGCCGGAAGCGATCATCTTGAAGCCCTTGATCGTGTCTTTCAGCGAAACGTA
>Ga0213872_10001101_pt1 | contig 18499 bp, 18 predicted proteins | sample VelepicomBERX_R2_FD_160071 | JGI IMG/M metagenome (GOLD analysis project Ga0213872, IMG submission 160071) | Rhizosphere microbial communities from Vellozia epidendroides in rupestrian grasslands, the National Park of Serra do Cipo, Brazil - RX_R2 | ecosystem: Host-associated > Plants > Roots >...
CGGCATCGAACAGCCACTCCACCGGCCGCTTGCCCGACCAGGCAAGGCAATCCTCGACCTCCTTGACCTGCTCGGCGATGTGGATATGGACCGGAGCGCCGCCGGCCAGCGGCAGGATGGCGGCCAACTGATCGGGCGAGACGGCGCGCAGCGAATGCGGAGCGATGCCGACGATGGTGCCGTCCAGCGCGGCGGCCAGGACGCGGCAGCGCTCGATCAGACGGCCGTAGAAATCGGGATTGGACAGGAAGCGCGCCTGCGCCGCCCCCGGCGCCTTGCCGCCGAAACCGCCCTGGGCATAGAACACCGGCAGCAGGGTCAGGCCGATGCCGGTTTGCCGCGCGGCGGCGATGACGCGGCCGCTCATCTCGCCGATATCGGCATAGGCGCCGCCGAAGACGTCGTGATGCAGATAGTGGAATTCGCCGACGCGGGTGAAGCCGGCCTCCAGCATCTCGACATAGGCCTGGGCGGCGATGGCTTCGAAATCCTCGGGCGAGAGTTGGCTGACGAAACGGTACATCACCTCGCGCCAGGTCCAGAAACTGTCGTCGGCCGGACCGCGCTGCTCGGCCAACCCGGCCATGCCGCGCTGGAAGGCGTGGCTGTGCAGATTGGCCATGCCCGGCACCACGATGGCGGCGTGCTCGTCGCCCGGAAGCGGCGGTGCGCCGACCTCGACCCGGGCGATGCGCCCCTCCGCCATCTCGATCCGCACCGACTTGTGCCAGCCATCGGGCAGCAAGGCCGCGCCGCAATAAAGCCCCGTCGTTCGATCCACTGGACAACCCTCCCTCGACCAAGATATGTATAGACAATATCGAGGCCGAGCTGAAGGAAAAACGATGCGGTGCGACCGCTTGTGGCGAAATGCCCGTCTGATGACCCTGGCTGCCGGGCAGGGCCCGCTGGGCGAGGTCGATGACGGTGTGATCGCCGCCAAGGGCGGAACCATCCTCTATGCCGGCCCGATCGCCGAGGCGCCGCTGTTCGACGCCGCAGAGACTATCGATTGCCAGGGCCGCTGGGTCACGCCCGGCCTGATCGACTGCCACACTCATCTGGTGTTCGGCGGCAACCGCGCCGACGAGTTCCAGCGCCGCTTGGCCGGCGCCACCTATGAAGAGATCGCCCGCGCCGGCGGCGGCATCGTCTCGACCATGCGCGCGACGCGCGATGCCAGCCGCGCCGCGCTGGTGGAAAGCGCCCTGCCGCGCCTCGACGCGCTGATCGCCGAAGGGGTGACCACCGTCGAGATCAAATCGGGCTATGGCCTGTCCGCCGACGCCGAGAGCAAGCTGCTGCAGGCGGCGCGCGATCTCGGCCGCCGCCGCCCGGTCGCGGTGACCACCACCTTTCTCGGCGCCCACGCGGTGCCGCCGGAATTCGCCGGCCACGCCGACGATTACGTCACCCTGGTGTGCGACGTGATGCTCCCGGCCATCGCCGAGAGCGGCCTGGCCGACGCGGTCGACGGTTTCTGCGAGGCGATCGCGTTTTCACCGGCGCAGATCCGCCGCGTGTTCGAAACGGCGCGCCGGCATGGATTGCCGGTCAAGCTGCATGCCGAACAGCTCACCAACCAGCACGGCGCCGCCCTGGCCGCCGAATTCGGCGCGCTGTCGGCCGATCATCTGGAGCATCTCGACGAGGATGGCGTGGCGGCGATGGCCGAGGCCGGCACCACCGCCGTGCTGCTGCCCGGCGCCTATTATTTCACCCGCGAGACCAAGCCGCCGCCGATCGACGCCCTGCGCCGCCGCCAGGTGCCCATGGCGCTGGCCACCGACTGCAATCCCGGCACCTCGCCGCTGACCTCGCCGCTGCTGGCGATGAACATGGCCGCCACCCTGTTCCGCCTCACCGTGCCCGAATGCATCGCCGGCTTCACCCGCGAAGCCGCCCGGGCGCTGGGCCAGCACGAGAAAATCGGCACGCTGGAGGCCGGCAAATTCTGCGACCTGGCGGTGTGGAGCATCGAGCATCCCGCCGAGCTGGTCTACCGCATGGGATTCAATCCGCTGCACGCCCGTTATTGGAGGTATTCGTGACGACCATCATTCTGAAGCCCGGACAGGTCCACCTGGCCGATTGGCGCGCCATCTATGACGGCGCCGGCGCCGCCCTCGACCCGTCCAGCGGCGTCGCCATCGCCGAAGGGGCCGCGGCCGTCGGGCGCATCCTCGCCAAGGGCGAGCCGGTCTATGGCATCAACACCGGTTTCGGCAAGCTGGCCAGCGTGCGCATCGAGGATCACGACCTCGCCACGCTTCAGCGCAACATCGTCCTGTCCCACGCCGCGGGCGTCGGCGAGCCGCTGGCCGTGCCGGTGACCCGCCTGATGATCGCGCTGAAGCTGGCCAGCCTGGCGCAAGGCGCCTCGGGCATCAGCCCGGCCTCGATCGCGCTGCTGGAGGCGCTGCTGGCCAAGGGCCTGACGCCAGTCATTCCCTGCAAGGGCTCGGTCGGCGCTTCGGGCGATCTGGCGCCGCTGTCGCATCTGGCCGCCACCATGCTGGGGGTGGGCGAGATCTTCGTCCAGGGCGAGAAGGTTCCCGCCGACAAGGCTTTGTCCGACGCCGGGCTGACTCCGGTGACGCTGGGGCCGAAGGAAGGGCTGGCGCTGCTGAACGGCACGCAATTCTCGACCGCCTGCGCCCTGGCCGGGCTGTTCGAGGCGGAAAACCTCTACCGCACCGCTTTGGTCACCGGCGCGCTGTCGACCGAAGCCGCCAAGGGCTCGGACACCCCGTTCGATCCGCGCATCCATCGCCTGCGCCGCCATCGCGGCCAGATCGAGTCCGCCGCCGCCCTGCGCGACCTGATGGCCGGCTCGTCGATCCGCGCCTCGCATCTGAAGGACGATCCCCGTGTGCAGGATCCCTATTGCCTGCGCTGCCAGCCGCAGGTGATGGGCGCCGCACTCGACGTGTTGCGGCAGGCGGCAACGACGCTGGAGATCGAGGCCAATGGCGTGTCGGACAATCCACTGATCTTCGCCGACACCGACGAAGCCTTGTCGGGCGGCAATTTCCACGCCGAACCGGTGGCCTTCGCCGCCGACATGATCGCCCTGGCCATCTGCGAGATCGGCTCGCTGGCCGAGCGCCGCATCGCCATGCTGGTCGATCCCGCCCTGTCGGGGCTACCGGCATTTCTCACGCCGAAGCCCGGCCTCAATTCCGGCTTCATGATCCCGCAGGTGACCGCCGCCGCTTTGGTGTCGGAGAACAAGCAGCGGGCCTATCCGGCCAGCGTCGATTCCATCCCGACCTCGGCCAATCAGGAAGATCATGTGTCGATGGCGGCGCATGGCGCCCGTCGCCTGATGCCGATGGCGGAAAACGTCGTGGCGGTGCTCGGCATCGAGCTGCTGGCAGCCGCGCAGGGGTGCGACTTCCATGCCGGCATGGCGTCCAGCGCGCCGCTGGAAGCGGTGCGGTCGCTGCTGCGCGAGCGGGTGCCGACCTTGCAGGACGACCGGTATTTTCATCCTGACATGCGCTGCGCGAATGTATTGGTGAAGACGGGCGCCGTCTGGCAGGCGGCGCGCGACGTAACTCTGCCGGACGTCGCATGAGCGCCGCTTGGCTGGAGATAAGGCGCGGGGACGCGCCGCTGGTGGTGTCGTTCCCGCATACCGGGACCGACATCCCCGCCGACATCGAGGCGAAATTCACGTCGCCTTGGCTGGCGCGCAAAGATGCCGATTGGTGGGTGGAGCGGCTGTACGACTTCGCCCATGATCTCGGCGCCACCACCATCCGCACGGCGATCTCGCGCAGCGTCATCGACGTCAATCGCGATCCCTCGGGCGCCTCGCTTTATCCCGGCCAGGCGACCACGGAACTGTGCCCGACCACCAGCTTCGACGGCGAGCCGCTTTATCGTAGCGGCGAAGCGCCGGATGAGGCGGAGATCGCGCGCCGCCGCGACACCTGGTTCACGCCATACCACGCCGCCATTGATGCCGAGTTGAACCGGCTGCGCGCCGCCCATGGCGCGGTGGTGCTGTATGACGCCCATTCGATCCGCTCGGCGGTGCCGCGCCTGTTCGAGGGCGAATTGCCGCATTTCAATATCGGCACCAATCGCGGCGCCACCTGCGACGCGGCGCTGGCCGCCGCCGTCGAGACGTGCTGCGACGCACCGGGCTTCACCCGGGTGGTCAATGGCCGCTTCGTCGGCGGCTGGACCACGCGGCACTACGGACGCCCGGGCGAGGGCTTCCACGCCGTGCAGATGGAGCTGGCCTGCCGCGGCTATATCGACGAACCGGCCGACGCCAATCCCGGCAATTGGCCCACCCCCTACGATCCCGCCCGCGCCGCCGCGCTGCGGAGCATTCTTCGTTCCGTCCTTTCCTCCTGCATCTCCTTCGCCGAGGGCCACAAATGACTTTGATCGACAATAGCCGCGTCATCCGCGCCGCCACCGGAACCAAGCTGACCGCCAAATCCTGGGTGACCGAAGCGCCGCTGCGCATGCTGATGAACAATCTCGACCCGATGGTCGCCGAGCGCCCGGAGGAGCTGGTGGTCTATGGCGGCATCGGCCGCGCCGCCCGCAACTGGGAATGCTTCGACGCCATCGTCAAGGCGCTGACCAAGCTGGAGGGCGACCAGACGCTCCTGGTGCAGTCGGGCAAGCCGGTCGGCGTGTTCCGCACCCATCCCGATGCGCCGCGCGTGCTGCTGGCCAACTCCAACCTGGTGCCGCATTGGGCCAATTGGGATCATTTCAACGAGCTCGACAAGAAGGGCCTGGCCATGTACGGCCAGATGACCGCCGGCTCGTGGATCTATATCGGCTCGCAGGGCATCGTCCAGGGCACCTACGAGACCTTCGTCGAGATGGGCCGCCAGCATTATGGCGGCAGCCTGGCCGGGCGCTGGCTGCTGACCGCCGGCCTGGGCGGCATGGGCGGAGCGCAGCCGCTGGCCGCCGTGATGGCCGGCGCCTCCTGCCTGGCCATCGAGTGCCAGCCGTCGCGCATCGAGATGCGGCTGAAGACCGGCTATATCGACGTCGCCTGCGACAGCCTCGACGAAGCCATGGCGATCATCGAAAAGAGCGTCGCCGACAAGAAGCCGGTCTCAGTCGGCCTGCTCGGCAATGCCGCCGAACTGCTGCCCGAGATGTTCAAGCGCGGCATCCGCCCCGATCTGCTGACCGACCAGACCTCGGCGCATGATCCGGTGAATGGCTATCTGCCGGCCGGCTGGACGCTGGAGCAGTGGCTGGACAAGCGCGAAAGCGATCCCAAGTCGGTGGAAAAGGCCGCCAAGCAGTCGATGGCGGTGCATGTGCGCGCCATGCTGGACTTCCAGAAGGCCGGCGTCCCCACCGTCGATTACGGCAACAATATCCGCCAGATGGCCAAGGATGAGGGGGTGACCAACGCCTTCGACTTCCCCGGCTTCGTGCCGGCCTATATCCGCCCGCTGTTCTGCCGTGGCATCGGCCCGTTCCGCTGGGCCGCCCTGTCGGGCGATCCGCAGGACATCTACAAGACCGACGCCAAGGTGAAGGAGCTGCTGCCCGACAACAAGCATCTGCACAACTGGCTGGACATGGCGCGCGAGAGGATCAAGTTCCAGGGCCTGCCGGCGCGCATCTGCTGGGTGGGCTTGGGCGATCGCCATCGCCTCGGCCTGGCCTTCAACGAGATGGTGGCCAAGGGCGAACTCTCGGCCCCGGTGGTGATCGGCCGCGATCACCTGGATTCGGGCTCGGTCGCCTCGCCCAATCGCGAGACCGAGGCGATGAAGGACGGCTCGGACGCCGTCTCGGACTGGCCGCTGCTGAACGCGCTGCTGAACACCGCCTCGGGCGCGACCTGGGTGTCGCTGCATCATGGAGGCGGCGTCGGGATGGGCTATTCGCAGCATTCCGGCATGGTGATCGTCGCCGACGGCACGGCGGAAGCGGCCAGGCGCTTGGAGCGGGTGCTGTGGAACGATCCCGCCACCGGCGTCATGCGTCATGCCGACGCCGGCTACGAGATCGCGGTCGAGTGCGCCAGACAGCACCAGCTCGACCTGCCGGGAATCATTCCTTCCCTTTGACCCGGACCAGATAGTCGACGATGGTCTTGGCGTCTTCCTCGGTGATCGGGGCCTTGTAGGCCCTGATCATCTTTTCCACCACCTCGTGCCAATGCTCGCGGTCGAGCGGCGGCTGGTTCATCACATGGTCGGCGGAATGGCAGGCCAGGCAATTGCCGGAAATCGCCTCCTCGCCCGGACCGGGCGGGAAGACGACGGCGGAATCGTCGGGCATCTGCAGATCGACGGACTTCAGGGTCTTGAGATCGCCGGCCTGGGCGGCGGCGGTCAGGGCAAGGCCGGCGGCGAGGGCGAAAAGACGGCGCATGGCGTTGCTCCTCATGCCGCGACCACGGTCAGGGATTCGACGTTGAACCGCATATAGCCCTGCGGATTCCAGGTCGTTTCCATCGGCTGCGCCTCGCCCCGGCCGTTGGTGCAGCGGACCAGGATGGCGTGCGGGCCGGCGCTCGGCAAAGCAAGCTCGGTCTCCCAGCGGCGGAAGCCGTATTTCCCCTCATCCTTGCCGAGCTTCGTGGCCCGCCAGCTCTTGCCGCCGTCCAGCGAGACCTCGACCTTGGCGACGCCGGCATCGCCGCCGAAGGCGATGCCGCGCACCGGCGCCGGCTTGCCGAGCGGCAGCTTGTCGCCCGGCTTGAGATTGGTGACGAAGGAACGCGGGAACAGCTTGGTGATCGACACCAGTTCGTAGCCGGTCTGGCCGGGTGCGACGGTATGATTGGGCGTATTGGGGAAGCGGTAGCCCTTGACGGTCCAGTAATTGGTGTCGGGCTGATCCAGCACTTCGATGTCGTTCAGCGCCTTGATCCAATAAGTCGCCACCCAGCCTGGCACCACCAGGCGCAGCGGGAAGCCGTTGAGCAGGGGAAGCTGCTCGCCATTCATGCCGAAGGCCAGCATCACCTCGCCGTCGCGGGCATGGTCGACCGACAGCGATTTCATGAAGCGGGGCGTGGCGTCGGCCGGCGGTTCGTCGGCGCCGGCGAAGCGGATGGCCTGCGCTCCCGCCTTGATCCCGGCCAGGTCGAGCACATGCTTCAGGGGAACGCCGGTCCACAGGGCATTGGCCATCGAGCCGTTGGCCCAGGGCGCGCCGGCGACGCCGGGCTGGAAATAGAGGCGCGAGTTGCCGGCGCACTGGCTGACAGCCGCCATCTCGATCCGCGGCATCGCCAGCAGATCCTTCATCGAGAGAGTCAGGCTCTTCTCGACATGGCCGCGCACCTTGACGGTGAACTCGCTGGGATCGACCGCCATCGGGAAGGTCTGATAGTGCCAGCTCACATAATGCTGGTCGTTCGGAGTGAACACACCCTTGTCGAAGGTCTCGAAGCGAGGCTCCAGCCAGGCCGGGCGGGTGCGATGCACGATCATCGGCCCCTTCTCCGGGAAAGCGCGGCTGACCTGCCGCACGCTGTTGCCCGAGGGGGAATGAAGATCGACGGTGTCCTCGGCCGCCCTGGCGCGGACGCCGAGAAGCGCCGGCGCCGCCAGAATGGCCGCGCTGCCCAAGAGGCCGCGCCGGCTGATGCCGATACCGGTCCGTTGCCCCATGATCGCCTCCTGATCGTGTCTCGGAACCGGGAAGGTATCCTACGCCGCCTCAAGCGCCAGTGCTAATGCTGTCGCGTTCTTGCTTCCACGCCCAAAGCGGCTTGTTTATGTAAACAAATATACAATATTACATATATTACATTTACACTGACCGCTGCTGTCATTACCATCCGGGGTTTGGGCGGCCATCGAACCGCCCACTCTCATCGCTCGAGGATACCCGGATGCGCCAATCGTTCGATTGGGATGACCTGAAGTATTTTCTCGCGGTCGCCCGGAACCGCCGGCTGGTCACGGCGGCCAAGGCGCTGAACCAATCGCACATGACGGTCAGCCGTCGCATCACCGGTCTCGAGAGCACCCTGGGCACCACGCTTTACCACAAGAACGAAGAGGGCTACTCCCTCACCGAGGACGGCAAGCGGCTGCTGCCGATCGCCGAAAATGTGGAAAGACTGGCCAAGGCCGTCAGCGGCGAGATCGGCGGACGCGACGGTTGGGTCGGCGGCACGGTTCTGATCGAGGCGCCGGACGATTTCGCCGGTTATTTCCTGGCTCCCCGGCTCGCCGGCCTGTGCCACCAATATCCCGATCTGAAGATCGAACTGGCCACGCCGCCGCGCCGCCCCGACCCCGGCCCGTCGATGGCCGACATCGCCCTCACCGCCGGCCGGCCGACGCAAGGCCGTCTGGTCGCCCGCCGGCTGGCGACCTGCAGGATGGGGCTGTTCGCGTCGCGCGCCTATCTCGACCGGGCCGCGGCGATCCTGACTCCGGTAGACCTTTCGGCGCACACGCTGATCGAGAACGCCAACAGCCTGTTCGACTGGGCCCGCGTCGACGCCGGCAACGTCTCCCTACCGGCGATGCCGGTGACGATGCGAACCTCGTCCATCGTCGCCCAGATGCAGGCGGTGCTGGCGGGCGGCGGGTTATGCGTGCTGCCGAGCTTCGTCGCCGCCGCCGAGCCCGAGCTCCAACCGATCCTGCCGGCGGAGATCGGGATGTCCGCCAGCCTGTGGCTGTCCTTCGCCGACAATGCGCGGCGGATCTCACGCATCCGCAAGGCGGTCGACTTCATCGCCGCCGAGATTTCCTCGGCGCGGGCTCTGTTCGGCGGCGAGGCCGCGGCTCAATGAATCAGGCCTACGCGCTGCCCTCATTGTGGCGAACCAGATTGTCGCGGATCTTGACCACCGACTTCTGAACCTTGGCGAATTCGTCGGCGGCGAGACCGGTCGCCTTCACCAGCGTCCTCTGCAAGCCTCTCTCGCGCAGGCGCCGACCTTCCTCGGTCAGACTGACCCGCACCTGCCGCTCGTCGGCGGGGTCGCGCCGACGCGTCAGATAGCCCATCGCCTCGAGCTTCTTGAGGATCGGGGTCAGGGTATTGGATTCGAGGAACAGCTTCTCGCCCAGGCCGCTGACGGTCTGGTCGCCTTCCTCCCACAGAGCCACGATGGTGATCCACTGGGTGTAGGTCACGCCCAGCGAATCGAGCAGCGGTTTGTACGCCTTGCCATAGGCGAGGTTCGCCGAATAGATCGCGAAGCACAGGAAATCGGCCAGCTTCGGGGCCTCTGTATCGTCAAGCATGATGGTTGCCCAGTCGGACGGATGAGGGGACTGGGATTCTATATAGCGCGTTCGATCATTCTGGAAAAGCTATTAAATCGCGTCCGATAAAATTGATTGACGCGGCGGCTTTTACCCCCTATCAATATCGTATTCGATCTAATCGAGTTCGATTTTATGAGCCTCGCCACGCCCACCCCGACTTCCCGCATCAAGGAGACGCAGATGTTCCCCACCGTCATCGACTACCTGGCCGCCGCGGCCCCCCTCCTCGGCCCCTGGGCCGTCTCCATGATCGGGAAGTCGTGGGCCTTCACCGCAAGATTGCACCACGGCGCGGCCTTCGCCGCGCTGGCCGCCATCGTCATCGCCTTGGGCGGCGGCGCGGTCCACGCCGAAAGCCCGTCAGGCTATCGCAGCCGCCTGCCCGTCGAAGGCAGCCTGCCGCCGCTGGACGGCGCCGTGCAGTGGCTCAATTCCGAACCGCTGACCGCCGAGGCGTTGAAGGGCAAGGTGGTGCTGGTCAATTTCTGGACCTATTCCTGCATCAATTGCATCCGCACCATTCCCTATGAACGCGCCTGGGCCGAACGCTACAAGGACCAGGGCCTGATCGTGATCGGCGTACACACCCCCGAATTCGCCTTCGAAAAGAAGGTCGACAACGTGAAGACCGCCATCGGCGATTTCAAGATCGCCTATCCGGTGGCGGTCGACAGCAATTTCCGCCTGTGGCGCGCCTTCGGCAACCGCTACTGGCCGGCCCAGTATCTGATCGACGGCAAGGGTCACATCCGCTACCACGCCTTCGGCGAAGGCGGGTTCGACGAGGTCGAGCATGCCATCCAGGACCTGTTGGCCGAGGCGCGCGACCAGAAGAGCGAGACCAGCCTGGTCGTGCCCGACGCGCAAGGCATCCATGCCGCGCCCGATCCTCGCGACGAGAAATCCTTCGAGACCTATATCGGCTATCGAGATGCCAGCAATTTCGCCTCGAACGAAAGCATGCGCGACGACGTCGCCAAGCATTACACCGTCGGCGGCCTGCGCCTCAACCGCTGGGGCCTGGACGGCGACTGGACCGTCGGAGCCGAGCAGGCGACGCTCAACCAGGCGGGCGGCGGCATCGCCTATCGCTTCAGCGCCCGCGACCTGCATCTGATCCTCGGCTCGGCCGAGGCGGACAAGCCGATCCGCTTCCAGGTCACCATCGACGGCAAGGCGCCCGGCGCCGATCACGGCGCCGACATCGACGCCGACGGCTTCGGCACCATCACGCACACCCGCCTTTATCAGCTGGTGCGCCAGTCCGGCGCGGTGCGCGAGCGGACCTTCGAGATCCGCTTCCTGGAGCCCGGCGCGCAAGCCTTCACCTTCACCTTCGGCTGAGGAGATCCGCCATGTCGTTCCTTGTCAGGTTTTTCGTCGGCCTGTCCGTCTTCCTGTCGCCCTGCGCCTATGACAGCGACCCGGAAGAGGCGTCACCGATTACATCGTATGCGATTAAAATCGATTGACACGGCCATCTTCCTCGATCAGTTTAGTCATGTTCGATTTAATCGCGTTCGATTTTAACAATTCACCCCCTGGAGAAAGTCCCCATGAAGTCCTCGCATTCCGCCTTCGCCGCCACCCTCGCCTTGACCCTGCTGGCCGCGTCCGGCAGCGCCCTCGCCGATGGCGGCCAGAAGCCGCAGATGGAGAAGTGCTACGGCGTCTCGCTGGCCGGCAAGAACGACTGCTCGGCGGGCGCCGGCACCTCCTGCGCCGGCACCTCGGAAGCCGATTACGACGGCAAGGCCTGGACGCTGGTCGAGAAGGGCACCTGCACCCAGATCAAGACCCCGAAGGGCTTCGGCTCGCTGGAGCCGAAGAAGTGAGCCTGACCCTCGCCCGGGGCCTGCTATCGCGCGCCATTCCCGACGACGCGCTGCTGTTCCTCGCCCGGATCGGCATCGCTCCCACCTTCTTCCTCTCGGGAAGAACCAAGGTCGAAGGCCTTCTCACCCTGAAGCAGTCGACCTACCAGCTGTTCCAGTACGAGTACGCCCTGCCGGTGGTCGATCCCGATCTGGCGGCGCATCTCGCCACCTATTCCGAGCACCTGTTCCCCATCCTGCTGGTCGCCGGCCTGCTGACCCGCGTATCGGCGACGGCCCTGCTGATCATGACGCTGGTCATCGAGGCCTTCGTCTATCCCTCGGCCTGGCCGACCCACATCCTGTGGGCCGCGCTGCTGCTTCCCCTGATCGCCCGCGGTCCCGGCCGCTGGTCGCTCGACCGTCTTCTTTTCGCCTGACTGGACCCTCGATCATGAAATCCACCGCAAAGCTTCTGTCTGCCGCCGCCCTAGCCATCCTGGCCGCCGCCGGCTCCGCGTCCGCCGCCGAGACGCCGGTTCCGGCCGGCGCCAAGAACATCCTCATCGTCCCCGGCGCCTTCGTCGATGGCTCCGGCTGGCGGGTGGTGCACGACATCCTGATCCACAAGGGCTACACCGTCACCGTGGCGCAAGAGCGCTTCGGCTCGATCCATGACGACGTCGCGCTCATCAACCAGCTGATCACCCGCCAGGACGGCCCGACCGTGCTGGTCGGCCATGATTACGGCGGGTCGGTCATCTCGTTCGCCGGCACCCGCCAGAAGGTCAAGGCGCTGGTCTATGTCGCCGGGCTGCAGCCCGACATCGGCGAAAGCGCCTCGATGCTGCTGAACTCGATGCCGGCGGCCAGCGACGATTTCCGCCCGACCCTCGACGGCAAGGTGGTGTTCGACCGCGCCAAGTTCGGCGAGGACTATGCCGGCGACCTCTCGACCAACCGCACCGACTTCATGGCCGCCTCGCAGGTTCCGATCATGGCGGCGGCGCTGGCCGGACAGGTGCTGAGCTCGCCCGGCGCCTGGCGCGGCAAGCCGAGCTACGGCATCGTCGCTACCGACGACCGCGTGGTCAGCCCCGATCTGCAGCGCTGGATGTACCACCGCGCCGGTTCGTCGGTGACGGAGATCAAGGCCAGCCACGCCGTCTACATCTCGCAGCCCGAGCAGGTGGCGGCGGTGATCGAACAGGCGGCCCTCGCCGCCAAGTGATTCGGGCGATCCCCCGAATGGAGGCGGCAGACAACCGCCGCCTCGAATCCCCCCAGCATCCAGGAGTATTTCATGTCCAATCGCTTCGCCACCGCCGCCGCCATCCTGGCCCTCGGCATCGTCTCGCTCGGCACCGCCGCCTCGGCCGCCGACGGCCCGCAGAAGGAACAGCCGGGCCGCTGCTACGGCGTCAATAGCTGCAAGGGCGAAAGCCTGTGCGCCACCGCCCATCACGACTGCAAGGGCCTGAACGACTGCAAGGGCCAAGGCGTGGTCGTCAAGACCAAGACCCAGTGCCTGGCCGAAGGCGGCACCCTGACCGAACCGAAGTGACGGCCGGGCGGGCCCGGTCCCCCCCGCCGGGCCCGCCGACCTGAAAGCGAGCACCATGTCCAACAAGAATCCCCGTTTCTCCGGCTTCGGACTCGGTCTGCGCCGGGAGCATTACCGCGATTTCCTGGAAAGCCAGGTGCCGGTCGATTTCATCGAGGTCATCTCCGAGAATTTCATGGTCGCCGGCGGCCGCCCGCGCCACGTCCTGCGCCAGGTGCGCGAGCGCCATCCGGTGGCGCTGCACGGCGTGTCGATGTCGGTCGGCTCCGCCTCGGGTGTCGATCGCGACTATCTGCTGCGCTTGAAGGCGCTGGCCGACGAGATCGAGCCCTTGTTCGTCTCGGACCATGTCAGCTGGTCGCGGACCGGCGGCTTCACCGCGCATGATCTGCTGCCCGTCCCTTACACCGAAGAGGCGCTGGACGTGGTCTGCGCCAATGTCTCGCGGGCGCAGGACGTGCTGAAACGTCCGATGCTGCTGGAAAACCCGTCCAGCTACCTCACCTTCGGCAGCTCGACCATGAGCGAATGGGAATTCATCGGCGAGATGGCGCGGCGCACCGGCTGCGACCTGCTGCTCGACATCAACAACATCTATGTCAGCGGCGCCAATCACGGCTTCGACCCGCTGGCCTTTCTCGACGGCATTCCGCTGGACCGGGTGCGCCAGATCCATCTGGCCGGCCACAGTCAGGGCCGCGACCTGCTGATCGACACCCACGACACCCCCGTCCGCGACGAAGTATGGGATCTCTACGCCCGCGCCGTCGCCCGTCTGGGCCCGGTAGCGACCATGATCGAGCGTGACGGCAACATTCCGCCACTTTCCGAACTGCTGGACGAGCTGTTCGTCGCCCGCCGCCTGTCCGCGGATAGCCACGCAGTGCTGGCCGAGGCGGTGTGATGCTGGGCCGTCTGCAGGAGGATTTCCGCGCCTGGCTGGTCTCCGGCGAGGACCAGGCCGCGGCGCCGTTCGGCGCCGGCGCCGAAGCGGGGCTGGCGGTCTATCTCAACAATTACCGGACCCAGCTGCTGAACTGCCTCAAGATTTCGTTCCCGGTGGTGCGGTCGCGCATGGGCGAGGACGCCTTCCGCGAAACCGCCATCGCCCATATCGACCGCCGGCCCCCGCGTAGCTGGACCCTGGACGCCTATGCCGAGGACTTCCCGGCGACGCTGACCATGCTCCACCCCGACAATCCCGACCTGCACGAGCTGATCTGGATCGAGCAATCCCTGGCCGACGCCTTCGTCGGGCCCGATGCCGAACCCCTGGCGCTGGAGGCGCTGGGCGCCGCCGATTGGGAGACCGTGCGCCTGGTCTTCGCCCCGACCCTGGTCAGCCGTCCGGCGACGACCAACGCCGCGGCGGTCTGGACCGCTCTGCGGCAGGACGAGTCCCCGCCCGAGGCGGAAATGCTGTCCGAGCCGGCCGGCCTGATCGTCTGGCGGCGCGGCCTCGACGCCTTTATCGAACAGATCGACGCGGCGGAATACCAGGCGCTTCAGGCCATCGTCCGGCATGGCAGCTTCACCGCCCTCTGCGCCGCGATGGTCGAGCGGGAAGGCGAGGAGAAAGGCGTCGCCCTGGCCGCCACCCTGCTGTCCGGCTGGCTGCGGCGGGGGCTGGTCGTCGGTTTGTCGGAGTAGCCGCCCTTTATTTTCGCCGGCCGCGAAACAAGATGTGTATCGCACTGCAACATGGGTTCATCTCCCGATATGAGCGATAGACACGTTTTGACCCGCGGCCTCACCTTGTCGATGGCGACCGCCACCGGACTGGCGGTCGCCAATATCTATTACAACCAGCCGATGCTGGGCGTGATCGAGCGCGACCTGCCGGGCGCGTTCGCCACCCTGATTCCCACCGCCACCCAGCTCGGCTACGCCGGCGGCCTGTTCCTGCTGGTGCCGCTGGGCGACATCCTCGAGCGCAAGAGGCTGATCGTCATCCAGTTCCTGCTGCTGGCCGCCGCGCTGGTGACGGCGGCGCTGGCACCGGGCGCGGCGGCGCTGGCCCTGTCCTCGGTGCTGGTCGGCGCCGCCGCCACGGTCGCCCAGCAGATCGTGCCCTTCGCCGCCCATCTGGCGCCGGCGGAGAAGAGAGGCGCGGTGGTCGGGACGGTGATGGCGGGCCTGCTGAGCGGCATCCTGCTCAGCCGCACCCTGGCCGGCTTCGTCGCCAGCCATGCCGGCTGGCGCGAGATGTTCTGGCTGAGCGTGCCGCTGGCGCTGGCCGCCGGCGCCTGGATGGCGGTGCGGCTGCCGCGCCACCAGCCCGACACCGACCTGACCTACCGGCAGCTGATGGGATCATTGGCCCATCTGTGGCGCGAATTCCCGGAATTGCGTTTCGCCGCCGCGACCCAGGCGGCGCTGTTCGCCGCCTTCACCGCCTTCTGGACCATCCTGGCGCTGCATCTGCAGCATCCGCCCCTGTCGATGGGGGCCGACATCGCCGGCCTGTTCGGCATCGTCGGCGCGGTGGGGATCCTGGCCGCCCCCCTGGCGGGACGGATCGCCGATCGCCATGGCCCGCACCGGGTGGTGGCGCTGGGCGCCGGCCTGACCCTGCTGTCCTGGGTGGTGTTCGGCCTGTGGTCGTCGCTGCCGGGATTGGTGGCCGGCGTCATCATTCTCGACTTCGCCGTCCAGGGCGCGCTGATCTCCAATCAGAGCCTGATTTACGCCCTGCGCCCGGAAGCGCGGGCCCGCCTCAACACCGTCTTCATGAGCGTGATGTTCCTCGGCGGCTCGGCCGGCTCGGCGGCCGCCACCCAGGCCTGGCAGCAGGCCGGTTGGAGCGGCGTGTCGGCGCTCGGCGTGGGCCTGGGCGCCCTCGCCTCGCTGATCCAGGTCGTCGGCCTCAGGCGCCGCCGGGGCCTAGCTCTGCTCGGCGCGGACGTTGGTAAGGAATGAACCGACCTCTCCGTTCAGCGACTCGACCACCTTGGCAAGGCTATCGGCGCCCCAGATGACCCTCAGCGTGCCGGTGCAGGAGGCGACCGACGCCTTGGACAGCAGGGACACGCTGGCGGTGACCTCGGAGGCGCGCCGCGCCACGCTTTCGATATTGTTGGCGATCTCCTGCGTCGCCGCTTCCTGCTGCTGGACGGCGCCGGCGATGGCGGCGGAAAATTCGTCTATCGAGCGGATGGTGCCGGCGACGCCGCCAATGCTGACGGTCATGAGCCGCGTCGATTCCTGGATCGCGGCGACCTGACGGGTGATTTCCTCGGTGGCGCGCCCGGTCTGGGTGGCCAGCGCCTTCACCTCGCCCGCCACCACGGCGAAACCCTTTCCCGCCTCGCCGGCCCGCGCCGCCTCGATGGTGGCGTTCAGCGCCAGGAGATTGGTCTGGCTGGCGATATCGCTGATCATTCCGACGATCTCGCCGATCGACTGCACAGCCGCCGACAGCGTATCCATTTGCGCCGTGGTGGTGCCGACGTCGCTGACCGCCTGACGGGCGATCGCGGTGGATTTCGCCACCTGTCCGGCGATCTCGTTGACCGACGAGCTCAGTTGCTGCGTCGCCGCCGAGACCACGGAGGCCAGTTCCTTGGCTTCCTTGGCCGCTTCGGCGACGACGACGGAGCGGCCGCCGCTCTTGTTGGAGTGATCGGCCATGTGGTCCGAGGTCCGGCGGATCTTCGAGGTCGCGGCGACCACCTCGCTCACCTTCGAATGAACCGTCTCCTCGAAGCGATCGGCCAGATCGTTCAGCATCTTGCGGCGCGTCTCGACCGCCAGGCGCTCGGACTCGGCCTGATCGGCCTCCAGCCGCTGGCGGGCCTCGCTGTGCTCGCGAAATACCTGGGTCGCCCGCACCATGCCGCCGATCTCGTCGCCGCACTCGGCGCCGTCCAGGCGCACCGAGACATCGCCGGCGGACAGGCGGGCCATCGCCGAGGCGAGGTCGGTCACCGGCCGCACGATCGAGCGCACCACCACCGCCATCACCGCGCCGGTGAAGGCCAGAAGCGCCAGCACCCCGCCCGCCAGCAGCAGCAGCGAGCGCTCGGCGCCGTCGCGCAGGCGCTCTGCCTGGTCGCGGATCTCGCCGCTCAGATGATCCTCGACCGTCTTGACCGCGTCGACGCGCCGCGTCGCGGCGGCGAACCACGCCGGGCCGGCGACGCCGCCGACCGAGCCGCTGTTCAGGCTGTCGATCGCCGCGGCGCGCATCCGCCGCACCGGCTCCTCGACCTCGGCGGTCAGGGCGGCGGCCAGGGCGTGGCGCGAACCGGCCGAAGCGTCGCGCTCGAAGGCCGCGAAGGATTGCTGCTGGCGCGCCCCCAGCTCGACGAAGCGCCGATAGACCGCCGGCTCGAATTTCCCCGCGGCGAAGCCGGCGGCGCCGATGGCGCGTTCCTGGCCGGCGCTCTCCTTGGCCTCGGTCAATTCCAGCAGCGATGCGACCAGCCGGGCGCTGTCCATGTCCGGACTGACCGAGCCGACGCGGGCAACCAGGCCGATCAGCCGGTCGACCGCGCCGGTATAGCCCGCCACCATGTCGGCCAGCGCCACCTCCTGGCGATCGACGCGGCCGCGCAGATCGGCGAACGGTTTGAGGCCGTCCCGTACCGCCTCGATCGCGGCGGATCCCACCGCTTCGGCGGCGCCCGGGCTGAGACGGGCGAGATCGGCGGTCAGTTCGGCCAGTCGGCGGTCGGTCTCCTGGCGTTGCCGTGTCAGATCCGACCCGAACTGGGCGCCCTTGCTGCCGAGGAACAGCGCCGAGGCGCCGCGCTCGCGCTGGATTTCGTGGATGGCGGCATTGGCCTGCACCGCCACCTCGACGATCTCGCCGAGCCGCTGGGCTTGCCGTCTGGTTTCGATATCCCGCCCGATCAGCAACACCGACAGAAGAAGAAGGGCGATAATGGCGGGGATCACGCCGGCGATCACCCGTCGACCGACGCGGATATTTCTGAGCATCGCAGCCGCACTCCACCCTATGGGAGAGTTCTATAATCTAGCAGAACCGCGGGGTTGTGGCGAAGAGAACAGAAAAACGCTAAAGTCTTCGGGTCCAAGGAGAATACCGGTGCTGTCAAAAGCTCTGCGCGCGCTGTGCGCCGCGTTCGCCTGCGTTTTCCTGGCCGCATCCGCCGATGCCGCGGATCGTCCCCTCAGCCTCCTCGTCGTCGACAGCCAACCTACCGAACCTTATCGCAGCGTTACCGCCGCGATGCTGGCCTTTCTGGCCGAGCACGGCTATTCCGAGGCGACCGGGCTGCGCATCGTCCGCCTGTCGCTCGGGCAGCACGAAGGACAGGCGGAGAACATCTGGAAGCATTATGACGGCCGCGATTTCTCGGTGGTCTATGTCTCGGGCACCCTGGCGGCCCGGGCCTTCGCGGCGATCATGCGCCGCGAGCCCGACAGCCGCCTGGTCTTTTCCGCCGTCACCGATCCGGTGGGTGTCGGGCTGATCGACGGGTTCGGCACCCCACCGACGCGCAACATCACCGGGGTTTCCATCCTGGTGCCGATCAAGGACCGGCTGCGTTTTGCCCGGCGGATGTTGCCGCAGGCCCGCACCTTCGGCTGCGTCTACAGCGACATGCCGCAATCGGCCAGCTATCGCCGCTGGGTCGAGGAAGCCCTGGCCGCCGACCCGGAATTCAAGGATATCCGCGTGCTGTTCCGCCGCGTCGAATTCGTTCCCGGCGATCAGGGCACGAAGCGAATGGTCATGTTGGCCACGGCTCAGGTCGAGGCGCTTGCGCCCGAGGTCGACGCCTTCTTGGCCCCGGTCGATCCCCTGGGGTTGGTGCCGGAATTCGATTCCATGGTGACGCAGACCACCAACAAACCGCTGATCGGCATCATCGAACCGGATGTGCGGGACAAATGGGGAGCGACGATGACCA
>Ga0213872_10001102_pt1 | contig 18493 bp, 16 predicted proteins | sample VelepicomBERX_R2_FD_160071 | JGI IMG/M metagenome (GOLD analysis project Ga0213872, IMG submission 160071) | Rhizosphere microbial communities from Vellozia epidendroides in rupestrian grasslands, the National Park of Serra do Cipo, Brazil - RX_R2 | ecosystem: Host-associated > Plants > Roots >...
TTCATCGCGTTTCCTCACTTCCTGAATCTCCACGATTCTGATTTCGCCCGACCAATCGAATAACACCCGGAAATTACCCACTTTGAGGCGATATCCGTATTCATGATTCGTGAGCGCCTTTACGTTTCTGCATGCTGGCATCGCCTCCAGCAACTTTACCGCGTCACGAATCTGATACTGAGAAGAAGTTTCAAGCTTACGAAGTTGTTTAGCCGCCTTGACAGTCCATTTAATGAAATTCATGCGATTTTATTATAGCCTTAATATAGCTTTATGCAATGAAAACACTCTATTCCTTAATGGACAGGCCCTTGGTTATGCTTCAAGGACGCCCAGTTACCATGGCACCGGCCGTTGAATCGACAACCGTGGGGGCCCCAATATTCCGCGCCAGGAATTTTTCGACGTGACTCCAGAAATCGACTTTATCCTCGACCAGCTTCCAGCCGTGCCCCTCTTCCGGATAGACGATCCATTCGACGTCGGAATTGGTCTTCCTGACGGAATCGTAGAATTTCTCTCCGTGGATTTTCGGTACGCGCTCGTCGACACCGCCATAGGCCATCAGCAGCGGCTGTTTGATGCGCGCCGCCTGTTCGATCGGCGACGTGGCTTTGAGTTGCGCGGCATCCTTCTCGCGATCGCCAATAATGATCGGCATCCCGTATTGTTTCCAGCTATCGGAAAAGTCGCTCCAGCTGACCGAATACATGAGATCGATGTCGGTCACACCTACCCACTCGAAGCCGCAGCGATATAAATCCGGGTCATTGATCAGTCCCATCAGCGTCGCATAACCGCCGTAACTGGCGCCGCCTATGCAAATGCGTTTGGGGTCGGCAATGCCTTGCGCGATGGCCCACTTGACGCCATCGGCGACGTCGTCCTGCATCGCCAGACCCCATTGCTTCCAACCGGCTTTGAAGTGTTTCGACCCGAAGCCTTCGCTGCCGCGGAATTCAGGTTCCAGTACGACATAGCCGCGCGAAGCCAGGAATTCCGCTTCCGGATTCCATCTCCAATAGCCGCCACGCACGAAGGGCCCGCCATGCACCAGCACCACCATCGGCAGGTTCTTGCCAGCCGGTCCGCGCGGCATGGTGATATAGGCTGGCACAATGAGACCGTCGCGCGCCTGGTAACGCACGATGTCCTTGTGCCCCATCTGCTTGGGGTCGACGGCTGGATGGGAGGAACCGAGCTTGACCAGCTTCTTGGTCTCCCTGTTATAGAGCAGAAAGATAGACGGCTGCACATCGGAAAACGCTTCAATGACAATATAGGGCGTCTCGGGCCGGCGCGGCGGTTCCAAGCGATTGGTGGTGGTTTGCAGGCGCACATCCACTTCCTTTTGTAGCGCCGCCATGTCGGCATCGAACCATTGCGTGATTTCTCCGTCAAGCTGGTAACGCATCCCCAGCAACTTGCCATGGTTCAGTATCAATGTAGGGAAGATGTCGAAATTTTCCGAGTACGCCACCGGTTCCGGCAGCAAGGCATTGTGTGCAAGGTCGTAGCGATAAACGGTAGTCTTGTCCTTGCCGTTCGCACTCTGAACATAGAGCGTGCCATCCTCGGCGTAGTGCAGCGGCCAGAAGGCGTTGTCGCTCAACTCTTCGAATTCCGCGAACTTGCGCCATTGCCCGGTTGCCGGATCGTTGTAACGCAGCTCGACCATCTTGCCCCGATGCGACTGCGCAATCCGCGGCACGCCCTCCCGATCCACCAGCCATTTCGTCGAATAGATCGGTATATCGAGAACCTTAATCCGCCCGGTAACCGTATTGAGGCGCTCCAACTCGGAGTAGGTATCCACGTGCTTGCCATATCCTTCGACTTTCTCGACAAACACGTCGTTGGAGTCCTGTTCCGCCGTGGTGCCGGCAAAAAAAGTATTCCACGGCAAAACCTGCTCATCGTCTCCGCCCAATTTGAGGTAGCGGTAGTCTCGGGCGACCAAGCGCCGGAAATCACTGCCGTCGCGGTTCACCGCGAACAAGCCCGGCGCCAAGCTATTGGCCCAATCACCCGGAGGAATCCGCAGATCGGTGAGATTGAAGACCAGGCGCTTGTCGTTCACCCAGTGGAACATGCCGACGTCGTAGCCATCGAACGAGGCCACCGGTTTCGGCGTCATCGTCTCGAGATCAAGCACGGCCAATACCGCACGCCCATCGTTGGCCTTGCTGGCGAGGCGGATCGCCACAAAATGCCCATCGGGGGACATGGTCGCGCCGCTCATGGTGGCGTTCTCGAAGAAAGTTTCGATCGGAACTGGTGCGGCCGAAACATTGGCCGAGAATAAAGGCACACACAAAAGCGTGAGCGCCGCCAACAAGCGACTGACTAACGGCATGACGTCTCCCTGTGATTCTTCTTTTTGTTTGACCACAAACGTCAACGTACCGAAGCGGCACGTCTCCGCTTCGGTATTACGGCGATAAGGAATTACTTCTTGGTCTTGTCGGCCGGAGGGACGAACGGGAAGCTGCCGCTGAACATGTTCTTGGCCTGGCTTTGCATCTGCTCTTGCATCTGCAGGAACAGCGCCTTGCTCTGTTCGATGTAGTTGCCCATCATGCCCTGCATCATGGGGCCCTGCACGTTCATGAACTGGGTCCAGGTTTCGGGGTTGAAGGGTTTGCCGCCGTATAGCTCTTTCGAGTTTTCAGTGAGCTTGTTCTGGATGTCGATGAAGGCCTGGATATTCTTTTCCAGGTAGGAACCCATCATGCCCTGCATCGCATGGCCGTAGTAACGGATGATTTGCGACAGCGCGCTGCTGGAAAACATCGGCGCGCCGTTGGCTTCTTCTTCCAGGATGATTTGCAGCAGGATGCTGCGCGTCAGGTCTTCCTCGGTTTTGGCGTCGACGACAGTGAAATCTTCATTGTCGAGCACCAGTTGCTTGACGTCGGTCAGCGTGATGTAAGAACTGGTTTGTGTATCGTACAGACGGCGATTCGGATACTTCTTGATCAAGCGCTCTGCGGACTTTTTTGCACTAGTCATCGGAATTCCCTTGTTATTGCGTCGCAACGCGCTTACGAAAAAGTGAACGTGCGTTCACTACCACTGGTTCCATTATAGTGCGAGAAATTGGGCGTTTATGCAATACCTCCGGGTTGATGCGGGTGCAGCAATGGTGCGATGCAGCAGGATGATGGGTGCAGCAATTTAGCGGAGGCGATAATTAATTTGAGGCGGCTAGCCGCCTGAGGTCAGGTGGTTCGACCGCAGTCTAAGCACCAACGGAGTCTGCGCTTGCAGGCGCAGACCGTTCACCAGGCGGGAAGCCATGCTTCCCGAATCCCCTGGTTCACCCCATGTGAAGCCCGCCATTGAGCGAGAAGTCCGACCCGGTAGCGTAGCCGCCTTCGTCCGAAGCAATCCACGCCACGATGGAAGCGATTTCCTCGGGTTCGCCCAGGCGCTTGACCGGGATGCCGGAGACGATCTTGTCCAGCACGTCGGGGCGGATGGCGCGCACCATGTCGGTACCGACGTAGCCCGGGGACACCGTGTTGACGGTCACGCCCTTGGTCGCCACCTCCTGGGCCAGCGCCATGGTGAAGCCATGCAGACCGGCCTTGGCAGTCGAGTAGTTGGTCTGACCGAACTGACCCTTCTGGCCATTGACCGAGGAGATGTTGATGATGCGCCCGCGGCCGCGCTCGACCATGCCGTCGATCACTTGCTTGGTGACGTTGAACAGCGAGTTGAGATTGGTGTCGATGACGGCGGACCAGTCCTCCTTGGACATCTTGCGGAACTGGCCATCGCGCGTGATGCCGGCATTATTGACCAGCACGTCGACTTCGCCGATCTCGGCCCTGACCTTGGCAAAGGCCATGGTGGTCGAATCCCAGTCGGCGACGTTGCCTTCGGAGGCGTGCACGTCGTAGCCCTGCGAACGCATTTCCGCCACCCACTTGTCCTTGCGCGGCGAGTTCGGTCCGCAGCCGGCGACGACGGTATAGCCATCGTGGCACAAACGCTTGCAGATCGCGGTGCCGATGCCGCCCATGCCACCCGTTACATATGCGATTCGTTTTGTCATTTTCGTCTCCTTTTGCACACTGTCCAATGTTTTACCACTGACTACGATTTTATTATTATGCTTTTTCCCTATGCTTTTACTTTTACGTAGCGTCCCGGCGCGGCCTCGATAGGCTGATACTTGGCGTTGCCGAATTTGCGCGGCGGCTTCACTTTCTTGCCGGCGTTCTCGCTCAGGAAGTCTGCCCACTCCACCCACCAGCTGCCCGGCATTTCGGTAGCGCCGGCGAACCAGTCATCGGCGTCAGCGGGCAAGGCGGCATTGACCCAGTAATTGCGCTTTTTCTTGGCCGGCGGATTGATCACGCCGGCGATGTGGCCCGAAGCGCCGAGCACGAAGCGGTTTTGCTTGCGCTTTTTCGGGTTGAGCAGATTGGTGGAGGCATAGGCCGCCGTCCACGGAACGATGTGGTCTTCGCGCGAGGCATACATGAAAACAGGCGCGTCGATCTTGCCGAGGTCGACCTTCTCACCGGCCACGGTCAGTTTGCCCGCCACCTTGAGGCCGTCTTCCAGGTAGAGATTGCGCAGGTACCAGCAGAACATCGGCCCCGGCAGATTGGTGCTGTCGGCATTCCAGTACAGCAGGTCGAAGGCTTGCGGGTACTCGCCCTTGAGGTAATTCGAGTGCACATAATTCCACACCAAGTCATTCGGGCGCAGGCTGGAAAAGGCCGAGGCGAAGTCGCGGCCCGGCATCAGGCCGCCCTTGCCGATCGCATGCTCGCGCAGGGCGACCTGGGCTTCGTCGATGTAGACGTCGAGGATGCCGGTGTTGGAGAAGTCGAGCAGCGAGGTCAGCAAGGACATGCTGGCGGCCGGCTTTTCGCCGCGCGCGGCCAGCACCGACAGCGCCGTGGACAGGATGGTGCCGCCCACGCAGAAACCGAGCGTATTGATCTTGTCCTGGCCGCTGATTTCCTGCACCACCCGGATGGCGGCGATGGCGGCGTCCTCAATGTAGTTGTCCCAGGTCTGGTCGCCGAGCGAGGCATCGGGATTGCACCACGACACCAGGAATACCGTGTGCCCCTGCTCCACCGCATAGCGCACCAGCGAGTTTTCGGGCTGCAGGTCGAGGATGTAATACTTGTTGATGCAGGGCGGCACCAGCAGCAGCGGCCGCTCGAACACGGTTTCGGTCAGCGGCTTGTACTGGATCAGCTGGAACAGCGGGTTTTCGTATACCACCTGTCCTTCGCTGGTCGCAACGTTGCTGCCGACTTCGAAGGCCGATTCGTCGCTCTGGGAAATCTTGCTCTTTTGCAGATCGGCCAGCATATTGCTGAGGCCCTTGGTCAGGCTCTCGCCCTTGGTCTCGATGATCTTTTGCTGCGCCTCGGGGTTGGTCACCAGATAATTGGCCGGCGACATGGCGTCGATCATCTGCTGTACGGCAAAGCGCACCTTTTGCTTGGCGCGCGCCGGCACCTGCACGCTGTCGGCCAACTCGAGCAGGAAGCGCGCGTTGAGCAGGTAGGCAGCGGCGTTGAAGGCATACAGCGGATTGGAATGCCAGGCCTGGGCGGCAAAGCGGCGGTCGGCGATGGCCGGCGGCTTGTGCGCCATGGTGTTCTGGCACAGCGCCGTGAATTCGGCGAGGTAATCGGCTTGCAGCTTGGCGATGGTGCCGGGGGCGATCAGCTTGCCCAGCTCGTCCACCGTTTCCTGCGGCATGGCAGCCATGTTCGGCATGCCGGGGATATTGGGCAGCTGTTGCTGTTGCAGCCACTTCTGCCATTCTTGCCAGGCGGCCGGGTCGGCCAGCTTGGTAAGCCACTCCGGCGTTTGCATCGCCGTGAAATCCAGGGCCTTCATGCAGTCACTCCATTAAAATAAGACTTTAACTTCTGCTATGAGTTCTGCATGTACATTGTTGCGATCGGATGGATGTATGTCGTCCTCATGATGTCCATCTCCGAGGCCACGCCAGTGGCAGGTGTGATGACCTTCCTGCTGTACGGCGCGTTCCCCGTGGCAATCATTCTATATCTATTGAACACGCCAAAACGCCGGCAACAGCGCGAAGCCGAAAAAAAATTGCGGCAAGAGGCGATGCAGGCAAGACAGATGGCGGCACAAGCCGATATTGCAGTGCCGCAATCTGCGGGAGAGGTGGGCGCTGTATCAGCAGCCCCTGATTCAGGACTTAATCCAGATCAATGAAGCCATGCGGCCGGAGCTGCCGTCGCGTCGGTAGGAATAGAAACGCCGCTCGCGCACGGTGCAGCAATCACCGCCGCTGATGCGCTCCACCCCTACGTCACGCAGCCGCAGACGCGCCAGTGCGTAGATGTCGGCCAGGTATTTGCCGGGCTTGCCGGCTATGGGTTGAAACGCGGCCTCGGCTGCCGCATGGCGCGCAACGAAAGCCTGCAGCACGTCCTCGCCCACTTCAAAACTCTGCGGTCCGATGGCCGGGCCGAACCAGGCCAGCAGTTCGCCGGCGCCCATTCCCACCGCTAATTCGTGCATGCGTACCACGGTGTTTTCCAGCACGCCGCTAGCCAAGCCGCGCCAACCGGCATGCGCTGCGCCCACCACCTTGCCGACCGTATCGCAGAACAACACCGGCAGGCAGTCAGCCGTGAGAATGGCACAGCCCACACCGGGTTCAGTGGCGACGGCCGCATCGGCCTCGCAATTCGGTGCTGCGGTCGCCGCGTCGGCCACTGCAGCGCCATGCACCTGCGACAGCCAGACCGGCCGCACCAAGCTCGGTCCTGCCAATTGCGCCAGCAGCTCACGGTTTTGCGCCACATGCTGCGGCGAGTCGTTGACGTGCTTGCCGAGATTCAGCCCGCCGCCGCCGGCGCCATCGTCAAACGGTCCGGTGCTGACGCCGCCCAGGCGCGTGGTTGCCAGTGCGCCGACATGCGGCGGCGCGTCCCATTGCGGATAGATGCAGGAGGTCATGCCGGTTTCGCCTACTCCTTAGCTTCAGCCAGCGCAGCGGCAACATCAATGCCGGCCCGCTCCAGCAAGGCCGCCATATCAGCCGGTATTGGCGCTTCCCATTCCACGTTTTTGCCGGACTTGGGATGGATCAGGCCGAGGCGGTATGCGTGCAGGGCCTGGCGCGGGAACACTGCGGCCAGATGCTGTTTGCCGTACAGCGCATCGCCCACCAGCGCGAAGCCCAGCGATTGCATGTGCACGCGTATCTGGTGCGTACGCCCGGTTTCGAGCTGGCAGCGCACCAGGCTGACCGGCTTGCCATCCAGCGTGCCGGTGGCCAGTCTTTCATAATGGGTGACCGCCGGTTTGGCCATCATGTTTTCGGACACGGCCATCTTGACGCGGTCGCGCGGATGGCGGCCGATGGCGGCATCAACCTTGCCGGCAACGCGCGGCGAACCCCATACCAGGGCCAGGTATTCGCGCTTGACCGTGCGCGCCTGCAGCTGGCGCACCAGGTCGGTTTGCGCTTCCAGGGTCTTGGCCACCACCATCAGGCCGGTGGTGTCCTTGTCCAGCCTGTGCACGATGCCGGCGCGCGGCACCCCGGCGCTGGCGGGAACATGGTGCAGCATGGCGTTCAACAGCGTGCCCGACCAATTGCCGGCCGCTGGATGCACCACCAAGCCGTTCGGTTTGTCGATCACGACGATGGTGGCGTCTTCGTGGACGATGGCCAGCGGAATCGCTTCCGCCTGGAACGGCAGTTCGTCCGGCGCGGCCTGCGGCTCGATCACGACCTTCTCGTCGCCCAGCACTGCCGCCTTGGCCTTGGCCGGTTGGCCATCCACGGTGACGCGGCCGGATTCTATCCATTGCTGGATGCGGCTGCGCGAAAACTGCGGAACCAGCCTGGACAAGGCCTTGTCCAGGCGTTCGCCGCGAAAATCGGCGTTCAGCTGCACGGTGATGGGCGACATGCCGGGCAAGCCGCCCGTACCCTGTTCACTCGCTTCTTCGCTCTCGTCTTCGTCCAGCTCCGCGTCGATATCTTCGACCAGGTAGGCAGATTCGGCCGCAGTTTCGACCTCGGGCAATGTTTTACGTGACTTCGGCAATTCGGTGATTCCTATAGGCTATAATCGACAGCTATTTGTGGGTTGGCGGGTCTTTCCGTAGCCCATTTGCGAGAAAATGAAGCAAAGAGACATGCAGATCAAATACGTATCCAATACCGCTGTGTTGACCTTGGCCCTGCTGCTATCGGCCTGCGGTTCGCTGTCGACTGAAAAAGATGAGACCAAGAACTGGTCGGCCGAGAAATTATACTCGGAGGCCATGGACGAGTTGAACAACGGCGGCTTCGAAAAGTCCGTCACGCTGTTCGAAAAGCTCGAATCGCGCTATCCCTTCGGTGTCTATGCCCAGCAGGCGCAGATGGAAATCGCCTACGCCCACTATCGTGCAGACGAGCAGCCGGAGGCGATTGCAGCGGTCGAACGCTTCATCAAGCTGCATCCGAACCATCCCCAGGTCGACTACATGTATTACCTGCGCGGCCTGATCAACTTCAACGACAAGCTCGGCCCGCTCGACTGGATCTCGAACCAGGACCAGACCGAACGCGACCCCAAGGCCGCGCGCGAAGCTTTCGACTCGTTCAAGCTGCTGGTGGACCGCTATCCGGACAGCAAATACGCACCGGACGCCATCATCCGCATGAAGTACCTGGTCAACACCATGGCCAAGTACGAAGTGCATGTCGGCAACTACTACTATCGCCGCGGCGCCTATGTGGCCGCTATCAACCGCGCCCAGACCGTCATCAAGCAATTCACCGGCACGCCTGCCACCGAAGACGCGCTCTATCTGATGATGCGCTGCTACGACCGCCTCGGCCAAACCGACCTGCGCGACGATACCGAGCGCGTATTCAAGGCCAATTACCCGGACAGCACGCTGCCGGCCACCGGCGGCCGCGTCAGGGTCAAGCCTTGGTGGCAGTTCTGGGGCTAATCGGCCACACTGAACAATGCCGGGTTCACCCGGCATTTTTATTTGGACGTTCCGGTGCAAGCGAACAGGGAAAACCTGGGTCTGAACTGGCCCGTTCGTTTTGGCGGAAACTGTACCTGTCTGCTCGCCGCCTGCGCCGCTAAAATCGTCTTTCCACCAATCCTGCGGGTGACGGCATGAGTATCACGATACTGGGGCGCGCCTCCTCGATCAACGTCAAGAAAGTGCTGTGGACTTGCGCGGAACTCGGACTGGCGTTCGAGCGCGAGGACTGGGGCGGCAATACGCGCCCGACCACCTCGCCGGAATTCCTGGCCTGGAATCCCAACGCCATGGTGCCGGTCATACGCGACGGCGAATTCGTGCTGTGGGAATCAAACAGCATCATCCGTTACCTGGCCAACCGCTATGGCGACGCCGTGCTCTACCCTGCGGAGCCGACCGCGCGGGCCCGCGTCGACCAATGGATGGATTGGCAGGCAAGCGATCTCAACCGCTCGTGGAGCTATGCATTCATGGCCCTGGTGCGCGAATCGCCCGCCCACCGCGACAAGACGCAGATTGCGGCCTCCTGCGACGACTGGGCGCGCCACATGGCGATCCTGGACCGGCAACTGGAAGCCGGCGCCTATGTCACGGGTGCTGCATTCACGCTGGCCGATATCCCCATCGGTCTGTCGGTGCATCGCTGGTTTTCCACGCCTTTCGAGCATGCCAAGTTTCCGGCCGTGGAAGCGTATTACAAGCGCCTGCGTGAACGCGCCGGCTTTCGCGAGTACGGCGCCAACGGCACGCCTTGATTTCCGCCCGCCCCATTTCCTTCCCGCACATCATGCAGACCCACACTGCCATCGCCTTCGCCGCCATCGCCTTTCTGACCATACTCAGCCCCGGCCCTGCAGTGCTGCTGTCGCTGAAGAATGGCGCCAGTTTCGGGGCGCGTTCGGTGATGTGGTCGGCATTCGGCAATATTTCCGGCGTATTTTGCCTGTCCTGCGCGGCGATACTCGGGCTGGGACTGATGCTGCAGTCTTCGGCCACGCTGTTCGCCTTCGTCAAACTGGCCGGCGCGGGCTACCTGTTTTACCTGGGATTCAAGCAATTTTTCAGCCGGGGCAAGGGGATAGGAGAACTCCCGGCCACTGCAGCGGGGACAGCCGCGCCGGCTGCCGCACGCTTGTTTGCCGAAGCATTTTTGACTGCCGGCACCAACCCCAAGGCCCTGTTGTTCTTCACTTCGCTGTTCCCGCAATTCGTCGACAGCGCGGCGCCCCTGATGCCGCAGTTCTTCACGCTGACCGGGATTTTCATGGCGATCTCGTATGCCGTGCACATCGGCTACGCGCTGTTCGCCGCCCGTGTCGCCAGGCTCATGACGCAGCCGGGCTACGCCGCCTGGCTCAATCGCGTGGTCGGCGCGACCTTCATCGGCTTCGGCGCCCTGTTGCTGTCGCTGCGCCGGCAAAGTTCCTGAAGAAGCCTGGCCAAATAAAAAACGGACCTCGCGGTCCGTTCTTTTGTACTTGGCCCGGAGTTCAAAGACTCGAGGTCATCTTCGCGTCGTCGCAGGTATTCGGCTTGAATTCGGCGCCGCCAATCGGCTTGCCGTCTATGCCTTGATACATGTAGGCCACGGTCACACCGTGATTGAAGAAGTTACGCACCTGGGCATTGCTGCACAGATTGCTCTTGATCTGCGGGCGGATGGAATCGGCGAAGGCTTCCTTGTCGGCGTCGGAACCGGTGCGGTTGAGCAGCGTGTAGTGGTAAGAGAAATGCGAACCGGGCTCGGCGCTGACGCGATCGAGCCGGGTATCCTGGTCGATCGCTTCCGGCATGTGCTTGTTCATGAATTCGCTGACTTGGCGCAGCGACTCGTCGAACTGCTTGGCTTGGGCATCGTGCCCGCGCCCCTGCGGACTGAAGCGGCCGACGATCCCGGTGAACCAGTCGCTCAAGCCGCCAGCCTGCGCAGATAAGGTAAAGAGCATCAATATCGACGCTGCCGTGACTCTGCGCATAGAAAAATCTCCAATTTGCATACAGCTTAAGTACAAACCATTTACATGCTTGCCCGGTATTCTACGACCACCATTCTGGATGTGGCAATTATTTCATTACTTATTGAAAAAATATTAGCGAAAAACAAATGCCACACCATGAAAAATCAAGAAAAATCATGGACCTACGATCATCATTGCATCCAAGTTCCTGAGTTTCAAGATAAGACTCGCAGGTAACCAAAAAGTGCCCGCGCAGACATCCGTCACACAATTCTTTTCAAAACGGACTCAAACTTCGCGCACCAGGCCAGCGCGCCTCCGCCGGCAATCGCGGCCTGCCCGGAACCAAGTTCGCAAAACGCTGTCATAAGAATAACAATCGTTCCGGCGCAAGTCGTAAAACGCGCTGCCGTGAACCGATGATGACAACCTGTAACTTCTTGTAATGCTTCTTTCGGGGGGAAATTCCGCTTCTTATACTTCCTATAACGGCATTCCCCGCGATAGCAAGCTGGAGTGGCCGAACAAGTATCGAGAACCAGAATTGAACGAGGAAATACACGGAGCAACCCAGCATGAAAGCGCTTAAATCGATCGCACTGTTCATGGTTTTATTGGGGCCGCTGACCGCTACGGTGGCGCATGCCGACCACTTCCGTCACGGTCCGCGCGTCGGCGTGTTCATCGACCCATGGCCACTTTACTACCCGTATTACCCCTGGGGCTACTACCCCTACGGCTACCCTCCTTCGCAGGTGGTGGTCACGCAGCAGGCGCCGACCACCTATATCGAGCAAGGCACGCCGACCGCCACCGTGAATGAGCAGCCGCGCAAGGCGCCGCCGCCGAGCGACTGGTACTATTGCCGTAAGCCCGAAGGCTACTACCCCTATGTACGCAGCTGCCCGGACGGCTGGGAGCGGGTACCCGCGCAACCGCCGGGTGCGCGCTGACAGCCCACTTGAACTGCGCTGTTCGGCCCCAATTTAGCAGTACCGCAATATCCGTTAAATCTTAAGAAAGTAATTTATGCAAAGCGCCAAGAAATACCCCCCCCTGCTTGCAGCTCTGCTGTTGCTGGGCGCGTGCACCACGGTGCCGACCGGACCGACGGTTGCCGTGATGCCCGGCACCGGCAAAAGCCTGGAACAATTCAATGCGGACGACCTGGTCTGCCGCCAGTACGCCAGCAATTCGATCAGCGGGGCCGTACAGGCCAGTAATGACAAAGCGGTGGAGAGCGGCGTGGTCGGGAGCCTGATCGGCGCCGCGGCAGGTGCCGCGCTCGGCGGCAACCACCAGGGCGCTGCGGTCGGCGCGGGCGCCGGGCTTCTGGTCGGCAGCGCAGGCGGCGCCAATTCGTCGCAATACGGCAGCTACAACATCCAGCGCCGCTACGATGTCGCCTATGAACAGTGCATGTACACCAAGGGCAATAGCGTGCCGGTAGCCGGTGGCATGCGCCGCGAAAGCCGTCCGCCGGTCAGCTATGCTCCGCCGCCTCCGAACATGCCCCCGCCGCCGGATGCTCCGCACTAATATTTGCCTGATTTGCCCGCCTCCACACCACCCGATGCCGCAAGGCTCGGGTGGTTTTTTTTCAACGTAAGCGGTGGGCAGCTTACGTCATTTTTGCTGGCCCGCGGTAAGCGTCATGTTCAAAACCGCACTTAAACGTATGGACGCCTTCTGCATTTGCATTTGCACCAGGGGCCAGAAGGTCTCCTGATAGGCATTCTGCCAATCGTCCCCCTTGGTCGCCGGAACGTTGAGATAGGCCGCAAAAGAATACAGGTGCGACTCGTTGGCCCACTCTTCGACATTGCGTTCGAGCGTGCCGTATTGCGGAGCCCATATCTGACGCTGCGCGGCTGAAATGCCGGCATCCATTTCCATTGCCGTTCGCTGCACGACTTCATGGTCGAACGAAAAGTAATCAGGACCGGGCTTCCAGTTGAAATGCTTCTGAAGGATGCCGCTGTCCCAGACCGCGTGCAGATTGGTCGCCTTACCGAAGTAAGTCACGATCACGTTGTTGCCTCCCTTGTCGTCGTTGTCCTCGCCATGCAGCGGCTGGTGGATATCGCCGACCAGATGCGTCACCCATTTGAGCGCGATCAGGCGCTCCTCGTCCGGCTTGGTGCGGTCTGCCAATATGCGCGCCTGGCGCGGCAGTTCCGTGACGACGCAAGTGAGCTCGGGCACACGGTGGTTGTCCTTGTCGAAGTGGCAGTCGCGCGCTTCGTCGTAGGTCAAACCGTGCAAGGGGATGTCGACGTAATGCGCCGGTCCGGTTTCCGGATGCAGGGTGCGGTATTGATCCGGCCAGGACGAAACCTCGTCCAGGTTGCGGGAGCCTTCCAGTGCCAGCAGCCGGGCTACCTCGGCCTGCGCCACCGGCGTCAGATGCGCTTGCGCCATGTCGGCCACCATGGCATGCCCTTCCGGCCCCCAGGCATAGGCGTTCGCAGCCAGCGTCAGGGCAATTGCCGCGCCGGCTATGACGGATAGTTTCATATGCATTTCCTCCGTTCGGCTTCAGTACGATGTTTCCATGCGATGGCACTGGCCGCCAGGGCCCGGACAGGCGCCGCGGCGGCATTCAGGCGCCGGCTTCAGAAATCGGCTTGCAGCGAAACCGACAGCAGGCGCGGCGCTCCGAGATAATAATAGACTCCCGCAGGCGCAATGCCGTTAACGGTCGTGGCGTTGGATGCGCTTTGCGAGGACGGATTGCGGTATTGCGTGTTGAACACGTTGCTGACGTTGAGGCGCAAGGTCGGCTTCTTGAAAGTCTGTCCGCTGGGCAGCAGGTAGCCGGCGTCGAAATCGGCCAGATTGTAGCCGGGCGCCGCCTGATCGTTGGCCAGGGTTGCCCACTGGCTGCTGGTGTGCTGATCCTTGATGCGCGCGTACCAGACCGGTGTCTCATATTGCAGGCTCAGACCGAACTTGTACTTTGGCGTCAACGGGAACTGGTTGCCCTGGGTCGGCAGCACCTGGGTGGCGTTCAGTTGGATATTGTTTTGAATCGTGCTTTCGGTAAAACCGTACGAGGCGTAGGCCGACCAGCCGGCGATCGGCGTATTGCCGGCCTCCAGTTCGAAGCCGTGCGTCTTGACGCCGCCGGCATTGGTATAGGAACTCAGTCCGCTGATCGGGTCGTAGGCATTGGCCAGCCGATTGCGGAAGTCGACGTCGAACACAGTCGCCTGCGCGACCAGCGCCTGGCTCTGGTAGCGGTAGCCGACGTCGAGATTCCAGCTGGTTTCGGGCTGCACCGACGAGGAAAGCACAGCCTGGCCGTTAACGATGCTCACGTTGTCTCCGGTGGCTGACGAAAACGCGAAGTTCGGCGGCGCCTGCATGTTCTTGGACAAGCTGGCAAACAGCTGGTCCTCCCTGTCGAGCTGGTAGCGCACGCCGATTTGCGGCAGCAGCTCGGTATAGGTACGAACGATTTCATAGCCGACAGCCGAATTCGATCCCTCGTTGGGATAATTGGTGAAGTCGCGGCGGATGCTGGGGTTGCGCGCGCCGATGTTGATGCGCAAATCGTCGTTCAGCAGAGATACCGTGTCTTGCAGGAAAAGCTGCCATGCGGTGCTGACGGTGCGCCAGTCGCGCGCCTCGTAAGGTGAACCATCCGGGCGCAGAATGTAGTCGCTGTTGAGCCAGATGCTGGCCATGTCGCCGTTGGCATCGACCGGGACGATGGGACTGGTCTGGCGATGGTGTGCCTGCTCGAACCAGAGGCCGCCGAAGATCGTATTGTTTTCCAGGGTTTCCGTGATCGAGGTGGTGATGCCGGGGCGCTGCGTACGCGTTACGGAACTGCCGGCGACGATAACCTTGTCCAGCGTGTCGCCGTCGCCGTTCAGGTCGACGCCGACCAGCTTCCCGGTGGCCGGATTGAGAAAGCCGCTTTCCGACATCAGCTTCTGCTGGGTGCCGCCGGTGCCGTAGCCAAACCAGAAGTAAGGAATGATCTTCACATCCGTGCTGTCGTTGAGGCGGAATTTTCCGGTGGCGGAGGCAATCACGTTATCGAACGGGTTGATCGAAAGCTTGTAGTATGCGGGCGACTCGTTCGCCTCGTTTTGCGCCGTGCCGGCGACCGCCGGCAAGTGGCCGACGAAGGACGAAGAAAAATCGTAGTAATAGCCGTATTGGTTCAACTGCGCGAGACTGAGGCTGTAGAAGTTGTTGGCGACCTGGCGATTCCATAGGATCGAGGCAGTGATGTAATCGAAACGGTCGATATCGAAGCGGAAGCCGGTATCCACGTGGTCGCGCGCGGCATTGCCCGAGCCCTTCCATTTTTCCACTTCGCCATGCGAGGCGGAAATGAAGAACTTGGCGCGGTCATCGTCAAAACGGCCGCTGTCGAGGCGCAAGTAGGTCTTGATCAGATTGAGGCCGCCCACGGTCTCGATCCAGCGCACGCGCGCCTTGTCTTCGGGGTCGCAGGTGACGATGCCGAGGTTGCCGCCGGTGGCGCCGACATGCGGCGCTTCCACGTCGGTCGAACCTTGCGTGACGAATTCCGAGCAGACATTTTCCTGATCGACGAATTCCTGCGGATAGATGGCATAGTTCCCTGAATCGTTGACCGGCACACCATTGATGGTGGCGCCGATTTCAGAGCTGTTGAAGCCGCGCATCGTGATGCCGCCGCCAAACATGCCGCTGGCGTCGTAATTGTAGGCATTGACCGACGGCAGCAGCGCAAGCGACTGATAGGCATTGCTGGTGCCACGTTCCTTCGAGATTTCGTCCTGGTTGATGGTGCTGCGCGCCTTCGGTGCGTCTTCGGCCACCATCAGGCCCATACCGGCCTTATGGGCGGTAATGGTCACGACTTCGCTGTCGCCGGCGGCCATATCTTTGCTGTTATTGCCGGCCGCCGTTTGCGCTTGCGCCGCTGCTGCAAGACACAACAACTGACAGGCCAGAACGATCGGCGCAGGTGCAAACCTGCTTTTCGGCGAGTACTCGTATTTCATGCTTTCTCCCTTGGCGCTCATGAAAACGAGCCGCGGCAGCCACGAGGCACCGGCGACACGTTTCGACAATAGAAATGGTTAGTTGGCGTCCAGCCTGAGGAATGCCCCGTTCCAACGACGGTGCGGGATGAGTTCAGGCAGCACCCAAAACAGCAGGCGGATTGTAGGTTTTGTTTATTACTTGCCAATGAAGTCTTCATGACAAGGCGTGTCATATATGCCAAACATCGGACACGTGAACGCAAGCGCGTCACCGCGCGTTACCACCTAAGCGGGACGGAAAATCTCATTCATAGGAGAAAGGCGAAGCCCGGCTTCTCGTCGGCAAGGTCCGAGAGAAATGGGAGAATTGTGTCGGCTTCGTTACCTCGCGAGACGGAAGCTCCCGGCGCCGGCATTGTCTCGGCGTCCGGGGCGCTGCTTCAGAACCTCACATTGAGCGAAGCCATCCAGTTCACCCAGGTGTGCGCCACGGTGGTATTTGTATTGACCATGTCGTTGGAGTCGTTCAAGCCGCCGCCGATGTAGTCCGGATGCCACAGGTTGGTGGCGGCCAGGCGGAACTGCCAGCCCGGCATGAACTTCCATAGCACGTAAGAATCAAGCCCGGTTTTTCCGCCGGTGAAACTTTGCTGCGTCGGGCTGAGCTGGGTGGTGTAGCTCGGTACCCAGGTGACATTGGCCCCCATGCTGATCGCGCGCGATTCGACGTAGTCGAAGCCGGCATTGGCCGAAGCCGGGATCTGCCCGCCGAGATAGTTGTACGGGCCGGGAATGCCGCTGACTTGAGACCAGTAGCGCGCGGCATTGGCATGCAGTTCCACTTGCGGAAGGATGCCGATGAGTTGGTCCATCCGCATCTTGCCGTCGATCTCGATGCCGTACACCTGTGCATGGTCGAGGTTGATGGGCTGGGCGATCCAGCGACCGTTGCTTTGCAGCGTAGTGAGCGTGCGTATCACGTCGCTCACATCGCGCTCGAACAGGCTGACGCTGACCATGCCGCCGTCTTTCAGATAATGCTCGTAGGCGGCATCCATGCCCCAGGACAGTTCTGGCTTCAGGTTGGGGTTGCCTTCTGTGTCGGGATGGAAGGCATCGTTCATGGTGGAAAGCTGTATGCGCGGCAGCAGGCTGTTGGTGCCGGGGGCGCGGTAAGTGCGCGCCAGGCTCCAGCGTACCTGGTCGCTATGGCCGTCGCCGTTCTTCTCGCCGAAGCGCCACACGCTTTGCAGTGAGGGGCTGAGCACATCGCTGCGGTTGGAGATATCGTTGTCGGCCACATCGGTACTGCGCGTCGCAATGCTTTCCCAGCGCAGGCCGGCGTACCAGCCCCAGGTGTCCGAGACATTCCATTCGTCCTGGGCATAGCCGGCCAGACGCACCACCGTGGCCGAGGTTTCGTTGACTTGCGGCGGCGCATTGGCGATGTAGCCGTTTTGCATCAGCGTCGAAGTTTGCGAGCTCCAGTCGCCTTCGTAGCCCATCACGAACTTGTTATGGTCGTTGACCGGATAAGTCCATTTGCCGGCCGTGTTGCCGCCGTTGACGCGGTTGCCGGACTCCGATTCCAGCGCCTGCGGACCATTGATCGTGTTCTGCAGGTAGTGCGTATCGACATTGGAATTGAAATCGGACAGGCTCAAGGTTCCCTTGAAACTGCCCCCGGCCAGGGGCAGGACACGATCGACCGTCAGCTTGTAGACGTCGGAATCGTTGATCGAGTGGCCGATCTGGCTCGAATACCGCGGCGTGCCGATGGTATCGTCCATGGTGTCGAAAGACTGGTCGACCGCCGCGCGGCGAAAGGCGAACAACTGCACGCTGGCAGTGTCGTCTTCGCCGTTGCGCCAGTTCAGGCGCGGCGCGATATTGGCATTGTAGCCGTTGCGGTATTGGTGGTCGGTAGTGATCTGGTCTTCGGTCACGGCGGCCGGCGCGGTGGCGCTGGCCGCCGTCGTGATCAAGTTGTGCGCGTAATTTTCGCCTTCGAGCTGGCCCATCTCCTTGACCGTGCCCGACAGCAGCCACGAAAACTTGCCGGCCTTGTCGTTGTACTGAAGCGCCAGGCGCGACTCGGGGTGGGCGTTGTCTTCCAGGCTCTCGGTGACCGTAAATTCCTTGTTAAGCCGTACCGGAACCTGGCGCAGCACGATGTTGATGGTGCCGGCAACCGACTGCGCGCTATGCTCGGCCAGCGGCGCACGAAAGATCTCGATGCGTTCGATCAGCTCGGGCGAAATCGAATCCAGCGCGAAGCCGCGCGGCGCCGGTTCGCCATTGATCAGGATCTGCGTATAGCCGCTGCCCAGGCCGCGCATGCGTATCTCGCCGCCGGTGCGCCCGCCGGGACCGCCTATGGTCACGCCGGGCAGGCGCTTGAGCACATCGCCGATGTTGATGTCGCCGTACTTCATGATTTCTTCATGACCGACCACGATCTTGGCGACTGCGCTGTCGCGCCGTTCGTCGATGTCGAGTTGGCGGTGCGCTGTGATGTCGATAGTCTCA
>Ga0213872_10001103_pt1 | contig 18481 bp, 16 predicted proteins | sample VelepicomBERX_R2_FD_160071 | JGI IMG/M metagenome (GOLD analysis project Ga0213872, IMG submission 160071) | Rhizosphere microbial communities from Vellozia epidendroides in rupestrian grasslands, the National Park of Serra do Cipo, Brazil - RX_R2 | ecosystem: Host-associated > Plants > Roots >...
CGATCCCGCCACCCTGGAGGAAAAGCGCCGTATTCCGGTCACCGCCGAGGGGCGCCCGGTCGATCAGCTGAACGAGCTGGAATGGGTGAAGGGCGAGATCTACGCCAATATCTGGCAGACCAACCGCATCGCCCGCATCGATCCCGCCACCGGACAGGTCAAGGGCTGGATCGACCTTACCGGGCTGTTGACCAGCCAGGGACCGGTCGCCGGCCGCCCCGACGTGCTGAACGGCATCGCTTACGACGCCAAGCATCAGCGGCTGTTCGTCACCGGCAAGCTGTGGCCCTGGCTGTTCGAGATCCGCCTCAAGCGGCGGAACTGATCATTTCTTTTCCGGCCGCGCCGCCAGGGCGGCGCGGTAGTCGGACTCGTCGCCCCAACGCCGCATCGGGGCGAGATAGGCGGCCCAGGTGGCGTCGTCGGACAGCAGGCGGTCGACCGCGTCGATCACCGCCCCGCCGATCGCCCCTTTCGAGCAGGCGACATAGCCGACGGTGGCGGGCGGGGCCCCCTTGATCGGCAAAGCGTGGAATTTTCGCGCCGAGGGGTTGTGCGACAGGTAATAGCGGGTCTCGATTCCATTGCCGATGACGAAATCGACCCGGCCGGCGCCGACCAGTCCGTACAGCCGCGACACCTGGGTGACCGGCTCCAGCCGCACCGCCGGGCCGGGCGCCGCGACGAAGTCGCCGACGACACCGGGATAGGGCTGTCCCGTCACATAGCCGCCGGTCAGGCCGCCGGCGCCGAGGGCGGCGAGGTCGATCTCGCCCTGCTCGGTCAGGTAAGGCTTGAGGGATGCCATCCGGTCCTCGGACACGATGAGCCGGAAGCTCGGCCCCGGCAGCGGGCGATTGGAGAACCGGGCGAAGACCTGCCGCTCCGGCGTGCGCCAGGCGCCCCAATAGCAGACCCCGTCCTGGCGGGCCATCTGGTAGAAGATGCGCGCGGTATCGGCGCGGATCACGCGGTGTTCGTAGCCCGGAAGGCGCTCGGCGATGAAGCGGATCGACAGGTCGCCGGTTCCCTGACCCTCGGACGGTCCGCGATAGATGAACTCGGGCGGCAGATCCTCGGTCATCCAGGTCACGGTGTCCCGCGCCGCAGCCGGCAGCAGGGATGTGAGGGACATCAAGGCGGCGATCAGCGTCTTCGTCACCGCGGGCGCCTTCAAATTCCGCCCTTGGTCTTGGCCAGGCAGTCGGGACACAGCCCTTCCACCTCGACCGTCTGGCGGCTGACCGTGAAGCCGCGATCGGCCGCGCCCCGCCGCAACGCCGCCCCGATGGCCGGATCGTCGAGTTCGGCGACGCGGTGACAGGCGCCGCAGATGAGGAATTGCGCCGCGTGCGGCCCCGGGCTGTGCGAACAGCCGACATAGGCGTTGAGGCGCTCCAGCCGATGGACCAGCCCATGTTCCAGCAGAAAATCGAGGGCGCGGTAGACGGTGGGCGGCACCGCCTTCAGCCCCTCCGACGTCAGGCGGTCGAGCAGACCATAGGCGCCCACCGGCTCGTGGCTGGCCCACACCAGTTCGAGGACCCGGCGGCGGATCGGCGTCAGCTTGGCGCCTTGCTCCCGGCAGGAAAGCTCGGCGGCGGCCAGGGCATCGCGGACGCAGTGGTCGTGATCGTGTTGGACAGGGGGAAACGGATCGTGCTCGCTCATGGCGACAAGGGTAATCCAGGATCGTCCGGACGGCGAGCCCTTGACAGCGGGCGGCGGCGGGTCCCATGTGAACTTCCTCGCAACAGGAGCACCCGGTGAGCATCGATCCCGCGGCGGCCTTGGCCGCCATCCGCTTCAACGCCGACGGGCTGGTGCCCGCCATCGCCCAGCAGCATGACAGCGGCGAAGTGCTGATGATGGCCTGGATGAACGAAGAGGCGGTGGCGGAAACCCTGCGCACCGGCCGGGTCTGCTACTACTCGCGCTCGCGCCGCGGCCTGTGGCGCAAGGGCGAGCGTTCGGGGCAGGCACAGACCCTGAAGAGCTTCCTGGTCGATTGCGACGGCGACACGTTGCTGCTGAAAGTCGACCAGCAGGGCGTCGCCTGCCACACCGGCCATCGCTCCTGTTTCTACAGCGAAGCGGGGGAGGGCGGGTTCCGCGAGATCGCGCCGGTTCTGACGGCGCCTGAGGAGCTGTACCGGAAATGAGCGATCTTATTCCCGTAACCTTGTTGACCGGATTCCTGGGCAGCGGCAAAACGACGCTGCTCAATCATCTGCTGGGCTCGCCCGCGCTGAAGGATTGCGCGGTGTTGATCAACGAGTTCGGCGAGACCGCGATCGATCATTTGCTGGTGCGCAAGATCTCGGAAGAGATGGTGGTGCTGGACAGCGGCTGCCTGTGCTGCAGCGTGCTGGGCGATCTTGTCACTTCGATGCGGGATCTGTTCCGCAAGCGGGTGACCGGCGAGGTGCCCGAGTTTCGCCGCCTGCTGATCGAGACTTCGGGTCTCGCCGATCCGGCGCCGATCATCCACACGCTGATGAGCGACGTGTTCCTCGAGGCGCGCTATCGCCTGGACGGGGTGATCTGCACGGTCGACGCGGTCAATGGCGAACGGACGCTGGATCACAACCGCGAATCGGTGAAACAGGCTGCCGTCGCCGATCGCCTGCTGATCACCAAGAGCGACCTCGCCGAGCCGGCCGCGCTCGAAGCGCTGGAGCATCGCCTGGCGGCGCTCAATCCGACGGCCCGCGTTCTTTCCGTGGCGCATGGCGTGGCCGATCCCGCCGATCTGCTCGATTGCGGCCTGTGGGACGGCAGCAGCAAGATCCCCGACGTCAATCGCTGGCTGAACGACGAGGCGCTGGCCGCCAAGGCCGAGACCTGCGGTCCCGGCTGCGCCGTTCCTGGCCATCACCACCACCATCACCACCATCATCACGATCACCATGGTCACCACCACCCGGAACGCCATGACGATCATGTCTCCTCCTTCGTGCTGACCTTCGACGCGCCTCTGTCATGGGAACCCTTCGCCCTGGCCATCGAGGTGCTGCTGTCGATGCGCGGCGAGAACCTGCTGCGGGTCAAGGGCATCCTCAATATCGTCGAGAGCGAGACGCCGCTGGTGATCCACGGCGTGCAGCACCTGTTCCATCCGCCGGTCACCCTGCCGGCCTGGCCGGACGAGGATCGCCGGTCGCGCATCGTCTTCATTACCCGCGACCTGTCGCGCCAGGCGGTGGTGCAATTGCTGGAGCAGGCGGTGGGAGAGAAGGTCGCCTGACGGTTGGTGAAATGCGCCACGACATTATCGCCGGATCGGCGAAATTTTATCGGGAACCGCCAGAGATTTTCGTCGCGCCTGTGCGAAATCGCGCCATTCCGCGCTTGGCACGGCGCTTGAAATACATCCTGACATCGGGGGCTGAAACCCCAGGGATCAGGAGGATATCATGAACATCGATGTTTTCGGTTTGAACCGTCCCCTTTACGCGGTCCTGTTCGCCGCCAGCGTGCTGGCGTCGGCCGCCACTCTCGGCTCGGTCGCGCTGGGCTTCGAAATGCATCAGCGCCACGTGGTGGCCAGCGCCTCGACCGCCTTGGTCGACCGCGCGTGATCTCGAACCTACAGGAGAGAATAATGCGTCATTGGCTTCATCTGGGGACGGCGGTCCTGCTGGTCGCGGCTTCCGCCGGCGCCCGGGCCGCCGATAAGAATTGGACGCAGCAAGGGGAGGGGTTGAAGATTTCGTCGAGCTGCGCCAAGGCCGTCGAGATCCGGCCGGGCGCCGCCCATCAGGTGACGATCGCCGCCAAGGCCGACCATGCCGAGGAGATCGACCGGCTGCAGGTGAGCGGCGGCGAGACCGCCTCGCTGGGCTTGGGCGACCATAATTGCTGGGGTTCGGGCCTGTTCGGCCATAGCAATCCAACGCTGATCCTGACCATCACCGTTCCGGAAGGGGCGCCGGTCGACGTCAAGGATGGCGGCGTCGCGCATTACACCATCGACGCCACGGTCGGCGATCTCAAGATGGCCCTGTCGGGCGCAGGCGGCGTCAAGGCGGGCAATGCCAAGGGCTTGACCCTGTCCTTGTCGGGCGCGGGCGACGCCGATATCGGCGAAGTGTCCTCGGCCCATATCGAGACCTCGGGCGCCGGGGGCGTCAAGCTCAAGGCCGTCCATGGCAATCTGGAGGTGAGATTGTCCGGGGCCAACGACATCACGGTCGGCGCCATCGAGGCGCAATCGGCCGACCTTCGCATCAGCGGCCATTCCGACATCAAGCTGGGCACCGGTTCGATCGCCAACCTGACCTTGAATTCGGCCGGCGCCAGCGACCTCAAGGTCGAGGCGATCGTGGGCGACGCCAATGTCAGCCTGGCCGGCGCCGGCGAAGTCCGCCTCGCCAAGCTGACCGGCAACATCAACCAGTCGGTGGCCGGTGCCGGAAAGGTCATTGTCGGGAGATGAAGAATATTCCCGGACAGGTTGTATAAGTCGATTGCCTGATACAACTGCTTCTGATAGTTTCTGTTTCGGAGTTGGCCCAGCCGGCCAACCTCCCTCTCACAAGTCTCAATTGCACCCGCCGGTCGACCTTCCTGGCGGGTGCTTTTTTATGGTTTTCCCCGATAGACCGCGATGGGTCGACGCACGCCCTGGCTGAGCAGCGCGCGGCGGACGCCGGCATTGGCGCCGGTCACCACCACCTTGGCGCCGCGGCCGGCGGCTTTGCGGGCGAAGGCGGCGATGGTGGCGGCAGCCGTGGAATCGATCACCGGCACCGCGGCGAAATCGATCACATAGCTCTTGGGCGGTTCGCCCGGCCGGTCCAGCGCCGCCGCCACCCCGGCGGCGGTGCCGAAGAAGAAGGCGCCGCTGAAGCGATAGACCGCGTTGTCGGAGTTCGGCAGGTCGCTTTCCACTTCCATGGTCTGGGCGATGCGGTGCAGAAACAGCAGGGCGCCGAGGCCGAAGCCGATGAGGATCCCCTCGGTCAGATCGCGGAAGATCACCAGCAGGAAGGTGACCCCCAGCACGATCGCATCCCCGCGCGAGGCGCGCAGAAGCGAGGCCACCGCATGGCGCTCGGCCATGTTCCACGCCACCACCGCCAGCACCGCGGCCAGCGCCGATAGCGGGATGAAGGCGGCCAAGGGTGCGGCCGCCAGCATGAACAGCAACAGGAACACCGAATGGGCCATGCCGGCGATCGGGCCGCGCGCGCCGGCCCGCACATTGGTGGCGGTGCGGGCGATGGTGCCGGTGACGCAGATGCCGCCGAACAGGGCCGAGGCGATATTGGCCGCCCCCTGGGCCACCAGCTCGGCATTGGAGCGATGGCGGCGGCCGGTCATGCTGTCGGCCACAACCGCCGAGAGCAGACTCTCGATGCCGCCCAGCAGGGCGAAGGACAGCGCCGAGGGCAGCAGCTCGATCAGCCTGTCCGCTCCGAAAGCGGGCAGGCTGGGCGCCGGCAGCGAACGCGGGATGCCGCCGAAGCGCGTGCCGATGGTCTCGACCGGCAGAGCGAACGCCCAGGCGAGCAGGGCGGCCAGGGTCACCGCGATCAGGAAGGCCGGCCAGACGGGACGCCAGCGCCGCACCGCCAGGATGGCGGCCAGGGTCAGCAGCGCCACCGCCGGAGCCGCCGGTTCGATGGTCGGCAGGGCGTGGGCCAGGGCCGGCAGCTTGTCGACCAGCGGGCCGGGCTCCTTGCCGGGCAGGGACAGGCCGAACAGCTCGCGCAATTGGCTGGCCAGGATGATGGTGGCGATGCCGGCGGTGAATCCCACCGTCACCGGATAGGGGATGTATTTGATGAAGGTGCCCAGCCGCAAAAATCCCACCGCCAGCAGGATCAGCCCCGACATCAGCGTGGCCAGGATCACCCCGTCGACGCCGAAGCGGTCGACGGTGGCCGCCACCAGCACGATGAAGGCGCCCGCCGGTCCGCCGATCTGGAAGCGGCTGCCGCCCAGCGCCGAGACGACGAAGCCGCCGGCGATGGCGGCGTAAAGACCGCGATCCGGCGTCACCCCCGAGGCGATCGCGATGGCCATGGACAAGGGCAGGGCGACGATCGCCACGGTCAGCCCGGCGACCAGATCGGCGCGCAGATCCGCAAGGCGGTAATGTTCGCGGAAGATGGTGATCAGCTTCGGCGTGTAGAGATCGGCGAAGCTGGTCTGCATGGAACCCCGTTCAGCCGACGCGCTTGATGGCCGGGCGGGCGGGAATGCTGGGGGTGCGGGTGGTCCACACGGTCGAACGGCCGGCGCCGGTCAACAATTGGTCGGGCAGCACCGCCGCCATGTCGCCGAACAGGCGCTCGTCCCTCATGCCGCGGGCCAGCACCAAAGCGCCCTGAATGCGTTCCAGCGCGTCATGGGCGCGGCGCTGGGCGATGTCGCGCCCCAGGCCGGAATCGATCAGCGCCAGCGCCAGGGCGTCCAGCCAGCGCTGGTAGAAGCCGCGGATGGCGTCGGCGAACAGGTCGCGCTCGGCGCCCAGCCCGAGCAGGGCCGGCAGGCAGGCGCATTGGCCAAGGGCGTAATAGGCGGTCAGGCTGTCGAGCATGGCGACGATGCGCTGGCGCGGCGGGTGGGTCGATTTCAGCGGCGCGAAGACGTGGTCCTCGAACCATTGTACCGCCCAGTCCAGCACGGCGGCGGCCATCTGCTGCTTTCCCTCGGGAAAGTAGTGGTAAAGGCTGGCCTTGCCGAGGCCGGTCGCTTCGGCGATGCGGGCCATGCTGGCCCCCTCGTAGCCATAAGCCCGGAAGGTTTCGCACAGACGGGAAAGCAACTGGTCGCGCGTCAATAACGGCGTCGGCATCGGCCCCTCACGCACTGAAATCGCCGGCGCAATCGACCGAACGATCGGTAGGAATAATACCGCGCGGAGAGTGCAAGTTCAAGTTTGATTGGGTAAAGATTTCCTTACTTTCAAGGACTCGCAGCGGAGTACTGCGGACATCTCGATCTATTCCAAGTCTTGCCGGATGTAATACGTTTCTAGTGCGGCAACCCGTTGATAAGTTTCATCAATTCCGCATCGATGGTCTGGCTTTCGAGAAAGTCGAACAGCTGCGGCGCGCTGGCGATCAGCGCGCGCAGCAGCTTGTCGGCCTGGGCGGCATCGTCCAGGGCCTCCTGTTCCAGCAATTCCATGTAGCGGGGCCGCAGCAGCTCGTCGCGCGCGGTGTTGATGATGCGCACCGTTTCGCGGAACAGCTCGCGGGCGCCATAGGGCAGGCCCTCGCCCCGCCGCAGCCGGTCGTCCCACACCCGCAGCAGACGCAGATTGGTGCGGATCATCGCCCGCAGCATCGGCACCTGCAGCTTGCGGTAATTCTCTTCCAGCTCGGCCGCCTCGACCGTTCGCTTCCGGTCATGCAGTTGGATAGTGGCCAGCGAGCTTTCGGCAAGTCGACTCAAGGTCTGGAACTCGTCGCACAGATCACGAAACGACAGGAATAGCTGCTTGAACTCACTATAGTCATCTGCCGAAAATACGTTGAAGCGTCGCGCCAATTGCGCGAGCTTGTCCAACTCGGCAAGTCTACCGCCTAGGGCGTCGACAAAACGCTTCAATTCCTGACGAAGGCGCTCTGCGTTTGCTTGTTCTGAATAATTGGTGGCCATTACTCGGATCGTTTGCATTTTATGTAAACTCAGTCCGACTACCGAACCGATATTATGACATAATTAGTACATCAGGTAAAAGAACACTATGACGATAGTCACAACTTTCACACAAGAAGACCCGGCGAGCCGGACGGGCGGTAATTGGGGAACCAGCCGCCATTCCTGACGCCATGGTGGCGGTCGAGGATCTCGCTCAAGACGCCGCGGTAGTCGTTAGCCACCGCCAGATCGACGCCCTCGTCCAACTGCTCGGCCTTCATGCCCGGCCAGGCGCCGTGGAAGCGCCCGCCGGCCACTTTGCCGCCCAGCACCATCATCAGGCTGCCACGCCCGTGATCGGTGCCGCCGCTCTTGTTGCTGCGCAGGCGCCGGCCGAATTCGGTCAGCGTCACCAGGGTGATGCGATCGTGCCAGGCCGCCATGTCGTTCCAAAAGGCGGCCAGGCCTGCCGACAGGCGCTCGACCTGGGGTCGGAACTTGCCGGCCTGATATTCATGGGTGTCCCAGGCGCCGTAATCGAGGGTCACGGCCGACAGGCCGATCTCCATGCGGATCAATTGCGCCACCGTCTTCAGCGGACGGGCGAAATCTCCCGCCGCATCGTAATTGGCGCCGTTGTCCGGCAGATAAGGCTTGATCCGTCCCTGGTCGTCGCGAGCGATGCGCAGATCGACTCCAGCCATCGCCTGCAACGCGCCGCGGCCGGCTTCGGCAACCTCGCCGGTGCCGCCATGGAGCTGCCACAGCGCGGCGGCGACGGGCGCGCCGCCGGCCGGCGCCAATCCGCCTGACAGGTCGGGAACCGCCATGGCCAGCGCGGCGCCGTCGAGATCGCCGGCGGTGGTTCCGGCGGCGGCGACGGCGGGGATCGTCCCGGCCGGCGCCGCGGATGCCCGCAGGCTGCGGGCGATCCAGCCGGTGGGCGTGCGGGCCAGATCGGCATCCGAGGCCACGCCGCGCTCGATCATGTCGGTGGCGACGAAATGGCTGCGGGTCTGGTTGGTCAGGCCGGCGGCATGGAGGAAAGCCAGGCGGCCGCTCTTGTAGAGTTCGTTGAGCCCTCCGGCCGCGGGGTGCAGGCGGAAATCGATCCCAGCCGCCGGTCCATTGGCCAGGGCGTAGCCGGCATTGGGCCCGTCGGCGGCGACCCGCAGGTCCGAGGCGCGGGCCTCGATGAAATCCGGGTCCGAGGCCGGCGACACCAAATTCAGCCCGTCGCAGCCGCCGCGCAGATGCAGCACGACCAGGATCGGCGCGGCGGCGCCGACGGCGCCGAAGGCGACACCGCGGATCCCCGCCAACGGCAGCAATCCGGCGGCGCCGGCGGAAGCGAGGAAGGATCGGCGGCCGATCATGGTCAGGCGCTTTGATAGGCCGGCGCCATCGCCGTCAAAGCGGCGAGGGTGGCGAGACGGCGGGGATCGAGGGGACCGACCGGCAAGGTCGGCGGCAGGCCGATGGCGCCGCTGACGCTGGCGACGGCGACCGGGTCGGGCGCGGTGCCGAACAGGCCCAGCCAGCGCTCGACATAGGCGGCGATCGGCATGTCCTCCTTTTGCGCGAAGGCCTGCGACGGGTTGCACAGGCCGGTCTGCCAAGTGTTCTGCGCCAGTCCCAGCAGCAGGGCCCAGCGGTTGCGCAGCGCGCTGGTGCCCAGCAAAACGCCGTGGTCGTCCGGCATGCCGGTGGGGGCGGGATAGCCGAACAGGCGTTGGCCGGCGGCCACCACCGCGCCATGAAAACCCTCGGTGGGGGTGAAGTCGGCCCGAGTGGCGCGCAGGAAGCCGGCGGCCAGGGCCAGCGGGCGCTTGACCTTGGTCCCGCGCGAGGCGGCGAAGTCGGGCGACAGGGCGATCAGCCGTACCACCTGGGCGATCTGATCGGGCGCCTTGGATTGGCGGCGCCATTCCTCGGCGGCGCGGGCCACCAGCGGTTCCGGCGGGTTGGGGCCGAGGAAGCGCAGGCACAGCTTGCGGCACAGATGCCGCGCCGTGGCGGGGTGGTCGGCAACCAGGTCGAGCACCCGGCGTCCATCGTGGCGGGCCACGGCGAACGGATCGAACTCCTGCGCCAGAACCCGCTTCTGATAGCCGTCATGCCAGCTCTCCACATAGGCGAAGCGGCCGGTCGAGGGCAGTTTGCGCTGGCCGTCGATGCCGGCGCCGTTTTCCACGGTCCAGCCGGTGAAGGCGCGCGCCGCCTCGTAGACGTCTTGGTCGATATAGCCCTGCGGGGCGCCGTCCAGCGCGCCGGGCACCTCGCGCCAGCGGTCGTAGCGGTCGTTGAGATAGGCGTCGCGCCCCAGCGTGTGCAGCTCGAACAGCTCGCGGGCGTAATTCTCGTTGGCGGCGCCGGCGCGCGAGGATTGATTGGAGAGATAGTAGAGCATGGCGGCGGAGGTGGAGACCGCCTCCAGCATCTCGCGGAAATTGCCAAGCGCGTTGGCGCGGATGACGTCGCGATCATAGGTGGGCAGGGCCACCATGATGTGTTCGTCGGCATTGGCGTTGACATGGAAATGATCGTGCCAGAACTGCGCCATCGCCTCGCGCAGCTGCCAGCGGCTGTAGACGTTGCGCAGGTAGGTGGCGGCGATCACCTCGTCCATCGCGCGGCGCCGCTCGGCCCCGTCGCGCGGCTTGGCGGCGTTGTCGAGCAGCGGCCAGGCCGCCTCGATCGGCTGATCGAGCAGATCGAGCGGGCGGGTCTCGTCGGTGGCCGGCCATTTATTGTCGGGACCGGCGCCGTAACGGATGCGCAGGCGGCAGGCCTTCAGCTTCGCCTGCATTGCCGGATCGTCGCCTTTCGGCGGCGCCGTCTGTTCTTCGATCCACGAGGCGAAACTGTGCTTCGACAAGGCGGCATAGTCCTCGGGCAGCGGCCCGTTGCCGAAACGCGAGAGGGCGAAGAGGATGAAATCCTCGTTCATCGATTGGCGTCCTGGCGGGCATAGAGGCCGGGCGCGTCCGTCAGCGCCGCCAGCGTGCCGCCGCCCGGGCGACGCGGCTCTGCCAGCGGCCCCGACAGCGGCGCCACCCAGCGGTCCCAGTCCTCCCACCACGAGCCCTTCTGCAGCGCGGCGTTCCTCAGCCAGCCCTGGGCGTCCTTCACCCGCCTGGTGTTGAGCCAATAGCCCCGCGCCGTCTGCGGCGGGCAGACGATCGATCCGGCATGGCCGCCCGGCGCCAGGACGAAGCGCACCGGGCCGCTGAACAGGCTGGTGGCGGCGAAGGCGGTCTTCCACGGCACGATATGGTCCTGGCGGCCGGCCACCACATAGGCCGGCGCGGTGATGCCGCCCAGATCGATCGGCGTGCCCTGCAGGATGATCCCGCCCGGCTCGGCCAGCAGATTGCGCTGATAGAGCGAGCGCAAATAGAAATCCTGCATGGCGGTGACCAGGTTCAGGCTGTCGGTGGTCCAGCGCAGCAATTCGACCGGCAGGGCGGTCTTGCCGTCGAGATAGCTGTCGATGATGAAGGACCAGATCAGGTCGTTGGCGCGCAGCATGTCGACGGTGGAGGACAAGGCGCGGCCCTCGGGCTGGCTCTTGGCGCCGCCCTTCTTGTCGAGGACCCGCAGCGTTTCCTCGTTGATGAACACCGAGATCTCGCCGACCTCGGAGAAATCGACCGGCGTGCCGAGATAGGTGGCGCTGAAGAAGCGGTCTTCGCCGCGCGCCGCCAGCATGCCCAGCGTCGCGGCCAGCAGCGTGCCGCCCGGACCGAAGCCCAGCCCGTTGACCCGCCGCTCGCCGGTCGCCTGCTCGACGGCATCCAGCGCCGCCAGCGGTCCCTGGCTCAGCGTCTCGGCGAAATCGCGCGCCGCGTCGGCGCCTTCGGGCGGGGCCCAGGACAGGGCGAAAACCTGGTGCCCGCGCTCGAGCGCCCAGCGGATGAACGAGGTCTGCGGCCCGAGATCCAGCAGATAATGGCGCGCGTTCCACGGCGGCACGATCAGCAGCGGGGTGCGGTGTGCGCGCGCCGCGACCGGCGCGTAGTGCAGCAGTTCTATCGCCGCATTGCGGAACACCACCTTGCCCGGCGTGGCGGCGATGTCGCGGCCCAGCGCCAGGGCGCTGCCGGCAACGCGCCGCTTGCCGCGCTCCATCTCGGTCAGCATGTGGTCGAGGCCGCGCAGCAGATTGTCGCCCGAGCTCTCGACGGTCAGGGCCATCAGCTCGGGGTTGGCGGCGAAGAACTCGGCCGGGTCCATCGCGTCGACCAGCTGGCGGGTGTAGAAATCGACGGTGCGGGCGTCGCCCTTGGCCAGCGCGCCATGGCTGCGCAGCAGGGTCTGGATCCAGCGCGCGCTCATCAGATAGGACTGCTTGATGAAATCGAACAGTTCGGTCTCGTTCCAGCGCTCGCCGGACTCCGGCGCCGGGGCGGGGCCGCTGTCGCCCATCATGGTGCGCGCCGTGTGCTGCCACAGCTGCAGGTAATTGCTCCACAGCGACACCTGCGCCTCGACGATCTGCACCGGGCCGGCCAGGATCTGCGCCGTCATCTGCAGGAAGGCGTCGCCGATATGCAAAGGATCGAAGAATTCGGTCAGGCTGGTGTCGCGCGATTGGCGGTCGAGGAATTCGGCGACTGCCTGGCGCGAGCGTTCGGCGATCCTCGCCAGGGCCCGGTTCATCTCATCGGCGTTGACGATGGGCCTGAACTCTTTATCCATGAAGGGTGTCCCTCATCGCTTTCTCTCTATATACTCCGTTCGTCCCTTTCCGAGAACGGGCTTACCCCCTTGAAACGATTTTCTTTTGTTATTCCCCTGGTTCTGCTTGCCGCCTGTTCGGCCGAGGATTTCAGCAGCAAGACGCTGTCGCAGGGGGCCAAGGGACAGGTCGACTGGCTGCGCGACGCCTTCGGCCAGCCGGTCACCCGAATCCCGACCGCGCCCGATGACGGTCCGTTCCCCCAGGTGCCGGTCGATCCCCGCCCGGAGGCGCGCACCCAGAAGCAGCGCACCGACATGATGGCCGACATGAACGCCGACAAGGCCACTGCCGGCAAGATCCAGACCGCCCTGACCCATGCCGACGACAAGACCCGCTATGTCTCGTTCAACGGCAAGGCGCCGACCGCCCAGCCGATCGAGCTGACCTCGGAAACCGTCCCGCTGCCCGACGGGGTGCGCGATATCGGCATGGTCGACCGCACCCGCCAGGGCGGCTGGTCGTCGGTGGCCGAGCTGGACTTCAAGGAAGGCTCGTCCGAGCTGCCCGAGGATGCCGAGTCCGCCTTGTCGCAGGCCGTCCATCTGGCCAAGGAAAATCTCGATGCGCGGGTGGTCGGCTATTCCGCCAGCGACCGCCTTGTCGTGCCCGGCAAGGGGCCGCATGAATCGAACCGCTACCTTGCCGATCTGCGCGCCCGCAAGGTCGCCGAAACCTTGATTCGCCTGGGCGTTCCGGCCTCCAAGGTGATCGTCGGGGCGGCCGACGAGGCCGAACGAAAAAGTGCGGATAAGGTCGAGATCCTTATCGACTATTAAACTTTCAGGGGCTAAGACTGGAACTTTCTTTCTCCAGCCTCAGGGTCCTTCAGGGTCATGGAAACCGAATTTCACCGTATCAAGCGCCTCCCGCCTTACGTCTTCGCCGAAGTCAACGCGATGAAGGCCCGAGCTCGCGCCGCCGGTGAAGACATCATCGATTTCGGCATGGGAAACCCCGACCAGCCGACCCCGCAGCACATCGTCGACAAGCTGGTGGAAGCCGCCCGCAACCCGCGCGCCCATCGCTATTCCATGTCGCGCGGCATCCCCGGCCTGAGGAAGGCCCAGGCCGCCTATTACCAGCGCCGTTTCGGGGTCGAAATCGATCCGGAAAGCGAATGCATCGTCACCTTGGGTTCGAAGGAGGGCCTGGCCAATCTGGCCGCCGCCATCACCAGCCCGGGCGACATCCTGCTGGTGCCCAATCCCAGCTATCCGATCCATCCCTTCGGCTTCATCATCGCCGGCGGCTCGGTGCGCCATGTGCCGGTTAACCCGGACCAGGAATTCCTCAAGGCGCTGGAACGCGCCGTCAAGCATTCGGTGCCGAAGCCGGTGGCGCTGGTGATCTCCTATCCGTCGAACCCCACGGCGCTGGTCGCCGATCTCGATTTCTACGGCCAGGTGGTCGAGTTCTGCCGCCATCACGGCATCTATCTGCTGTCGGACCTCGCCTATTCCGAGATCTATTTCGACGGCAACCCGCCGCCTTCGGTGCTGCAGGTGCCCGGCGCCAAGGATGTCTGCATCGAGTTCACCTCGATGTCGAAGACCTACAACATGCCGGGCTGGCGCATCGGCTTCGCGGTCGGCAACAAGACGCTGATCGGCGCGCTGTCGCGCATCAAATCCTATCTCGATTACGGCGCCTTCACGCCGATCCAGGTGGCGGCCACCGCGGCGCTGAACGGCCCGCAGGATTGCGTCGAGGAAATCCGCCAGATGTACAAGGCGCGCCGCGACGTGCTGATCGACGGGCTGGAGGCGATCGGCTGGTCGATCCCGCGCCCGCCGGCCTCGATGTTCGCCTGGGCGCCGATCCCCGAGCGTTTCGCCCATCTGGGCTCGATCGAGTTCTCGAAGCTCCTGATGCAGGAGGCCAAGGTGGCGGTGGCGCCCGGCATCGGCTTCGGCGAGCATGGCGACGGCTTCGTCCGCATCGGCCTGGTCGAGAACCGCCAACGCATCCGCCAGGCGGTGAAGAACATCAAGGCCTTCCTGCAGGGCGGCAATTACGAAGCCGAAGACAAGCGGGCGGTCAACTCGTGACGAAACCTCTCAAAGTCGCCGTCGCCGGCCTGGGTACGGTCGGCGCCGGCCTCATCGCCCTGCTGCGCCAGCAATCCGACCTGATCGCCGAGCGCGCCGGGCGCGCCATCACCGTCACCGCCGTTTCGGCCAAGGACCGCACCAAGGATCGCGGCCTCGACCTGTCCGGCCTGCACTGGTTCGACGACGCCGCCACCATGGCGGCCGAGGCGGATGTGGATGTGGTGGTCGAGGTGATTGGGGGCTCGTCCGGCATCGCTCGCGCCACCGCCGAGGCGGCGATCGCCAAGGGCTGCCATCTGGTCACCGCCAACAAGGCGCTGCTGGCCGTCTCGGGCGCCGAACTGGCCCGCGCCGCCGAGGCCAAGGGCGTCACCCTGGCCTTCGAGGCGGCGGTGGCCGGCGGCATCCCGATCGTCAAGGCGGTGCGCGAAGGGCTGGCCGGCAACCGCTTCAGCCAGGTCACCGGCATCCTGAACGGTACCTGCAACTATATCCTCACCACCATGCGCGAATCGGGCCGCGAATTCGCCGAGGTGCTGGGCGAGGCGCAGGCTTTGGGCTATGCCGAGGCCGATCCCAGCTTCGACATCGACGGCATCGATGCCGCGCACAAGCTTTGCATCCTCACCAGCCTGGCCTTCGGCACGGCGGTGGATTTCGGCCAGATGCATATCGAGGGCATCCGCCACATCTCGGCGCTCGACATCAAATTCGCCGAGGAGCTGGGATACCGCATCAAGCTGTTGGGCATCGCGCGGCGCACCGAGGCCGGCATCGAGCAGCGGGTGCATCCCTGCATGGTGCCGATCCATTCGATGATCGGCCGCGTCGACGGCGTGTTCAACGCCGTGGTGGCCGAGGGCGATTTCGTCGGCAAGACCCTGTTCGAGGGCCGCGGCGCCGGCGCCGGCCCGACGGCTTCCGCCGTGGCCGCCGATCTGATCGACATCGCCGCCGGCTGCCATCGCCCGGCCTTCGGCATCAAGGCCGATCGCCTGGCTCCCCTCAAGGCGGCGCCGATGGCCGATCACAAGGGCGCCTATTACATCCGCCTGATGGTGCTGGACCGTCCCGGCGTGTTCGCCGACATCGCCGCGGCGCTGAGGGATTCCGACGTGTCGATGGAAGCCGTCATCCAGCGCGGCCGCGCGCCGGGCGAGACGGTGCCGGTGGTGATGACGGTGCACAACACCAAGGAATCCTCGATGCATTGCGCGCTGGAGCGCATCGCCAAGCTCGAGGCGGTGGTCGAGACGCCGCGCCTGATCCGCATCGAGAATGAGTGAAACGCCGCTTCTCGGCATCGACCGCTCGCTGACCGGCCGTCTGTGGCACCTGACCGGGTGCGACGACCGGCTGGCCGCGTCGATCAGCCAGCGCCTGGGCCTGCCGGAAATGCTCGGCCGGGTGCTGGCTTCGCGCGCCATCGAGCTGGACGCGGTCGAGGGCTTCCTCAACCCGACCCTGCGCGACTCGCTGCCCGACCCCTTCCACCTGAAGGACATGGACAAGGCCGCCGACCGCCTGGCCGAGGCGATCAGGTCCGGCCAGACCATCGGCATCTTCGGCGATTACGACGTCGACGGCGCCACCTCGTCGGCCCTGCTGCAGCGCTTCTTCCGCGCCGTCGGGGCCGAGGTGATCGTCCACATTCCCGACCGCATGACGGAAGGTTACGGCCCCAACGCCCCGGCGCTGCTCGCTCTGCAGGCCAAGGGCTGCGGCGTGGTGGTGACGGTGGATTGCGGCATCACCTCCTTCGAACCGCTGGCCGCCGCCAAGCAGGCCGGCGTGCCGGTGATCGTGGTCGACCATCACGAGGCCGAACCGGCCTTGCCCGAGGCGGTCGCGGTGGTCAATCCCAACCGCCTGGACGAGGACAGCCCGCATGGCCAGTTGGCGGCGGTGGGCGTGGCCTTCCTGCTGGTGGTGGCGGTCAATAAGCGCCTGCGCGACGGGGGCTGGTACGCCAACCATCAAGCGCCCGATCTGATGCAATGGCTCGACATCGTCGCCTTGGGCACGGTGGCCGACGTGGTGCCGCTGGTCGGAGTCAACCGCGCCTTGGTCACGCAGGGTCTGAAGGTGATGTCGCGCCGCACCAATCCCGGCATCGCCGCCTTGTCCGACATCGCCGGCGTCAAGGAGCGGCTGGAGGCCTTCCATCTCGGCTATATGCTGGGCCCGCGCGTCAATGCCGGCGGGCGGGTCGGGCAGTCCGACCTCGGCGTCAGACTGCTGTCCACCGACGACCCGCAGGAGGCGGCGATATTGGCCGCCCAGCTCGACGGCTACAACAAGGAGCGCCAGGAGATCGAGGCGGCGGTGCTCTATGCCGCTATCGAGCAGGTGGAGAGCCGCCCGGAAGACGACCGCCCGCTGGTGATCGCCGCCGATGACGGCTGGCATGCCGGCGTCATCGGCATCATCGCCAGCCGCCTGAAGGACCGCTACAACCGCCCGGCCTGCGTCGTCGCCTTCGAGGGGGACGAAGGCAAGGGCTCGGGCCGTTCGGTTCCCGGCCTCGACCTCGGCGGCGCGGTGATCGCCGCCCGCCAGGCCGGTCTCCTCACCAAGGGCGGCGGCCATGCCATGGCGGCCGGCTTCACGGTGAAGCGCGAGAATTTCCAGGCCCTGAACGATTTCCTCGCCGAGCGCCTGCACGCCCAACTCGCCGGCCCGCTGCGTCCGACGCTGCAACTCGACGCCGCCCTTGACCCGGCCGGCGCCACGCTCGACTTGGTCGAGACGCTGAGCCGCCTGGCGCCATTCGGCTCGGGCAATGCCGAACCGAAATTCGCCCTGATCGCCGCTCGCATCAGCGCGCCCAGGATCGTCGGGCAGGGCCATGTCGCCTGCACGGTGACCGGCCCGAACGGCGGCCGCCTGAAGGCGATCGCCTTCCGCTCCGCCGACAGCGATCTCGGCCATGCCTTGCTGGCCAATGACGGTACGCCGCTGCATCTCGCCGGCACGCTTAGGATCGACAATTGGCAGGGCCGCAGCAGCGTGCAGATGTTTATCGAGGATGCCGCGGCGATCCGTTAGTGCATTGACGCAGACAAAAGAGTCACAAGAGTTGTCAATGCACTCGAGCCTGCGCGGCGTTTGAGCGTGGAAAAAGCGGAGCTTTTTCGCTCATGCAGACTCTAATGCATTGAATCATCTGAATGATTCAATGCATTAGGGAATTGCTCGGCGAAGCGGTTCTGCAGCGCGGCGATCTCCTCGGCGATCCAGGCGCGAAAGAGCTGGATCTTGCGGACATTGCCGCGATCCAGGCCATGGATCAGGCGATAGCGGAACCCTGAATCCAGCGGCGCGCAATCGGCCGCGATCAGATTGCCGCGTTCCAGATCCTCATAGGCGAGAGAGTAGGGGGCCAGGGCCACGCCCAGCCCGGCCACCGCCGCCTGGACCAGGATGCCGCCATGGCTGTAGCTGCGCCCGAAGCGCGCATGCGCTTCGTCCTGTCCTTCGCGGGCCAGGATCTGCCGCCAGCGCTGCGGATCGTCGGAATAGAGCAGGGGGAAGCGCACCAGCTCGGCGATGCGCGGAGCGCGCTCGCGTGCCTTCCAGGCTCCCTCTTCCCCGAGGCTGGGGCTGCACACCACGACCAGCTTTTCGTCGTAATGGACTTCCTGCGTTCCGGCGATCGCCCCGACGCGCAGGGCGATGTCGGCGGTGCCGTCCTCCACCGAGACGACGGCGTCGTCCGGCAGCACCCGCACGTCGAGGTCGGGGTGGCGCCGGGTGAAGATGTGCAGCCGGGGCACCAGCCATTTGATGGCGAAGGAGTGGGTGGTGGTGACCTTGAGGATGGTGGCCTCGTCGTCGGCCTGCAGCGCCGCGACCTTGGCGCGCAGCTCATCGAGCAGATGCGCGACCGTCCGCGCCAATTCCTCGCCGCGCTCGGTGAGGGTGACGTGGCGCGCGAAGCGGTTGAACAGCTTGAAGCCGAGGCTTTCTTCCAACTGCCTGATCTGTTGGCTGACCGCGGCGGGCGTCTTGTGCAGTTCCTCGGCGGCGAGACGAAAGCTGCCATGGCGCGCGGCGATGGCGAAATCGATCAATCCGGACAGTGTGCGCA
>Ga0213872_10001104_pt1 | contig 18480 bp, 15 predicted proteins | sample VelepicomBERX_R2_FD_160071 | JGI IMG/M metagenome (GOLD analysis project Ga0213872, IMG submission 160071) | Rhizosphere microbial communities from Vellozia epidendroides in rupestrian grasslands, the National Park of Serra do Cipo, Brazil - RX_R2 | ecosystem: Host-associated > Plants > Roots >...
GAGCCGGGTCATGGTGCTTCGAACCAATGCCAGAGCCTCGCCGGCCCTCCCCGTGCTGCTGTAGACACCGGATTGAACGGCGATAAACCCGCCATTTTGATCGAGCCCAGCCGCGACGGCCGGCGGCATACGCTGTACCTCGGCAAGAGCTGCGTCGTCCCTTTTCGCGGCGTGCAGCAGCGAGATGAGCGCCATCCAGGCATTTGCCGTGTCGGGGTGCTCATCAACAATTTGCCGTAATATCTTTTCTGCCTCATTCACCTTCGAAGCGCGGGTCAGAACATCCGCAAGCTGCAACTCCCTCGAAGCCACCGTGGCTGCGCCGCCGGCAGTATCGATGGAAATTGCTTTTTCAAGGAACGCTTGAGCCAGATCGTAGCGGTGCATGAGGACATGCAATGAGGCTACAGCGCTCAGAAAGCCGGAATCGGACACTGCAACGTTGTAGATGTCTTTCGGCATTCGCTGCAGATCCGAGAACGCGCGCATCGCGTCAGGAACCTGCACGAGCGCATTGATTAGCCCTGCCCACGCGTCGATATTGGTCGGATGAGCGTTCGAGATTCGTTCGAACGCGTCGGCGGCTTGCAAAAATCGTCCACTGCGAAGGAACAGGCCGGCAAATCGCAGTTGTGTTCCGACCGACATCTCGGTCCCTCCGGCTGCCTGCTCCGCTTTCTGGAACAGACGCCGGGCTTCGCTCGCGTTGCCGGCATCCGCTTCGGCTAATGCCAGTTCAGCCAGGAACGCCTGGTCCGTTGCCAGCTTGCCGGCCACCTGTTTCGGAGCCGCCTGAAACTCGCGTACCGCGTCGGAAGCGTGCCCGGATGCGTCTTCCGCACTGATCAGCCCAGACCAATTGTCGCTGTTTTGCGGTTCCGCTTGCACGAGCCGTTCATAAAAAGGAGCAGCCAGCGCGGGCTCGCCGCGCTTCATATAAGTACCAGCCAGCCCCCGAAGCGCATCCGAACTTTGGGGCCGCATCGAGAGCGCTGCTTTGAAATTGCTGACCGCATCATCGAGCTGGTTGCGGTCGAGACTCGTGGTACCGTCCTTCATCTGCTTCCAGAAGCGTGCGGATTGCAAGGCTTCGGAAATGCTCTGGTTCCTCGGATCGGCCGACAATGCCTTCTCGAAGAGCGGGCTTGCGGCAGCAAAGTCCTGCTGCTTCATGCGCACGAATCCCAGCCCCGAAAGAGCCTTGGGGTCGTTGGGCGCAATCCGGATGGCAGCGGAAAACTCCTTTTCCGCCTCGTCCAGGCGACCTGCTTTCAATGCCCGATAGCCGGCGCCTTCTTCGACGCTTCCGGCAGGAACATGGACTTCCTGGGAAGGCCGGGCGTCGGAAGACGGAGCCGGAGTTGGCGTTTTCGAGGCGCGCTCCAGAATCTCGGTCAGTTCGGTCTCGGGATAACGGGACAAGTATTCGCGCAGAGAAGGCAGCGATTCCGCGCTACCTGTATCCCATACCAGCGCCTGCCGCCACGCGGTGCGGGCCTTGCTGACGAGTCCCGAGTCATTCTTGATCGAGGCGAGCAGTTCGAGCCCTTTGGTTCGCGTGCTTTGCCGATAGGTCCACAGACGGCCTAAGGCGAGCCGGTAATCCTGGGACTCAGGGTACTTGTTGACCAGTGCCTCTAAGCCGGCGACAGCGTCCTGCCAGCCGCCCGGCGTCGCGGCCAAGGTTTCGTAATAGGCCAATGCCCATCCGCCCGCGGGAGGGTGACTCCCGAACACCTGGCGATAGATGCGCATTGCGCCTTCGAAATCGTGCTTTGCCACGAGGCGCTGCGCTTCGTCCAGCCGGGGGCGCATTTGCGCGAGCGAGCTCATCTCGTCAATCTGAGTGATGGCCGCATTGTCGGGATCGACTTTGCGAAGCCGCTCCAGGTATTGGCCGGCCTCTTTGGTTTTGCCGGACTGCTTGGCATAGCGGGCAAGGCCAGCCAGTGCCTCAGGGTTGTTGGGGTCCGTCATCAGCACCTGTTCCAGGGCTTGCGAGGCGAGGTCGATGCGCCCACGGCCTTCGAGCGAGCGCGCTTTGTTAAGCAGGATGTCGGTGGCCTCGGATGCACGAAGGCTCGCAGAACCGGACACGACGGCCAGTCCGATAAGAATCATGCCGACAGAGATCGTGGCGCAAGCGCCGAAACTGCGTCGAATACTCATCTCCAACTCACTTGGAGTAAACCTTGTTTGTCAAAGCAGAAACGCCCGTCCTGCCAGCCGACGGCAAACAGAGCGAGATTCTGGTCGTAATAGCGCGGTTCAGACCCGTACAATCCGGTTGCGGGATGTTTTGCGAGCGTAAGCCGCACCTTTTGCTCTTCGAGGGAGCGGTTCTGGTGCAGTGCGGTAAGCAGCGGTATCAGGGCCGCCGAAAAACCAATATTGCCCTCCGCATTCCTGATTTCGCCGTCGGCCTGCACCTGTGCCGGCGGCACGCTGTTCCGCTGCATATAGCGGACTATGCCGGAGGAGGCTTCGAGGAGCTGCTCACGGTACGCAGAGCCGGGTGCGAGCATGCCCGCCCACAGATAGACCCGGATTGCATCGTAGCTGGAAAGCGGCTCTCCTCGAGGAACCGGATCGATTGCAAAGCCGTCCCCGGGGCGGTAGGCGATCCAATCCATCACGAAACCAGCCGGCGCACTGCTTCGAATGACGCGGGGAGTCAACTGCGCGATGCGACTCCAAGGCGATTGCGGCAGGTGATTAGACAGGCCCAGCAATACCTGGAGGGGCAGATAGCTGGGGTTCAATTGATAGAAGCCGTCTGCCGTAACGAACCCGGAAGGTCCGGGCAACAGCATCGGACCAAGTCCGGGAAGATCCTGCACCTCGTTGTCGGCGATGCTGCGGGACAGAGCCTCGCCGAGAGTTTTGTACCGAGGCTCTTTCCATAAGCGCCCGGCTTCGAGCAAAGTGTAAGCAAGCCAGAGATCGGCGTCGGAGGCGGAATTCTCATCGAGCACGCCCCAGGTTTCGCCCTGGCTGCCCCACAACCAGGCAGGCAGGCGGGAAGCGAGTTCTCCATGAGCGAGGTTCTGTTCCGTCCACGAAAGCAGTTGCGCAAACCGCTGACGATCATTGGCTACCAGGGCAAAGAACAGCGCATACGCCTGCCCTTCGGAGGTGGTGCGGTCGTGGTCGTCGTGATCGACAATTCGTCCGCCCGAATCGAGGAAGCGTGAGGTGTAAGCTTCCCACAACGGCCATGACGCGGTCAGTAAATGGGCACTGCACCTTTTCAGAGAAGAGGCGGAAACGAAGGACGGGGCCAGAAGATAAGACGCAGCACCGGCGAGCGCAACCCCGCCTAGCGACCTTCTCGTCATGATTCCATCCCACACTCGAGCCGAAGTCTAGCCCGCTCCTCCAGCCACGCGCTCAGGCGCACAGAAAACGGGAGTACGCAGAGCAGGAGAATCAAGGGGATCAGCAGATAGTGGCGTCCGAGCCAAAATTGCAGATGAGCATAGTACGGCAAGTCGCCCAGTGTATACGCGCGCGGCGTAAGGTTAAAGGAATGGAACCGGTTACCCTGAAGCAGGCTGAGGCTGCCCTGGATCTGCTCGATCCCGTCACCACCCGCCAGAACGGTTTCAAATGAATCCAAGGCTGCCGCGTCCGCGATACCCAGCACGACGGCAGTCCGGCCTGAGTGTAGGGGCGACGCAAATTGTTCGATGAAGCCGTCCGGGGCAGGGTCGGCCGCCAGGAGTTCGTTCATCAATTCGCTGTTGCGAGCCGGCCGCCAGAACGGGAGGCGCGCGAGCAAGGGATCCCCCGGTACAGCGAAGAGGACCCGGCCGTTTTCGAGTTGGGCCAGCGCCTGAGAGGGGCGCCGTGAAGCGAACGCCTCAGCCGCCGCATCGGCTCCAAGGACGACCAGATCTTTGTTCGCCACATTGCCGTCGGCTGCATTGCCGGCGCTGGAGGCGAGTTCGTCGGGGTGGACAACGCTGAATCGAGTAGCCGGATATCCAGTGTGCGCCCCGAAAAATCCGAGCACGGCAAGATAAAAGGAGAGCTGCTCGGCTGTCGGTTTGCGCGGAAGGACAACCGCGGTATCGTCGAGATCCGCTTTGCGCGTGAAGGGAAAGCCGGCGTTGGCAAATAAGTCCAGCCGGGGCATTTCGACGAAATGCGTCAAGCCGGTGAGGTCGACAGCCGATTCCGGCAGGACCGCTTCCTCCGGATAGCCATCGGCTTGTGCCATCGAGCCTTGCTCGCGCGCGAACTCGATGCTTAATGTGTTGTTCGGCGCCAAGGCGGAGGTCGGGAGCCCGATCGATTCCAGGTATCTGGCGGAAGCACTTGCGGGCGAGATGATGCGAGAGGTGATGAAGACTCCATTCAGCTTGATTCGCATCACGGCTTTCGCGCCGGGGGGCCAGTTGCCGATGCGGGAGGCGAGCCGCAACGGAACGAATGGGTTGGAACCAAAATAAAGGTCCGGGGGCAGACGGAAATACAGTTCGACCGTACCGTCGCCATAGACCCGCAGTTGTTCTGCGCTTCTCGACTGGCCCAGCGGAATGGTGCGATAGGTACTCAGCCAACGCGGGGCATCGTAGGCCCGACGCGGCGGGGGAAGGCGAAAGCCAGCCAGTTCCGCGTAATCGCCGGAGTGAGAATAGCGGCCGAGCGCAAGCGCACGGGCGGCCGAGAGGATTTGCGTGCCGTCGTCTCCGACAACAATCAGCAACTTGCCATTGGGGTCTGCCGGGTTGGTACGAACGGCCAGGGCAGGACCGGTAAGGCCATCGAGACCCAATCCGGAGAGCAGCGCTGAGCTGTGCGGCGCGAGGACGATCGCATTGCCGGTTGGTATGCTTCCCAACGTGACGGGGAAATGGACGCCGCGGTAATCGGCGAGAATACCCAGCCACGAGGCGACCACTCCGGCGGCCTCGACAGCCGGCACGTCCGGCTGCTCGGGCAGCGCAATGGGAACCACCGCAGTCAGCGAACTGGTTCCATCGAAGAACGGTACGGGCAGCAACCGAAGGTCATTGGCCAAGGGCAGCAGGCTTCCCGACAGATGCACCCGCGTGGAACGCTCGATGCGGAGCCAGAGATCGGCCGCTGTCTGGCCATTACATCCGGGCGCGCAGCGCGCCTGCATCTGAAAGGTGAGTGTGTTGTCGCTGGCCAGGAGATCCGCGGGAAGATCCACCGGCGCGGAGATCAATTGCTCGGGCTCGGGCGATTGCGCGATGGGCAAAGTCCCGACCGAAGCACCGTTGATGCTCAGGTCAATCACGCTGACCCGGGAAGCCATCGCCGCCGAGACGCGGTAATTCAACAGCAGGGTGGCTTGCGTGACAACCTTAGTAATAGGGACCCGGAAGGTGAGGTTCGCGCGAGCCTCAGCGCCGCGCAGCAGAACCGCCCGTTTCTGCCCGAGCGACGGCAGATCGTAGGTGTCGTTGAATTCCCCTGGCAATGGCGAGAAAGAGGAAGGCGAAGCGGCAGCCCGGGCAGGCAGGGCTGCAGAGAGTCCCAGCGAGAACAGGAGGAAGGCAACGGCGAAACCGGGCAGAGCGGCGTTCCTAAGCGGGCTCTTCTCGGGTACGGGCTGGGAGTGCGATGATCGGCGCAACAGATCAACGAGGGCCAGAGGAATGGCCGATATTCCCTGCAGCGCGACCCCGATGATGAACAGGAAGCTAAGAAGAGGCCTGTCGACCCTATGGGTCGTCCGCCAGTTGAGCCAGGAATCGGCGCGACCGAAGATGACGCGGACAAGGCGCTCTTCCTCTTCCATGCGGAGAAGGGTGAAATTGAATCGCACTCTATTCCGCTCCACGTCAACCAAGTGAACGGGAAACCGATGCTCGGCGTCTTGCGACGGGAATAGGGCGACAAGACCTTCAGCGAACAACGGCTCAAAGCCCAGCGGCGGCCGGACGCTCACGCCTCCGCGAGATATGTCGATTGTTTGCGTTTCAAACCTGCGTCCACCGGCGGTCTCAAGAACCACAGGCAAGGCTGCGGAGATACGGACATTCGCGCGCCGCTGGGTGGATTCTCGCGCGACCGCAGTCGCCGCACCCAAGATAATGACGTTCAACACCGACCAGATGGCGTTAATGAGCAGCGTCTCCCGATTGACGGACTCGCCCGTCATGCGAACGATGGCCAGAACGACGGCGATCATGTTCGGCACAAGCAGGGCCAGGTACGGCCATGCAAGCCGCCAGTCGAAATACGCGTCGACCATATCGCCCTTCGAGGTCACGTTGAATTTGCCATGCCGCGGGCTGATCAGTGCAACGGTGGTCGGCAGCAGGATATATGGGGCCAGAACGGTCTCGTAGATCTCGTTCCAGAACGAAAAGCGATGCTTGCCCTGGATGCGCGAGTTCGTCAGGATAGCGAATCCGAGGTGAGGTATCGCATACGCAAGAACGGCACGCCCATAGCCGTAAATGTTGGAGAAGCCGAAGAGCAAGTAGGCAAGCGGCGAGGTAAGGAATACCAGGCGCGGCACAGCATAGAGGTAGTGCATCATGCTGTTCAGGTAGCAGAGGCGCTGGCCCGGCTTCAGGCCCTTCCCCAACAGTGGATTGTCGATCCGAAGGATCTGAACCATGCCGCGAGCCCAGCGGATGCGCTGGCCGATATGCGCGGCGAGGCTACCGGTGGCGAGGCCTCCCGCTTGCGGGAAACGAATGTACGCCGTGTTCCAGCCCAGCCGCTGCATACGGAGGGAGGTATGGGCGTCTTCCGTGACAGTTTCGACAGCTACGCCGCCGATCTGTTCGAGCGCGCTGCGGCGAAGCACGGCACAAGAACCACAGAAGAACGTTGCATTCCAAAAATCGGCGCCATCCTGAATGATGCCGTAGAACAGCTCCCCTTCGTTCGGAATTGCCCGGAAGGTATTCAGGTTCCGTTCGAATGGATCGGGAGAGTAGAAATGATGCGGGGTCTGCAGCATGCCGAGCTGCGGGTCCTTCAGGAACCAGCCCATCGTCATCTGCAGAAAGGAGCGGGTGGGCACGTGGTCGCAATCGAAAATTGCGATGAACTCTCCGGCTGTCTTCTTGAGAGCGTGGTTGATGTTGCCGGCCTTGGCCTGCTTGTTATCCGGACGAATGATGTATCCGGCGCCGCAGCGTTCGGCGAACTCGCGGAACTCGGGCCGGCGGCCGTCGTCAAGGATGTAGACGTGGAAGCGCTCGGGCGGCCAGTCGATATTCAAGGCTGCCAGCACGGTCGCACGGACCACGTCCAACGGCTCGTTATAGGTCGGAATATAGACATCGACATCCGGCCAGGCCGCCGGATCACCGGTCAATGGCTCAGGCCGGCGGTGCAACGGCCGGGCAGTCTCAAAGAAGCCAAGGAACAGCACGACAAAGGCATAGAGCTCGGCGCTCAACAAAATAAACACGAACACGAGGTCGAGCGGGCGCGCCTCTGCCCAGTTGTATGCCAGATAGGTACAAGTAGACGAGAACCGGTAATGCGCGTAGCGGACCGTCGAGAACATCGACAGGCACGACAGCAGAAGCGTGACGTAGCGCGCCTGCGAGGCGCGGTGAATGATGATAGCGAGTAAGAGAAGGACCGCTCCGAATATCGCCTGCTCGCGCCATTCGAGCTCGATGCCCGCGAGGAAATAAAGGACGGTCGCGGCCGCAAAGGCAAACAGTATGCGTGCAAAGAGCATCGGGCGCGACGGTTTCCCCGTCTTCAGATGTGTAGTCACGGTTATCGGATCCGGCGAGGCTGTACGGCCGGTTCGGTGAGGAAAAGCGCCCGCAGCCATTCTGCAAACCGAAACAGATCTTCCGTAACCGGCGATCCCGGTGCATGGTCAAGAACGGTCAACCCATGGGCGAGCGCATCGGAAACGTGAGGATCGCGCCGGATGGTGACTGGAATGAGACGATCTTTGAATCGCGTTGCAATTCGGTCTTGAATCTCGAGGTGGAGAGGGTTTGAGCTTTCGAAAGCGTTCAACAACAAGTGCGGCAGCAGGCCTTTGCCGACGTTCGTCTCCTGTCCATTCAACAGCGTCTCGATACTTTGCAGGCCGACCAGGCAGCGGACATCCGGAACAAGCACCACAATCGGGATCGTCTGTCTGACGAAAGCCTTTAGGTCTTCACCCGCACTTTGCGCGGGGATGTCAGCGATTACAAGATCGGTGTCGGACCCCACTGCCGCGATGGCGCGCCAGATCCAGGCATCGGCGGGTTCGGGCGCTACAGCGTCTTCGTGGGAGGCGATGTGAACGGCGGCTCCGCGCCCTTCGGGGGCGACAAAAGTAGAAATCTGCGGCCGCATTCCGCGGGCGCCGAAAAAGAAAGGCAGCAAGCCGGACCTGGTGGTATCGAGCAGCAGAGGACGCTCGCCGTCCAGGGCCATGACACGTGCCAGTGCAGCAACGATAGAGGTGACGCCGACACCGCCTGACAAGGAGAGCAGCGAGATAGCCGGGACAGGGAGCCGATGCTGGAGGGCGGCCTCCGGGCCATTGAACGCGTGTCTGCGGGGACCCTTCAGAAAGAAATCGAGACCTGTCCAATCGCGATTCCGCCCGCGGTCGATGCGGACAGCAGGCTCGGTCGCACGCGCGATCGCAACCCTGGGCTTGTCCGGCAAAATGAGGCCGGCGCTGTCTAAGTTATCGGCGCAAGCGAACTGTTCAGGCGCTGACTTGTCAGCGACTGCCAATACCGCTTCAGGCTCCGGCTGGGTTTTATTGCGCGACCCGGCAACGAAAACCCTGTAATGGCTTTGATCGAGGTCGACCTGCGAGAGGAGGCTACCTATATCGTCCGGACGAGACTGGCTCATAACGAAGCCCTCGCCGCCGCATGGACATAAATCTCGTCCATCGGCGCCCGGGAACAGAAATCTGGTTCCGTCACGTCGGTCCTGCCGAGCAGTTTATCACGTAATACTACTGATAAAATAGGGGATTATACGAAAAACTTCGGGTTGCTCAGTACGACTGCTTCAGCGTTCCTTTGCTCTTCGCGATTTCAAGAAGTGTCGGATAGAACTGAACGAAGGTTGTGTCGACGGCGCCGTGTTGCTGGTGGCAACTGTAGCAACTGGCCTGTTCCGGGATAGCGGGGGCCGATTGCGCGGAGGCTGGGAACGCGAAGAAGGCCCATTTCCCCGGGAGGCGCGAGTCCTTTACGTGTACCTCAACATCCTCGAGGGCGCCCTGGAACCGGCCTGCCTGGTTAATCGATCCCTTGCTCTGCGCGGTGCGAATTTCCAAAATGAAAACGGTACGGTCGGGCCAAGTACCGGTAGCGACGAAGGAACGGTAGGCACTCGGGTTCACGAATACGTTGTCGAACGGGGGTTTTTCGTCGCCGCTCGCTGGCGGGCTGTAGGACATTCCCAGACCCGAACTCAGGTAAATCCATTCGCGGTAGTGCTGTGGGCGCAGCATGCGGTGATCGGAAGTAAACTGCGGCCCGTCGCTGGCCGGCGAGTCCGCCTGGCGGGCGTCGACCAGTAAAGTGACTAACCCTACAAATGCGACCACTGCCAGTGCGGCCCGCCGAATTTTCCTCATTCCAATACATTAACCCGGAGCAATGCTCAATAGGGACCGCGTAAGTGACTGTACCTGTTACGATAAGGGTTCCGAAGCCTCCCCGATGACGCGCCGCATTTCATCCGGCATTCTGGCCGAGATCGTTCAGCATAAACAGCAGGAAGTGGCTGAGCTCCATGCGCGAGCGGCGGTCATCGAGAAACAGGCTTACGAACGGAAGTCGCAGCCGCGCGACTTTGCGAAAGCCCTGCGCCGACATTCTCCGGCCATTATTGCGGAGATCAAGAAGGCATCGCCGAGCAAGGGTCTTCTGCAACCGAATTTTCATCCCGCATTCATCGCACACTCATATGAGCAGGGGGGCGCGGCCTGTTTGTCGGTGCTGACCGATAAAAAATATTTTCAAGGTTCGCTGCACGATCTCGAAGCAGCGCGAGCAGCGGGCAGCCTGCCGGTTCTGCGGAAGGATTTTACGATCGACCGTTTGCAAATTTTCGAGGCTGCGGCGCATGGGGCCGATGCCGTTCTGCTGATTGCGGCGGTTCTGGATACGGTCGAGCTCCGGAATTTTCGTGAGGTGGCGTCGCAGCTTGGCCTGGCTGCGCTGGTTGAAGTTCACGACGCGGAGGAGCTACAAAAAGCGATCGATTCCGGAGCGGAGATCATCGGCGTAAACAATCGGAACTTACAGACGTTTGAAGTGAGTTTGGATATTTCGATGCGGTTGAGTTACTTGATGCCTTCGCATTTGATTCGAGTCAGCGAAAGCGGGATCCATACGCGCGCCGACATTGACTCACTGAGCGAAGCCGGATTTCAGGCGTTCCTGGTTGGCGAATCATTGATGAAGTCGGCAGATGCAACGGCCGCGCTGAAGGCACTGACCGGAGCGCAATGAAGGAGCCGGGTGACATCGCTTTTGTGGTGAAGGTGTGCGGCATCACGAACCGGGACGATGCGCAGGTTTCCGTCGAGGCGGGAGCCAATGCGCTAGGGTTCAATTTCTACCCAAAGAGCCCGCGCTACCTCTCGCCGGATGCAGCCTACGAGATCGCGCGCGGTTTACCTGACGGCGTTTTGCGAGTCGGGGTTTTCGTGAATACGACGCCCGAAGAGGTTGCGCGAATTGCCGCACGCGTACCGCTCGATGTAATGCAACTGCACGGCGAAATCATTCCGGCGCTGCCGAACCGGACGTGGAGAGCAGTCTTCGCCGGCCGAGACGTGCCGGAGGGCGAGACGACACCGGAAGCTTATTTACTCGATAGCTATACAACGGCGTACGGCGGGTCCGGCAAGACCTTCGACTGGAGGCTGGCGGCGGCCTATCATGGCCGCTTGATATTGGCAGGCGGGCTGGATGGAACGAATGTCGGCCAGGCAATTGCGACAGCGCGCCCCTGGGGCGTAGATGCATCGTCGCGCCTGGAACTGCAGCCTGGAAAGAAAGACGCTGAACGGGTTCGCGCCTTTGTGAGCGCAGCCCTGGCGGCAGCACGCACCGTATCAGGAATCGGTCAGGAGTAGAGGTTATGAACTCGCCTATGCTACCGGACGCCTTAGGCCATTTCGGACCGTATGGCGGACGCTATGTACCCGAAGTATTAATGTCGCCGCTCGAAGAGCTGGAGCAGGCGTATGAAGCGGCGCGGCAGGACCCGGATTTTCAACTTGAGCTCAAATCTCTGCTGCGCCATTACGCCGGGCGGCCGACGCCGCTGTACTTCGCCAAGCGGCTGACCGAATCGATCAGAGGAGCGCAGATCTGGCTGAAGCGGGAAGATCTGCTACATACCGGCGCACACAAGATCAACAACTGCCTGGGGCAGATTCTGCTGGCGCGGCGCATGGGCAAGATGCGGATTATCGCGGAAACCGGCGCCGGCCAACACGGCGTGGCAACCGCCACGGTTTGCGCGCTCTTCGGGATGGAATGCATGGTCTACATGGGCGAAGAGGACATGCGGCGCCAGCGCCTGAATGTGTTCCGGATGCGCCTGTTGGGCGCCGAAGTGGTAGGCGTGTCGGGCGGCAGCCGCACACTCAAGGACGCGATCAGCGAAGCGATGCGCGACTGGGTAACCAATATCGAAACAACTCATTATCTGCTCGGTTCGGCGCTAGGGGCGCATCCGTATCCGATGATGGTGCGCGACTTTCATCGAGTGATCGGTGAAGAGACGCGGGCGCAGGCGCTCGAACAGATCGGACGGCTGCCGGATGCAGTGATTGCGTGCGTGGGCGGCGGCAGCAACGCGATCGGAATTTTCTATCCATTTGTGGGAGACACGCAAGTGCGGCTGATCGGCGTGGAGGCGGGCGGCCGGGGCAGCCGGCTGGGAGAGCACGCCGCGCGTTTCAGCGGAGGGTCGCCAGGGGTGCTTCACGGCACGTTCAGTTATCTGCTGCAGGATGAGCACGGGCAGGTAGGCCTGACCCATTCCGTTTCCGCCGGGTTAGATTATGCGTCCGTCGGGCCGGAACATGCATGGCTGCACGACCAGAAGCGGACCGAGTATTTAGCGGCGAGCGACCAGGAGGCGCTGGATGCGGCCAAGACACTGGCGCGGATGGAAGGGATACTTCCGGCCCTCGAATCTTCGCACGCCGTGGCGGAAGCGATCCGGCGCGCGCCATCGGAACCGGGGTCGGTGTATGTCGTGAACGTATCGGGCCGCGGGGATAAAGATATCGACATTTATCGGGAAAATATGCCGGAGTTAGACAGGTAACGCAGATGGTGCAGACAGGTACCCGCATCAGCAATCTTTTCGCGTCCCGAAAAGCGGAAGGGCGCAAGGCATTCATCGCTTATCTGACGGGCGGCGATCCAAGCCCTGAGCTTACGGCATCGCTGGCGCTTGCCCTGGAGCGGGGCGGCGCGGACCTGATCGAGCTGGGACTTCCCTTTTCGGATCCGATCGCCGACGGCCCGGTGATCCAACGCGCGTCAGAACGCGCGCTGCGGGCGGGTATGACGCTGCCGCGTCTACTGGAGGCTGTGCGCGAGATACGGCGGACTTCGCAGATTCCGCTGCTGCTGTTCAGTTATCTCAACCCGCTGCTGCGGTATGGGTTCGAGAGGTTAGCGCGCGACGCGGCGGAAGCCGGCATCGACGGGGTGCTTTTGACGGACCTCTGTATTGAAGAAGCGAGCGAGCCGGTACACCAACTGCGCGCGCATGGCCTCGACACAGTTTTCCTGGCAGCGCCTACGAGCACGGCGCGGCGTTTGAAACTAGTAGCCGAGCACTCGTCGGGTTTTGTTTACCTGGTTTCCCGGACAGGCGTAACGGGCGAACAAGCGTCCCTTTCAAGCGCGGCGGCGCCGCTCACCTGGCGCATGCGCGAATTTACCGATTTGCCGCTGGCGGTTGGCTTCGGAGTAAGCACTCCGCAGCAAGTAGCAGAAGTAGCTGAAACCGCCGATGGGGTGGTGGTGGGCAGTGCGATTGTCAAATGTATTGAAAAGCACTCGGGCGAGCCGACCCTGACGAGCGAAGTAGAGAGCTTCACGCGGCATCTTACAGAGCCGCTGAGGCGGAGTGGGGCGGGCGCGCGATGAGCACGGCCTTACTCGAAGAACTGGAGCGCTGGCGTGAGCGCATCGATGAAATCGATGTACGGCTGATCGAACTGCTCAATCAGCGAACGGCGGTTGTGCAAGAAATCGGCCGCATCAAGGAAGAACTCCGGATGGCCGTTTATGAGCCCAAGCGCGAGGACAAGGTTTTTGCCAACGTGCTGGCCCATAATCACGGCCCGCTGCCACCAGACGCCGTCCGGCGCGTATTCGAGCGGATTATCGACGAGATGCGGACAGTGCAGAGGCTTAAGCTTCGGGAAAACGAGCGCGAGCAAGAAGAAAAATCATGTTAGTCGTCATGGAAGAGGGCGCACCGGAAGCGCAAATCGAAGCGGTTATCAACCGGCTGGTGGACATGGGGTTCACGGTCCACCGTTCTACCGGCGTACGCCATACGGTACTCGGCGGGGTGGGGCCACTGGATGATTTTGATCCGGCAACGCTCGAGGTGATGGAAGGCGTTAAGGAGTGCCATCGTATCGTCTCGGCCTACAAGCTGGCGAGCCGGCACTTCAAACCGGCGGGCACGGTGATCCGGATCGGCAAGGTCGAGATCGGGGGACAGGAAGTCATCGCGATGGCCGGCCCGTGCAGCGTAGAGAGCGAAGAACAGATAGAAGCGTGCGCGGAGATTGTGGCGACCGCCGGGGCGAAGGTCATTCGGGGAGGCGCGTTCAAGCCGCGCAGTTCTCCGTACAGCTTCGCGGGCCTGGGCGAAGCCGGCCTTCGAATCATGCGGGATGCCGCTAACCGGCATGATTTGCTGGTGGTGAGCGAGGTCATGGACCAGGTGCAGATTCCGCTGCTGGTGGAGTATGCAGACATTCTCCAGGTGGGCGCGCGCAACATGCAGAATTTTAATTTGCTGCGCGAACTCGGCAAGGTGAGGAAGCCGGTTTTGCTGAAGCGCGGAATCGCCGCGACGATTGAAGAACTGCTGCTCTCGGCCGAATATATATTGTCCGGCGGCAACTATGAGGTGATGCTGTGCGAGCGCGGCATCAGGACCTTCGAGACAAGCACGCGGAACACAATGGACCTCGCGGCCATCCCTGTGCTGCGGCGGCTGACGCATTTGCCTGTAATTGCAGACCCGTCTCATGGAACCGGCAAGCGGGATTATGTTCTTCCGATGTCGCGAGCGGCCGTTGCAGCAGGCGCCGACGGTTTACTCGTAGAGGTGCATCCGGATCCCGACCGGGCATTGAGCGACGGCGCACAAACCTTGGGGCCGCAGCAATTCACAGAGCTCATGAAGCAGGTACGCGCGATCGCCGGCGCCATCGGCCGCGCCGCGTAAGCGTTCCGGCGGCAAGTTGATATGAAGACCGTTGCCATAGTAGGCGTGGGTCTGATTGGCGGCTCGTTCGCTCTTGCGCTGCGCAAGGCGGGCTTCGCCGGCGAGATCACAGGCGTCAGTTCGGCGCGCGCCATTGAATCGGGGATCAGAACGGGAGCGATTTCGCGGGGCACGACGCTCGAAGAAGCGGCGGCTTCGGCCGACCTGATCTACCTGGCACAGACGGTTGATCGGATTCTCGAAACGATCGAGACGCTGGGGCCAATGCTTCGGCCGGGATGCCTGGTTACTGATGCCGGAAGCACGAAAGCGGCTATTGTGGACCAGGCGCAGCGGTTCATGGGGGACGGGCAGTTTCTGGGCGGACATCCGATGGCCGGCAAGGAACAGCGCGGGGCAGAGGCCGCCGACCCGAGCCTTTTTGAGAACAGGCCCTACCTGCTCACACCGGTCTATAAGGAGACCGCCCGGACAGCGGAGTTCCGGGACTGGCTTGCCCGTTTGGGTGCCAACGTTATAGAGATGTCAGCCGATGAGCATGATGAAACGGTCGCGCTGACTTCCCATCTGCCGCAAGTGGTATCAACGGCTCTGGCTGCCACCTTAGCGCGCCATGACAACCCCTACCTGAATCAGGTCTTCGGCCGGGGTCTGCTCGACATGACCCGGCTTGCACTCAGCGACATAGAGATCTGGCGGGGAATCCTGGCCAGCAACGAAGCGAACGTAAAGTCCGGCCTGGATGCACTTATTGCTTCGCTCACCGAAGTAAGGAACTCTATCGGGACCGAGGAGATGGGGGAGATTTTCAGCGAAGGTTCTAGATTTTCAACTTCGCTCCGTAATCTGCCTTCCACTTCATAACGTTTTTCGAAAAAAGTCTGCGCCCCTCGAAATTTTTCCTGTGCATCGAAGGTACAACTGCTTATAATCGAAAAGCACAAGGTAGGTAAAACCCGTGACATCCCTCGCGTTTGCTGTGCGGAATGTTCTACTAGCGGCTCCGGAAGTGAGCCGGTTGAGTTCGATTCGGCGGACAACATCGTTGTTCTCGCAGGGTCAAGTGGCGGATTCCCTCTATTTCATAGAGGACGGCCTGATCAAGCTGACTCGGACCAATGGCAGTGGGGGCCGGATCATCCTCGCGATTTGCGGGCCCGGACAGATGATTGGAGAAGAACTCCTGTCATCGGAGATGCCGAATTACTACTGCGAGGCGGAGATTCTCGCACAGGCGACGTTGCTGCGCATTCCTCGTGAGAGCATGCTGAAGATCATTGCGGGCAGCTCAGAGGTAGCGACGGCTGTTATTAATTTTCTGTTGGAGCGTAAAATCGCTCTCTCGCAGAAGGTAGAGCTTCTCTGTCTTCACGATGTCGAGTACCGGATTCTGTACTATCTGGCGGAGCTCTCGAACCTGGTGAAGCCGCACGAAGACGGCGAAGGATATCAACTTCCCATTACCCAGTTGGAGCTGGCGGACATGATTGGCGCCACTCGCGAGACGACATCAACCACCCTCAATCAACTGGAAAGGCGCGGACTGGTTAAATTGTCGAGGCGCCTGCTTACAGTTCCATCGCCAGTTACTCTGCGGAGCGCGGCTACCCAGAGGGCTGCCGTAACGAACGGCAACGCCGAGCATATGAGCCAGAGCACGTAAAGCTGGCAGTGATGGAGTAGTACTAGAACTCTTCTGAAGCCATCTCAGGCGCCCCATTCTCGTAAATTTTCTTGATGCAAAAGCTTGTATCTGCTACACTTCAATGCAGATTTTCGATGCTAGCTGGTTGTATTCCTGCGAGCCCGAATGACTGTCGGAGGGCTCATCTCTCCTGCAACGCAATATGGGCAAACGGGCATTCATCTTGCATCAGATAACAGGAGATTAGTAGTGAGAGAAAAAGGTGTTGTGAAATGGTTTAACGCCGCAAAGGGGTATGGATTCATCCAACGCTCCAACGGCGACGATGTGTTCGTGCACTTCTCGGCCATTCAAATGGGCGGATACCGAACGCTCGAAGAAGGTGCGGAGGTTGAGTTCGAAGTCAAGCGTGGGCCGAAAGGCTTGCAGGCTGAGAACGTAGCTCGTCCGTAGGTACATACCAGCGAAACATCCGGGGCCGCCGCTGTCAGTTGTGACGCGGCGGCCTTTCTGTTTTTGTTCAGCATGTTTTAGGGACTGCCTTAACGCAGGTGGGTTTTCCTCGAGGAGATAAGGTGTAGTAATGCACTACCGCAAATTAGGAAGCACCGAAGCAGAAATCAGTGAGATTGGCTATGGCGCCTGGGGCATTGGCGGTAACCAATGGCAGGGCGGTAAGGACGAGGAGTCGATGCGGGCGTTGAAGCGCGCATTCGACTTCGGGGTCAATTTCATCGATACCGCATTGGCGTATGGAGACGGACACAGTGAAATGCTGGTCGGCAAGGCGGTAAAAGAGACTTTCCACAAGATTTTTGTAGCGACCAAGATCCCGCCTATGAATCGAATCTGGCCGGCATCGCCATCTACGCCGATCTCGGAGGTGCTTCCGTACCACCACATTGTGGAGTCAACGGAACAGAGCCTGCGGAACCTCGGGTTGGAGCAGATCTACCTGCAGCAATTTCATGTGTGGACCGACGCGTGGGTAGGGGAAGAAGAGTGGCGGCGCGCAATTGAGGATCTGCGGAAGAGCGGGAAAGTGCGGTATTTCGGCTTGTCGATTTCCGAGCATGAGCCTGACTCGGCACTGGAAGCCGTGAAAACGGAGCTCTTCAGGTCGGTGCAGGTGATTTACAACATCTGGGACCAGAGTGCGGAGGCGAACTTGTTTCCACTCTGCCGGCAGCTAAAGGTGGGGGTGCTGGCCCGGGTCCCGCTGGACGAGGGCGGCCTTGCGGGCTCCATAACCGAAGATACGCAGTTCGAGCCGGGAGAGTTTCGCGAATCCTACTTCCGGGGCGATCGCAAGCGGCAGGTGGTGGAACGAGTGGAAGCGTTAAAGAGCGATCTTGAAGGCGTGCCTGGCACGCTAGCGCAGATTGCGCTGCGTTTCTGCCTTTCCAATAAGGCCGTGACATCTGTCATACCGGGGATGCGGCGGGTAGAAACAGTGGAAAGCAGTTGCCGGGCCGCCACAGCCGGCCCGCTGGACCAGCAGACGCTGGCGATTCTCAAGCGGCATCAGTGGAATCGTAACTTCTACGAATAGGTCGAGCGAGACCTCGAATGCGAATCGGGATCGTATCGGATATCCACGATAATCTCTGGAACCTGGCGGTCGCCATTGATGCGATTGCGGGATGTGATGCACTTATCTGCTGCGGCGATCTGTGCTCCCCGTTCGTTGTGGATGAATTGGCGAGGTTCCAGACGGATATCCACATCGTCTTCGGAAACAACGATGCGGACCTGTTTCGGATTACGGCGAAGGCGGCGAAGCGGCCGAATGTTCACGTGCACGGCGAACTTTTTCAGGCGACGCTCGGCGGCAGGCGTTTCGCCGTAAACCATTTCGACTATCTCGCGAAGCCGATGGCGAAATCGGGCGACTACGACGTGGTGTGCTTCGGGCACAACCACGAGCTGGAGGTTCGTCAGCAGGGTGCATGCCTCCTGATCAACCCCGGACCGATCATGGGCGCAAAGTTTTCGAGCGGAAGGTGGGAGGACGTAATCCCCACCTTTGTCATTTACGATTCGACAACGAACGAGACGGAGGCGTTCGGAGTGAATCCGAGCCGGACGGGCACAGTGCGGATGGAACGGGCTCCCGGCAGATAAGGGCCTACCAGACCCTGCAGCCATTCGCCCGCATCATGGGCTGGCCGACTTTGCAGCCGAAGGCTTCCCCGAACTGCGGCAGGTTGGCGACGACGCCGTTGATGCGGTATTCATCGGGCGAGTGAGGGTCCGTAATGGCGCGCATGCGCTTGGTCTCAGGCCGCTCTTCGCCGCAGGCCCATTGCGCCATGCCGACGAAAAAGCGCTGATCGGGCGTGAGTCCGTCGATCGGCTCGAGCTTTTCGGCTGCGGTGTCATGCTTCCAGGCGATATAGGCGAGCAGCGTTCCA
>Ga0213872_10001105_pt1 | contig 18466 bp, 14 predicted proteins | sample VelepicomBERX_R2_FD_160071 | JGI IMG/M metagenome (GOLD analysis project Ga0213872, IMG submission 160071) | Rhizosphere microbial communities from Vellozia epidendroides in rupestrian grasslands, the National Park of Serra do Cipo, Brazil - RX_R2 | ecosystem: Host-associated > Plants > Roots >...
GCTCGGCGGGTACCTCTTCATACACTTCGAGCGCGCCGGCATTGACGATACCCATGGTCATGCCGCGCTGAATCGCGTGGTAGAGGAACACGGCGTGAATCGCCTCGCGCACCTTGTTATTGCCACGGAAGCTGAACGACACATTCGACACGCCGCCCGAGATCTTGGCATAGGGCAGGTGCTGCTTGATCCAGCCGGTGGCCTCGATGAAGTCGATGCCGTAGAGCGCGTGTTCTTCGATACCCGTGGCGACTGCGAAGATATTCGGGTCGAAGATGATGTCTTCCGGCGGAAAGCCCAGCTCGTCGACGAGGATATGGTAGCTGCGGCGGCAGATCTCGGTCTTGCGGGCAAAGCTGTCGGCCTGGCCTTGTTCGTCAAAGGCCATCACGATCACGGCGGCGCCATAGCGACGCACCTTGCGGGCGTGGGCAACGAACTCGTCGTAGCCTTCCTTGAGCGAAATCGAATTGACGATGCCCTTGCCCTGGATGCACTTGAGGCCCGCTTCGATCACCGACCACTTCGAGGAGTCGATCATGATCGGCACACGGCTGATATCGGGCTCGCTCGCGATCAAGTTCAAAAAGGTGACCATGGCATGCTCGGCGTCGAGCATGCCCTCGTCCATATTGATATCGATGACCTGTGCACCGTTTTCCACCTGCTGGCGCGCGACTTCCAAAGCAGTCGGGTAATCGCCGGCAAGGATCAGTTTGGCAAATGCGCGCGAGCCGGTCACATTAGTCCGCTCACCCACGTTCACAAATAGGTCCTTGTCGCCGACCGCAAAGGGCTCCAACCCCGCGAGGCGCAGCTTGGGTTCGATGACGGGCGGTACGCGCGGCGAGAGGCCATTCAGCGTTTCGGCAATTGCGCGGATATGCTCCGGCGTCGTGCCACAGCAACCGCCGACAATATTCACGAGCCCGCTACGTGCCCATTCGCCCACATGCTCGGCCATCTGGTCGGGCATCAGGTCGTAGCCGCCAAACTCGTTCGGCAGGCCCGCGTTGGCGTGCACCGACACGAAGCCTTCGCTCACGCGCGCCAACTCTTCCACGTAGGGGCGCAGCATGTCGGGCCCCAGTGCGCAGTTGAGGCCATAGCTGATCGCCTCGGCATGGCGCAGGGAGTTGTAGAAGGCTTCCGTGGTCTGCCCGGTGAGCGTGCGGCCGCTTTGGTCGGTGATGGTGCCCGAGATCATCATCGGCAACCGCTCGACTTCGGGGTGCGTATCGAAATACAGGTGAATGGCGTAGACGGCGGCCTTGGCGTTCAAGGTGTCGAAGATCGTCTCGACCAGTAAGAGGTCCGCGCCGCCCTTCACCAAGCCGTCGATGGCCTCGGTGTAGCTCTCGACCAGCTGGTCGAAGCTCACATTGCGAAAGCCCGGGTCGTTCACGTCGGGGCTGATGGAGCAGGTGCGATTAGTTGGGCCTAACACGCCGGCACAGAAACGCGGCTTGGCCGGGTTGCGCGCTGTCTCGGCAGCGCACAGGTCTTTCACGAGCTTCGCTGAGGCAAAATTGAGCTCATGCACGAGCGATTCCATGCCGTAGTCGGCCATGGCGATCGAGGTCGCGTTGAAGCTATTGGTCTCGATGATATCCGCGCCGGCATCGAGGTAAGCCTGGTGAATGCCCGCGATGATGGCCGGCTGCGTCAGTACCAAAAGATCGTTGTTGCCCTTGAGGTCATGCCCCCAGCTTGCGAAGCGCTCGCCCCGGTAATCCGCTTCGCCGAGATTGTGGCGCTGGATCATGGTCCCCATGCCGCCATCCAAAATCAGGATGCGTTGTTGCAAAAGGGCATGGAGCGTGTGCGGGCGGGCGGTCATGGAAGGTACTGAATCTGCGGAGAAAGTCTGGAATTCTACCATGCGTGAGTGCGAGGACTTTGGCGACGCATGAATTATGCTCATGTGACGATGAATGATGCTTGTTCACCACGAATCAGAGGATTCAAATGGGCGATGGCGCGCAGGGTGAGGCATGTCCCTATAATCTCTGTGCCGCCTTGATCGTGGCACTTAAAAAAATAGATCAGCTTTGGAGGGGAATGAGATGCCGCATTTGTACGTGCTGCTGATATCGGTGTACGCCATTTACGTCGTGGCAGGCATCTATTTCTGCTGGGTTAGCTATCGCGTCGGCTATCGCAGCGAGATGAATGCCGCCTTTGCAAAAGAACGTGCCATGCTGCTGGCCTACCCAACGCTCGGGCGAGACTTTGCCAGGTCGATGGGGATGCAAGGCTTGGCGATGATTCTGGTGGGCGCAGCGGGAACAATCGTGGCCGCACACGACGCACGATCTGCGGTGATGTTTGCCGGCCTGCTGGCGGCTATCAACACGATCAGGTTCAATGCGATCAACTCGCTGAAGAAGAAATTCCATGCGCTCCGGCGCAGGGAAAATCTCGAATGCGCAGAGGCCATCGCACAGCATCCGTCGAATCCTCACCGACCCCTTGCCCGGCTTTTGCTGGGCATTGGTGCCTGGTTCGCAATGGCTGCGCTGGCAGGCGGCATGCTAGCCGATGCCGGCATTCACCACGGCGCATCAATATTTGCCGTCGTTTGCGGGCTGGTTTCGGCGGTGGCGATAGGCTGGGCTGTGGTGTTGCTGCGGGCAAAGAGCCCAGCACACCGGTCTAACCCAATCGCTTCTCCATGAAGACACTTGCCCCATTGTCCACGTACTCGCCAAACGGCCCACACACCCCAAAGCCACAGCGCGCGTAGAGCTGTTGCGCGTCGGGCATCAAGGTGCCGGTTTCGAGGCGGAGGTGGGTGAGCCCGCGCGTACGCGCGGCGCTTTCAAGTGCGGCCACGATTTGCCCCGCGATACCTTGCCCACGCGCGGTCGGCAGCACAAACATCCGCTTCACCTCGGCATAGTCTGCGCGCGCCACGATGGCACCGCAGCCGACCGCTTCGTCGCCGAGGTGCGCCAGCATGAAGCTGACCTCGGGCTGGCAGAGCGCGTCGATATCGAGCAGATAGTTTTCTTCAGGCGGGTAGAGGCTATCGAGATAAGCGTCAAGCGCGGTAATCAGGAGGCGCGCGTCATCGCTCGCGGCGCTGGCCGGCGTGATTCGGAGGGTAGTAGCAGCGTGCATCACTCTCCGCCAATCTCATGTTCCAGGTTCAGCTCCTGAATCTTGCGCGTCAGTGTATTACGGCCCAGCCCCAGGCGTTCGGCGGCTTCGATGCGGCGGCCGGATGTCGCGGCCAGCGCACGCAAGATCAAGGTGCGTTCGAATTGGTGCGTCAATGTTTCGATAAAGCCGCGCTCGCCCGCGCGCAGGCGGCGGTCGGCCTCGTGCGCCAGCGCCGTGGCCCAGTCGCCGCTTGTGGGTGCAGCGCTTTCCATCTTGAGTTCGGGCGGCAGGTCCGATGGGCCGACCAACTGGCCGGGCGCCATGACGCAGATCCAGTGGCACAGGTTCTCCAGCTGGCGCACATTGCCGGGGAAGTCGAAGGCGCACAGTTGGCGCATGGCTTCCTCGCTTAGCCGTTTCACTTCGCCACCCAGCTCGCGTGCTGATTGGGCGAGGAAATGGCGGGCCAGCAGGGGGATATCCTCGCGCCGCTCGCGCAGGGCCGGCAGGCGTAGGCGGATCACGTTGAGGCGGTGGAACAAGTCTTCGCGAAACTGGCCGTGCTTCACGCGTTCTTCGAGATTCTGGTGCGTGGCGGCAATGACGCGCACATTGGCCTTGAGCGGTACATGGCCGCCCACGCGGTAGAAGTAGCCGTCTGACAATACGCGAAGCAATCGCGTCTGCAACTCAGGCGGCATATCGCCGATTTCGTCGAGGAACAGCGTGCCGCCCTCGGCCTGCTCGAAGCGGCCGGTACGTTGTGCCTGGGCACCCGTAAAGGCGCCGCGCTCGTGGCCGAAAAGTTCAGATTCAAGCAGGTCTTTGGGGATGGCTGCGGTATTGATGGCGACAAAGGGTTTGCTGGCGCGTGGGCTATGCCGGTGCAGCGCGCGGGCGACCAGCTCTTTGCCGGCGCCCGATTCGCCGGTGATCAGCACCGTGGCGGCCGATTGGCTCAGCCGGCCGATGGCGCGAAAGAGCTCCTGCATGGCTGGCGCCTGGCCGAGGATCTCTGGCGCTGCTTCGGTCTCGGGCACGTCGATGACTTCTTGCTTACTGCTCTCCGCCAACGCGCGGCGGATTAGCTCGACCGCATGATCTACGTCGAAAGGCTTGGGCAGGTATTCGAATGCACCACCCTGAAAGGCCGAAACGGCGCTTTCAAGGTCGGAATGCGCGGTCATGATGATGACCGGTAGGGTCGGGAAGCGCTCTTTCAGCTCGGCCAAGAGGTCGATGCCCGACATGCCGGGCATGCGGATATCACTGACGACCACGGCGGGTGTTTCGCGCCGCAGGGCATCAAGCGCACCCTCGGCGCTCGCGAGCAGCGTATGGGCGATGCCTTCGCGGCCCAGGGCTTTTTCGAATACCCAGCGTATCGAGCGGTCGTCGTCGATGATCCAGACGGGTTTCATGAGCTACCTTTTCTATTTGCCGGCGTCCGGCGGTGTCCAACCATTGAGCGGCAGGTGGACCGTGAAGCAGGTCCGCCCGGGCTGCGATTCGAAGTCGATCGTGCCGTTGTGCTGCTGCACGAAGGTGTGCGCGAGATGCAGGCCAATGCCGGTGCCGCCTGGTCGGCCCGACACCAAGGGGTAGAACACCGTCTCGCGGATGTGCTCGGGGATGCCGGGGCCGTTATCGAGGATCTGCAGCGTGACGGCGAGCGGGTAACGGCGCCGGTTTAGCGTCACCTGCCGCGCAATGCGTGTGCGCAGCACAATCTCGCCAGCGCCGTGCATGGCTTGCGCGCCATTGCGCACGATATTGAGTACGGCCTGAATCAATTGCTCCTTGTCGCCATACAAGTCGGGCAGGCTGGTGTCGTAGTCGCGGCGCACCGCGAGCCCGTTCGGGTATTCGGCCAAGAGAACAGTACGGACCCGCTCCAGCACTTCGTGCAGGTTCAGGTCGCCCAACTGCGGCAGTCGGTGCGGTGTGAGCAGGCGATCAAGCAGGCCCTGCAGCCGGTCGGCCTCGTCGGTGATCACCTGGGTGTATTCGGTGAGCGCCGGGTCGGCCAACTCGCGTTGCAGCAACTGCGCGGCCCCACGAATGCCACCCAGCGGGTTCTTGATCTCGTGCGCCAGATTGCGGATCAGCTGCCGGTTAGCATGCTGCTGTGCCGCCAGTCGCTCTTCATTGGCGATCCGGCGCTGCTGGTCGGTCTGGCGAAATTCGAGCACGTTGTAGCCCAGCGCCTCGACTGCCCTTACCGTAAAGCTGACGTGAATGGTGCTACCCAGGCGCAATGCGAGCGCGACGTCGTAGTCGGTTACGTTGGCATTCTGCTTTTCGGCTGCATCGAGCGCAGCGAGGATATCGCCCGGCTCCGAAAAGCAAGCCGACACAGGGCGGCCGACCGTATCGCGAAGCATGAGCTCGAAAAGGGTTTCCGCTGCCTGGTTTAGATGCCGCACGATGCGCGTGGCATCCAGCACGATCACTGCGGTATCCAGCAGGTCGAGTCCGGCGAAATGGGCTTGAGAAAGGGAATCGGGTTGCGCGATCATCGTCACCGGTCTAGCAAATTACAGACCACACCCGCATATCGCGCAGAAGTCCCTGATCTTGCACGGGGTTTGAGCATTGGGCGGTGCATGGCTGCACCGCGTCTTGCCAGATTGAACCGATACGGTGCATCAATGCACCATTGTAGTGCGCGTCAGGTTGCCCTGGGCGCTTATTTGATGCGCGACATTTCCTTCTGCAGCGCTTCGATGTTTTTCTCGTGGAAGGTGACGTTGTCTTTCAGCTTGGCATCGCTGGGTGACGTCGCCAGCTGCTTGCGGGCATCGGCCAACAGCCCCTGTTCATGTGTCATCTCTTCGTTCAGGATGCCACGCCGACCCTGGTCGCGCGTGCGCTGGGTGGCTTCATCCACTTTGGGGAAGTTGGATGGCGACGGGCTCGCAGCCGCTTCGCTCGCATGCTTGCCGTGGCTGCGCATCGGGATGGTGAGCGGCACCGGGCCCATGTCGAGCTTCTTGGCACCCTTCATCGGGATATTGGAATACGTGACCCGGCCTTCGGAATCGACTGTCTTGTAGATATCGGCGCGGGCGAAGAGCGGCAGCAGGCAGAGCGGGAGGATTTGCACAGTCAGCGTGCGCAGCAGTCGTCGTTGATTCATAAGGTGCGAAGCGGGATCAATATAAACAGATGGTTACGCACCATCATAGCACGATGGAATAATGCCTCACGCAACGCTTGCCAGCTTGGTCAGCACACGGCCGGCCGCCACCATGCCGAAGGTTGCAGTCACCGCCACGGCCGAACCGTAGCCTGCGCAACTGAGACCGCCAGCCGTTGGGCCGTCGGTATCGCAGCCGGCGACGGGGCGCTGCAATGGCTCGGTGGAGTACACCGCCTCGATGCCGAATTTCTTACCATCGCGTGGGAAGCCATGCTTGCGCCGTAGCTCTGCGCGAATCTTGGACAGCAGCGGGTCGCCTGCCGTCTGCGCAATATCGGCGACCGCCACGCGGCTTGCATCCATCCGCCCACCTGCGCCGCCCGATACGATCAGCGGAATGCGGTGCCGCCTGCAGTAGGCCACCAGCGCGACCTTGACCCGCATCTGGTCGATGCAGTCGACGACATAGTCGATGCCCTTCGGGATCAGCCGTTCCAGATTATCTTCGACCAGGAAGTCGTCGACCTGGTTCACCACCGCATGGCTGTTGATCGCCTGAATTCGCTCGGCCATCGCCTGGACTTTGGCTTTGCCGAGGTTTTCTTCAACCGCATGCAGTTGGCGGTTCACATTCGAGACCGCGATATGGTCGAGGTCGATCAACGTCAGCTGGCCGATGGCGCTGCGTGCGAGGGCCTCCGCAGCCCAAGAACCCACCCCGCCGATGCCGATGACGCATACGTGGGCGGCTGTGAAACGGGCCAGCGCAGCCTCGCCATAGAGCCGGCCGATACCGCCGAAGCGGCGCTGAAATTCGTATTGTTCGCTTGCATTCATGGGCGAATTTTAACGCGGTCAGAGCGAAGCGCGGCCCATCGCAGTAAAATACACGTTTTGATATGAAAGCCCACGCCATGGAAGAGTCGTTACGCCTTTCAAAACGCATGGCCGAACTGGGTCTGTGCTCGCGCCGCGAGGCCGATGAATACATTGAACGCGGCTGGGTGAAGGTCGACGGTATCGTCGTCGACGTATTGGGTAGCCGCGTGCTGCCCAGCCAGCGCGTGGAGCTCGACAAACGTGCGGCGCTCGCGCAGACGCAACGGGTCACCATCTTGCTCAATAAGCCCATTGGCTATGTATCGGCCCAGGCCGAGCAAGGCTACAAGCCCGCCGTACTGCTGATCACGCCGGAAAACCGCTATGTCGGTGACCGCTGCGGCATCGAGTTTTCGCGCCGCCACCTCAACGGCCTTGCACCGGCCGGCCGGCTCGATATCGATTCGACGGGCCTATTGGTGCTGACGCAAGATGGCCGCGTCGCCAAGGCATTGATCGGCGACGAAACCAAGGTCGAGAAGGAATATCTCGTACGGGTCGAAGGCAACCTGACGCCGGAAGGCATGCAGCTGCTCAATCACGGCCTGAGCCTCGATGGTGTGCAGCTGCGCCCCGCCAAGGTGAGCTGGCAGAACGAAAACCAGCTGCGCTTCGTGCTGCGCGAAGGCCGCAAGCGGCAGATTCGCCGCATGTGCGAGTTGGTCGGTCTGCGCGTGGTGGGCCTCAAGCGCATCCGTATCGGCCGCATTCCATTGTCTGACTTGCCGATGGGGCAATGGCGCTATCTGCGCAATGACGAAAAGTTCTGACCGAGCCTTCGCAGTCCGCATCGCGTCAAACAAAAACAGGGCGGATATCCGCCCTGTTTTTATTGCAAGCTACCCAAGCTACCTGCATGTTGATTCTTGATGCCGTCATGAGTTCAGCGGCTGTGCCGCAGGTATTTGGCGGGTTGCTGCGCGAATCGGCCCTACCATTGGGCGTGGGGTATTTCGACTACCTCTGTAAAGTGATGCGGCGCGGAGACTAGCGCCCACGCTCCGTGAATCGTTGCAAGGCCTGTTGCATGGTGGCTGTATCGAGCCGGGTGAGATGCAGCACGCTCTGGCGTACATCGGGCGGTAATACGTAGCGCGATTCAGCCGCTGCGTCGCGTAGTGCCGAGTCGAAACCGATCTTACCGTCTGCGCCTTCGGTGGCCATGCCGGATTCCGTTAGCGTGGCGATAAAGGCCTTGAAGATCGCGCGGTCGAAGAATTCCGGTGAGTTCACTTCACGCAGCAGCGACAGGCGTTGGGCCAGCAGGTGGCAGAGTGCCTCCAGCTCGGCGGCCGTCACCTTGCCGGGCCCTTGCTGGGTGAGCACCGAGAGCGTGATGAAGTAGCGCACCAGCGTCGGCCGTACGGTCTGGCCCAGCAGAATCAGCTGCGCATACTCGTCGCTGTTCAGGTTTGGTGCGTGGTAAACCCCTTCGCGCCCCTGCGTGACCAGCCAACCGAGTTCGACCAGCGCGCTCAGATAGCTATCGAGCGCTGCGTCGAGTTCATCCTCGTTCCAGCGCAGGAAGAGTTCTGCCCGCAAGAAAGGATAAACCGTGCGCACAAGGCGCTGCAGCTGCTCGCGGCTGAGGCTCGCGTTACGCGAGAACAGGCCGGCGATCAGGCCCGGCAGTGCAACGCTGTGCAGCACATTGTTGCGCATATAACTGCACAGCACGGCATCTTCCGTCTGGAAGTGCATCACATCGCCCAGTGCATGCGGGTGCCGTTGCAGCAGCTTCAGCTGTTCGCAGTAGCCAATGATCTCGCGCCCGTTCAACGACGTGATCTGGAAGCGCCCTGCGTAGGGCGCAGCCAGCAAGAGCTTGCGGTAGCCATCGAGCTGTGCGGCCAATTGCTCCTCGTCCATCGCATGGCGTGGTGTGGCAAGCAGCACCAGGCTCAAGAGCGTGACCGGGTTGGCGACAGCCGCACTGTTGATCTCGTCGGCGATGCGACGGCCGAGGCGCGTAACGGACTGCGTGACCCAAGTGGGTCGTTCGCCGTTCAGCGTGGTCTGAGCCCAGTCTGCGTTCACTTCGCTCAGTACTTCAGCGAGCTTGATCGGCTGGCCAAAGTTCACATGCACCTTGCCGAAATTCTTGCGTAGCGCGCGCACGCTCAAGATCAGGTCGAGCAGCGACTCCTTCTTCTTCGGCTTGCCCATCAGTTCGCCGACGTAGCTGCGACCTTCGAACAGCTTTTCGTAACCGATATAAACGGGGATAAACACGATGGGCCGATGCGAATCGCGCAGGAAGCTTTGCACCGTCATCGACAGCATGCCCGGCCGCGGCTGCAGCAGCCGACCGGTACGGCTGCGCCCACCTTCCACGAAATACTCGATCGGGAAGCCCTTGGCGATCACCATATGCAGGTATTCGGTGAACACCGCGCCGTAAAGCGGATTCCCCTTGAATGAGCGACGCAAGAAGAAGGCACCGCCGCGCCGCAACAGCCCACCCACCAGGGGCAGGTTGAGGTTGGCGCCCGCCGCAATGTGCGGAATCATCAAGCCCTTCTGGAAGACGATATAGCTCAGCAGCAAGTAGTCGATGTGGCTGCGGTGGCAGGGCACATAGACGATTTCATGATCGGGCGCGACGCTGGTGACGGTCTCGAAATTGCCGATCTCCACACCGTTATAGAGCCGCGTCCAGACCCAGGTCAGGAAGCGATGTGCTACACGTACGACGGGGTAGCTATAGTCGGCTGCGATTTCCCAAGCGTAGCGATTGGCTTTGTTTTGAGCGCGTTGCAGCGCACCGGCAGTGCCGCCTTGCTCGGCAGCAAGCTGGGTGATGGCGGCCTTGACCGCATCGGTCTCGACGATGCCTTCCACCTGCGTACGACGGTGCGAGAGATCGGGCCCGATGACCATTTCGCGGTGCTGGCGGAAATACACGCGCAGCACGCGGGCAACCTTACGCAGCGCGCGCTCCTGGTCTTCGGTATCGCTCACCAGTTCGCGCAGCGAGGTGGGCTGGCCGAATTGCACCAGTGTCTGCCGACCGTTGAGCAAGATCGCGAAAAACTGCGACAGGCCACCACGCGGTGCCCAACCTTCCGAGAAGATCAGGCGCCAGATCGAGCGTTCCTTGTCGGGTGAACGACCCCACAGGATGCTGACGGGCACGATCTGGACATCGAGTTCGGGGCGGTTGCGCACCGCATCGACCATGCGTTCCAGCCGGGGTGAATACCCACCTTGCGTACGGCGCCCGAACCAGGGCTCGGCACGGTTCAAGAAGAAGAAGGAGCGTGCTTCGCGCATGCCGGCGCTGATCATCGGCTCGAGCGGCGAATGAAAACCGGCGGTGACGGCTTCACGGCTCAGCACCAGGATGTTGCTATAGAGACGCCGCTGCATGACGAAGCACACCGGCTTCGCGGGGTCGAGGCTGCGCATCACCTGTTCGTCGGCGATGACCTGCGTGCGTACCACGAGGTACAGCAGCTTGCGGGCGAGCAATAAAAACGGCCTTTCCAGGCCGAGGTACTTGAGCATAAAGGGTATTTCGCAAAAATCAGCCGCGGATTATATATTGCAGCTGGACAAGCGTGCGATAGATATCAACGCAACGTGCACCCAGGGCGATTAGTTGCGGTTATAGCTGGGCGGGGGCCGGAACGACAGGAGAATCGTCCAAATAGATAAAGGCCGCATGACTGCGGCCTTGGGAGGCAGACGTTTCATGCGGCCTATGGTAGGGCGGGTTCGCGCAGCAACCCGCCGAACAGCCTGCGGCGAAGCCGCTAAACCAAGTGCGTGGTCACAGGCCCAATCGCTGCCAAATCGTGGACACCGCACCTGCCGCATTCAGCGTATAGAAATGCAGGCCCGGCGCGCCGCCGTCGAGCAGCTTGCGACACAGGTCGGTGACCACATCGAGGCCCAGTGCCTTGATCGACGCCACATCGTCGCCATAGCTTTGCAGCTTGAGGCGCAGCCAACGTGGGATTTCGGCACCGCAGGCATCGGAAAAGCGCGCGAGCTGACTGAATTGGTTGATTGGCATGATGCCGGGCACGATGGGGATCGTGACGCCGCGCGCCTGAATCTCGTCCACAAAGGCGAAATAGGCATCGGGATTGAAAAAATACTGCGTGATCGCCGAATTCGCCCCCGCCTGTGCCTTGCGTACGAAATTGCTCAGGTCGTCATGCGCTGAACGGGCCTGCGGGTGGTATTCCGGGTAGGCGGCGATTTCGATATGGAACCAGTCGCCTTGCTCGGCGCGGATGAACTCAACGAGCTCGTTGGCGTAGCGGAATTCGCCGAATTCGACCATGCCGCTCGGGATATCGCCCCGTAGCGCCACGATACGGCGAATGCCGTTGCTGCGATAGGTCTGAAGCAATTCGGCCACATTCTGCTTGGTCGAGCCGATACAGCTCAGGTGTGGTGCGGCTTGGAAGCCGTCGCGCTGAATCTCCAGCACCGTGTCGAGTGTACCTTGCTGCGTCGTACCGCCGGCGCCGAAGGTGACAGAGAAGAAAGACGGGTCGAACTGCGCCAACTGCCGCCGCGTATTGCGGAGCTTCTCGATGCCCTCAGGTGTCTTGGGCGGAAAGAATTCGAAACTGAAAGTTTGGCTCACGGCGATCTCAAGCTTGTACGGTTTTGTCTGTATTGATGCTAGCACTGTTGATTGCCACACCTAATGAATTCTATGCATGTGTATATGCGGCGAGGTTCATTTCTGTTCCGCGCCAGGAGGCGTAAAAAACCCCACCCGGATGGGGTGGGGTTCTCGTACGACAGACTGCGCCGCGATCAGTAGCGGTAGTGATCGGCCTTGTAGGGGCCTGTCTTGCTCACGCCGATATAGGTAGCTTGCTGATCGGTCAGCTCGGTCAGTTGTGCGTTGAGCTTTTTCAGCTGCAGGCGCGCGACCTTCTCGTCGAGGTGCTTGGGTAGTGTGTACACGCCGACCGGGTACTTGGCCGGTTGGGTGAAGAGCTCGATCTGTGCGATCGTCTGGTTGGCAAACGACGATGACATCACATAGCTCGGGTGACCCGTGGCGCAACCGAGGTTCACGAGGCGGCCCTTGGCGAGCAGGATGATGCGTTTGCCATCGGGGAAGATCACGTGATCGACCTGGGGCTTGATCTCTTCCCACTGGTACTTCTCGATGGCAGCGACTTCGATTTCATTGTCGAAGTGGCCGATATTGCAGACGATGGCCTGGTCCTTCATCTTCGCCATATGGTCGTGCGTGATGACATGGTAGTTGCCGGTGGCGGTGACGAAGATGTCGGCCTTGTCGCAGGCGTAATCCATCGTGACCACGCGGTAGCCTTCCATGGCGGCTTGCAGGGCGCAGATCGGGTCGATTTCGGTGATCCAGACCTGGGCCGAGAGAGCACGCAGAGCCTGGGCGGAGCCCTTGCCCACGTCGCCATAACCGGCGACGACTGCGACCTTGCCCGCTACCATCACGTCGGTGGCGCGCTTGATGCCGTCAACCAGCGATTCGCGGCAGCCATAGAGGTTGTCGAACTTCGATTTGGTGACCGAATCGTTGACGTTGATGGCCGGGAACTTCAGCTCGCCGCGCTGGTGCATCTGGTAGAGACGATGCACGCCGGTGGTGGTTTCTTCGGTCACGCCCTTGATGTGTTCGAGGCGGGTGGAGTACCAGTTCGGCGATTCGGCGAGCTTGGCGCGGATGGCGGCGAACAGCACGCGCTCCTCTTCGCTGCCCGGGTTGGTCAGGATGCCAAGATCGCGCTCGGCACGTGCACCGAGGTGCAAGAGCAGGGTCGCGTCGCCACCATCATCAAGGATCATGTTCGAGAACCCACCGTCGGTCCAATCGAAGATGCGGTGGGTGTAGTCCCAGTATTCAGTCAGCGTTTCGCCCTTGACGGCAAACACCGGCGTGCCGGCCGCCGCGATGGCAGCTGCTGCGTGATCTTGCGTCGAAAAAATATTGCACGACGCCCAGCGGACCTGCGCGCCGAGCGCTTGCAGCGTCTCGATCAGCACGGCGGTCTGGATGGTCATGTGCAGCGAACCGGTGATGCGCGCGCCACGTAGCGGCTGCGAGGCGGCGTATTCCTCGCGAATGGCCATGAGGCCAGGCATTTCAGTTTCGGCAATACGAATTTCGCGACGACCCCAGTCGGCGAGGCCGAGATCAGCGATGACGTAGTCTTTGGAATGTTGGTCAGCCACAGCGTGCTCCTTTGCATGTGGCCGGGTGTGGGCATGCTCACCCAACCCGGCGAGGGGTTAAGTGAGCGCCGTTGTGAACCGAGCCTGGGCCCCCGATGGGGTCTTGCAGCGCTCCTCGGTCGTCTGCGGTCCCGATGACGGTATCGCAGCTGCGCGCATTATAGCAGGCTTGGTGCGGATGCCCACAGAGGCAGTTAGTGGCCGCCCGTCGAGGTAATGCTGGGCATTGCCTTCCTGTTGTCCAGCATTGCCCGGCCTTCCGGCGAATTCGGGTCGATTTTCACGGCTGCGCCCTTGTGCGGGATGTTGCTGCCAGTTGTGTACTCCGGTTCCTCATAGGCGTCTTGAGTGTCGTCTGCTTGATTTGCGTTGGTGGCACATCCCGAAAACATCAGCACGGAAAGCAAAGAAAGTGCCGCAGCTATTTTGTTATTCAACATCAACGACTTCTCCATCTGTAAATGTCATCCGGCCCATCGCGGTAGCGACACGGCCACGCAATTTGTAAACAAGTATATGGTTTCGTAACGCATCTGTTTACATGCTGCAGTATCCGCGCTTCAGACAATATATCCATCTATCCTGCAGTAGATCCTTTTTTGCCGTCTCTAAAGCACAACAGCCCGCCAAATGGCGGGCTATCATGGTTTTGCGATGCTGCGCGGGCTTACAGGCCAGCGTCGGCGCGCAGCGCCTCTGCCTTATCGGTCGCTTCCCAGCTGAACTCGGGTTCTTCGCGACCAAAGTGGCCATAGGCGGCCGTCTTGGCGTAGATCGGGCGCAGCAGGTCAAGCGTTTGCACAATACCCTTCGGGCGCAGGTCGAAGTGACGTTCGATCAGCTCGACGATGCGCTCGTTGCTGATCTTGCCGGTATCCCAGGTGTCGACCATGATCGACACCGGCTTTGCGATACCGATCGCGTAGGCAACCTGCACCTGGCACTGACGTGCCAAGCCGGCGGCAACCACGTTCTTTGCGATATAGCGGCCCATATAGGCGGCCGAGCGGTCGACCTTCGATGGGTCCTTGCCCGAGAACGCGCCGCCACCGTGCGGGCAGGCGCCGCCGTAGGTGTCGACGATGATCTTGCGGCCAGTGAGGCCCGAGTCGCCTTGCGGCCCGCCGATGACGAAGCGGCCGGTTGGGTTGATGAAGTACTTGATGTCGCCCTTGATCAGCTCGGCAGGCAGCACCGGCTTGATGATGTCTTCGATCACCGCTTCCTTGAGTGTCTCGTAGGCGATGTCGGGGTGGTGCTGGGTCGAGAGCACGACGGTGTCGATCGCCACTGGGCGGCCGGTGTCCGCGTCGTACTTCAGCGTGACTTGTGACTTCGCATCCGGGCGCAACCACGGCAGGCGGCCATCCTTGCGCAGTTCGCTCTGACGCTGCACGAGGCGGTGCGACAGGTAGATCGGTGCGGGCATCAGCGCCGGGGTCTCATCGCAGGCATAGCCGAACATCAGGCCCTGGTCGCCCGCGCCCTGGTCGAGGTCGATCCCCTTGCCTTCGTCCACACCCTGGGCGATATCGGGCGACTGCTTGTCGTAGGCGACCAGCACCGCACAACCCTTGTAGTCGAAACCGAGTTCCGACGAGTCATAGCCGATCCGCTTGATGGTTTCGCGCGCGACCTGGATATAGTCCACGTTTGCGTGTGTCGTGATCTCGCCGGCAAGTACGCACAGGCCGGTATTGACCAGGGTTTCCGCTGCGACGCGCGCATGCTTGTCCTGAGTCAGGATCGCATCGAGAATGGCGTCGGAGATCTGGTCAGCGACTTTGTCGGGATGGCCTTCCGAAACCGATTCGGAAGTGAACAGAAAGCTGCGCATGGATATTTCCTCTTGTCGCAAGCCGACCTCGATAAGCGGTCGGGCATGTGTTCCTAGTAAGATACTCGGGTTTAAATGGGTTGTGGCGTAAATGCTGACTGTAATCTTGAAACTGCTGGCACGACTGCCGCTCTTGGTTTTGCACGCGACCGGCGTGGTGCTGGGCTGGTGCGCCTGGATGCTCGACCGCCGCTATCGCGAGCGACTTGCCGATAATCTACACCAGGCGGGCTTGGTCTCAAATCGCCGCGATTATAACCTTTTATTGCATAAAAGCATTGCAGAACAAGGCAAAGGGGCATTAGAACTGCTCGCTGCCTGGGGGCGGCAATCGGACGATGTGACGGCCCTGGTTCATGGATGCGAAGGTTGGGAACACGCCGAAGCCGCGCTGGCAGCCAAGCGGCCGATCATTTTTGTGACGCCTCATCTGGGCGGTTTCGATGTGGCGGGCCGGTATGTGAGCAGCCGCCTTCCCTACCCGCTGACCGCCATGTACCGACCGCCCAAATTGCGCTGGCTAGAGCCGCTGATGCAAGCAGGCCGCATGCGCGACAACGGCCGTACGGCACCCGCGACAGCATCGGGCGTACGGATCTTGATGAAGGCGCTGAAATCGGGCGAAGCGACGGTGATCTTGCCCGACCAGGCGCCGGGGGCTGGCGAAGGTATCTGGGCTGATTTCTTTGGCAAGCCGGCCTACACCATGACCCTGCTGCCGCGCTTGGCATCGGCGACGAATGCGGCTGTCCTATTCTTCTTCGCCGAGCGACTCCCTTGGGGGCGGGGATTCCGGGTACGCATTTTCCCCATGGAGGGCGAATTCAGCGGCGACCGCCAACATGATGCGGACTCGCTCAACCATAATGTGGAGCGGCTGATTCGCCTGGCGCCCACGCAGTATCTGTGGAGCTACAACCGCTACAAGCACCCGGCCGGCGCGCCGCTGCCGGGCGAGTCGGAGGCTGCAACCGATACCCCTTAGCGAGGCTAGCGCAACAAAAAACCCGACGCGTGCGTCGGGTTTTTTGTTGCGCTATGGCGCCCAGGTCAAAACGCAAAACGTTCTGGCTGTGGTGCGTTGGCGAGCGCGGCAATCACCGTCTCGAATTGCGGCACGACTTTGACTTGGCCATTTTGCTTGGTGAAGAGTTTGGCTGTCATGGCAGGCTCTTCGCCCACCACGGCAAACAGGCGGCCGCCTTCGGCCAACTGTTCGAACAGGAAGGCTGGTTCGGTCGGGTAGGAGCCCGTCGCGACGATGACGTCATACGGCGCATGCTTGCTCCAGCCTTGCGCGGCATCGCCTTCTTCGACGGTCACATTGTGAACGCCTGCCTTCGCCAAGCGGGCGCGCGCGTCTGCGGCGAACGCAGGGTTGATCTCAACCGAGTACACATGCTTGGCGAGCTTGCCCATCAATGCCGCCAGATAGCCGCTGCCGGTGCCGATTTCGAGCACACGATCGGTCGGCTTCAGAGCGACCTGTTGAACAGCGCGAGCTTCCATCTTCGGTTGCCACATAAAGGCACCGCCACCGAGCGGAATCTCCATATCGACGAGCGCCAGCTCGCGATGCGCAGCCGGTACGAATTCCTCGCGCTTTACCTGGAACAGCAGGTTCAGCACAGCTTGATCGAGCACATTCCAGGTACGGATCTGCTGCTCAACCATATTGAAACGGGCGTTTTCCCAATCCATCGCGGACCTTCCTTCTAAACCGGCCGCCGCGCGTCGCGACGACAAAGATGCGGAGAATAAATCCTTGTAATTATTTCATACTTGCCTTAGCTTCACAGCATTTCTGCGACCCTATTTCCAAATAGGGCCGCCAGACGCTAGGGGTTCTGGTTGCAGTGGGGCCCTCTGCATCATCCTCATCCTGGTCCTCGCGCAAGCGAGGCTCCCTCGCGGCGGCGAGGGCGGGGGGAGTGGAATCAATCAGCGCTCATCCAAGTTGGTTGATTTTCACCTGCCCGCGTGCACCCGGCTTTGCCGGGTGTTGAACTGAAGGTAAGGAAACTGCGGAGGTTCTTAGGCAACTGGATGAGACAAACCCTCAGCACCTGATCCGGTTAACACCGGCGTAGGGAAGCGTCGCATGGTCTACCCATCGTTGCGTATCCCCTTCGCCGTTCATGGAGACAACAATGAACGCGCCCAATCAATTCCTCTCAAAGACCGCTCATGTCGATGACGCTGCGGTGCAGCCTTTCCCCGCTTCGCGCAAGATCTACGTCGAAGGCAGCCGGCCCGATATCCGCGTGCCGATGCGCGAGATTACGCAGACCGATACACCGACGAGTTTCGGTGGCGAGCAAAACCCGCCTATCTATGTATACGATACCAGCGGCCCTTACACCGACCCGGCTGTCGCCATCGATGTGCGCCGCGGCCTTGCACCGATGCGGGCGCAATGGATTGCTGAGCGCAATGATACTGAGGTCCTGACGGGCCTCAGCAGCGAATACGGCCGCGCACGCGAAGGCGACAAGAGCCTCGATCCGCTGCGTTTCGAGCTGACCCGTAAGCCGCTGCGCGCCAAGGCCGGCGCCAACGTCACACAGATGCACTACGCCAAGCGCGGCATCGTGACGCCCGAGATGGAATACATCGCCATCCGCGAAAACCTGCGCCGCCAGGAATACATCGAGTCCTTGCGTACTGCCGGCGGCAAGCTTGCTGACCGCATGGTCGAGTTGCTCACGCGCCAGCACCCAGGTCAAAGCTTTGGCGCGGCGATTCCGCAAGAGATCACGCCCGAGTTCGTACGCCAGGAAGTTGCGCGCGGCCGCGCCATCATTCCCGCCAACATCAACCACCCCGAAATCGAGCCGATGATCATCGGCCGTAACTTCCTGGTGAAGATCAACGGCAATATTGGCAACTCGGCTGTGACTTCCAGTATCGAAGAAGAAGTCGCCAAGATGACCTGGGGCATTCGCTGGGGCGCCGACACGATCATGGATCTGTCGACCGGTAAGCATATCCACGAAACGCGCGAATGGATCTTGCGCAACAGCCCTGTGCCGATTGGCACGGTGCCGATCTACCAGGCGCTGGAAAAGGTCGACGGCAAGGCCGAAGAGCTGACCTGGGCCATGTTCCGCGACACGCTGATCGAGCAGGCCGAGCAAGGTGTCGACTACTTCACCATCCATGCTGGTGTCTTGCTGCGCTATGTCCCGATGACCGCAAAGCGCATGACCGGCATCGTGTCGCGCGGTGGCTCGATCATGGCCAAGTGGTGCCTTGCGCACCACCAAGAGAATTTCCTCTATACGCATTTCGAGGAAATCTGCGAGATCATGAAGGCCTAC
>Ga0213872_10001106_pt1 | contig 18456 bp, 15 predicted proteins | sample VelepicomBERX_R2_FD_160071 | JGI IMG/M metagenome (GOLD analysis project Ga0213872, IMG submission 160071) | Rhizosphere microbial communities from Vellozia epidendroides in rupestrian grasslands, the National Park of Serra do Cipo, Brazil - RX_R2 | ecosystem: Host-associated > Plants > Roots >...
ACGGGTTGAGCATGATGGAGCATGGCTGGCTCCATATGATTGCCGGCAATGTCGATCCACGCGATCTGGTCGCGTGCCTAGGCCCGCTGCAGGGGCTCGGCGCGGCGCGGCGCCAAGCGCTGATTGCCTTGGAGTAATACCGCTATGTTCGATACTTTCCGCGCCAAACGCGCACGCCCCACCACCGATCGGCCGCTCGCCGGCTGGCGCCGCCGCTTCGTCAAGCTGCAGATCGGCAGCAAGACACGCATGCGGCTGTACGAAAAACTGGGCAAGTTCGTCGCCAATGGCGTGCCGCTGATCCGCGCGCTCGACGAACTCCATGCGCATGCCTCGAAGGACGGCGCCAAGCCGCAGGCGCCTCTGGCGCTCGCCATCCGGGAATGGCGCCGCGCCATGCTCAACGGCCAAAGCTTTGCCAACGCCTTGCGCGGCTGGGCGCCCCTATCCGAACTGTCCGTCTTGCAAGCGGGGGAAGTGGCGGGACGCTTCGATCGCGCCGTCGAGGACGTGCTGTTTTTGCACACCGCGGGCAAACGCATTCGCGGCGCACTATCCGGCCTGCTGTATCCCGTGGTGTTGATCGCCACCACCTGTCTCTACTTGTACATCTTCGGCGCCAAGGTCGTGCCGGCGTTCGCGGCGATCCTGCCTGTCTCGCAATGGCAGGGCGCGGGGCAATCGATGGCCGGCTTGGCGCAATTCGTCGAGCACGGTCTGCTGCCGACGGTCCTGGCCGTCCTGCTGGCGAGCGGACTCGCCGCGGCGACGCTGCCCGGCTGGACGGGCAAAGCACGGCGCGTGGCGGATCGTTTTCCGCCATGGAGTCTGTATCGACTGGTGCTCGGCTCCGGTTTCATGGTGTCGCTCTCCGCCTTGATCCATGCGGGGGTGTCGGTGCCGGAAGCGCTTCAGCTGCTGGGCCGCAACGCCTCGCCATGGTATCGCGAGCGTCTGCACGCCACGCGACGGGAAGTCCTCAACGGCGCACGCAATATCGGCGACGCGCTGAATAAAACCGGTTTTGATTTCCCCAGCGTGGAAAGCGTGATGGACATCCGCGCCTACGCCTCGCTCGAAGGTTTCGAAGACATGCTCAGTCAGCTCGCGCGGCAATGGGCAGACGACTCGGTACGGCTCATCCAAGAGCAAATGGACTTGTTGCGCAACGCCGCCATCATCTTCATGGCCTTCGTCTTCATGTGGATCGTGACGGGCATGTTCGCCCTGCAGCAGCAGATATCGAGTGCCGCCAATTAGGGCTTTGGCCCCCCATCCATTATCGACAAAGGACCGACATGGGCATTTTTTCCCGTACCGCGCCGCCAGCCCAACGTCTCGAGCCGCAAGACGCGGCCGCGCCCTCGCCTAGCACGGCGGAAACGATCGACCAACGGCTCGCGGCGCAGCGCCGCATCCAGCAACAGGCAAAGGCGCGGCTCGGCGCCGAGCCACCGGTCGCGCCGTCTTCCCGCGGGCCCGCGACCGTCCCGGCGGAGGCCCCGGCCGACGGCGCCGCCGCTAGATTGGCGGCGCTGTCCTTCTCCGATCTGATGTTGTGGCCGGACGGCCGGGGCATGCTGCGCCACGCGGCCGGCCACGTGGGGCCGGTGATCGAGGTGCCGCCCCCCTTCCGCGACGACGTGCGGCGCATCTGGACCGAGATACGCCGCGAGGCGCGCGGCCGGGAGTTTTTCCTCTCCCATGATGGCGTGCCCTACCGCGTCGCGCGCATCGATACCGTCAACGGCGCGGGTTACTTCCTGCGCCGGCCGACATTCCCGGTGCCCGCCCTGGACACGCTCGGCTTGCCGCCGGCCATGGTCGCGGCGCTGCGCGCCATCGGCACGCAATCCGGCATGGTGCTGATGGCCGGCGCCACCGGCTCGGGCAAGAGCACCACCATTTACTCCTTCCTCACCGATGTGGTCAGCCGTCAGGGCGACATCGCGGTGGCGGTGGAAGACCCGCCGGAATTGCCGGCGCAAGGGTTCTACGGCGAAGGGGGCAAAGGGTTGTGGTACCAAATCGACGCCAATGCGGTCGGCGGCTTCGAGACGGCGATGATCGCCGCGATGCGCTACAACCCGCGCTATCTCCTGCTGGGAGAAATCCGCGCCCCCAAGGTGGCCAACGAGGCCATCCGCGCGGCCGTCAACGGCCACTTGGTGCTGACCACGATTCACGGCAGCTCGCTGTCCGGCGCGATACTCGCCTTGCAACAGATCGCGGCCGCCGGCGCCGGTTCGCTGGAATTGGCGCGCTCGATTCTGGCCGATGGCCTGGCGGCGGTGATCCATCAAAGGCTGGCGCCTGATCCGCAACGCCCCGGGCAGCGCGTCTTGCAGGCCGAGATGCTGTGCATCGGCAACGACATGGGGCTGCGCGCCAAGATCCGAGCCGGCAAACTCGAACAATTGAACACCGATATCGATGCGCAAGCCTTGCGCATCGCACGCGGCCAATCGCCGATGGAAATGTAGGCGCGCGATGCTTGCCATGATCATTCAGCTTGCCCTATTCGCCTGCCTGCTGCCATTCGTGATGCTTGGCCAGGACCTGCAGCAGGCGCACGCTCGACAGCAGGCGGCGGTATGGGCAAGGACGTTGCTGGCGCAACACCAGGCCCTGCAACAGTATTGCGCCGTCCGCCCCGACCCGCCCGCGCCGCAAGAACCGCCGCCCCCCTGCCGCACCCCGGGCGCCATCGCGCGCGCGCCGACGCTCAATGCCTATCTCGACCCCGCGTTGGCCGCCTCGCCCTATCTTCCGGCGGTGCAATCCCTGTATGACGGCCAGCACACGCTGAGCTACCTCGACTTGAATCAGGCCGCCAACGGCAAAGGAGGCTGGCTGACCGGCCGCATCGATGCCGAATGGATACGGGTGAGCGCGGGCAGCGTGTGCGCCGGCATTTACCGCAATGGCCGGTTGATCTGCGCCGATGGCTCGACGCTGACCATCAATGGCGGCGCCGGCCCCATCCCGATCCCCGACGGCTCGCCCATGGTGGCCGATCCGTAATCGCGAACCGCTCACGCCCCCCTCTCAAAAAAACAAAGGAGAACCCCGTGCAAAAGAGACAGCCGCAACGGCACCAGCGCGGTCTATCGCTGATCGAGGTGGCCCTCGCCCTCAGCGTGATGGCGTTGATCATCGGCGGTATGGTCGCCTATGGCGTCCGCTCATCGAATCAGGCCAAGCTGCGCCGCGATGCACAGCATTTTGTCGCCTGGGCCCAAGCGGCCAGCGCCTACGTCGACGCCAACCAAGCGCAATTCAAACTCGATGCCGAAAACGCGCTCCCCGGCGCGCCGGATGGAACGAAATATCAGCCCGCGCCGCAGGATCTGCCAGACGACGCGCGGCTCAATCCGCTGAAAAAAGACAAATTCATCTCCGAATCGGTCAGCGCGGTCATCGGCGCCAATCAAACGCTGCGCTTGCGGCTGCAACTGACCAAATTCACCAATGGCGCCGGCAAGGGCGACTGGCAAGTACAAGCCTTGCTGTTTACCCGTCAGGGCACCGACTTCAGCGACGACGATGCCGGCGCCATGGCGTTGATGGCCGGCGCCATGGCCGGCACCATCAAGCAGGCGGATCCGGGCAAAACCATCCACGGCGCCAATGGCAGCTGGCGCAGCCGCGCCGCGGATTGGGCCGATGACCCGGCCAGCGGCCATTTGGTCGCACTGATCGGCGGCGGCGGCCTGACTGGCGGCGCCGGCAGTTTCGTCAACACCGGCGACTGGCTGGCGCGCAAGCTGGTCGCGGGCCGGCCGGAGCTGAACCGGATGGAAACCGAGATTGCATTCGGACAAGGCGCGGGAACAAGCGCCACCCTTGGCCAAGCGGGGCCCGCCCTGACGGCGACGCTGCCGGCGGCGACAGCCGATCCGTCGACCAGCGGCACGTTGAAAGTGGAGAACGGCAATTTGAAGCTGGCCGGCAACGCGACGTTGAACGACGCCTGCGCCGAGAACGGTCTGTTGAACAGCGATGGCGCCGGGCGGTTGCTGGTGTGCCAGAACCGCCGGTGGCAGACCGCCTATACCTCGGGCACGCCCTATTTCGCCAAAGTCACCACCAACGACAACGTGAGCGCGGCCGAATACGGCTCGACGGCGCTATCGACCAAAGACATGATGGTCACCGCCATGGCGCGTCACTCCACCGGGAGCAGCAACTCGGGCTGCGACGTGTATATCACCATCACCGACCCGAGCGGCAGAAAACAACTGTTGGCCAGGCAAGCGGTACTGATGAGCCAGACGGGCCAGGGCGGCAATATGTGCGTGGCCACCGCCTATATCCCGACCGGCGTGTATTGGCAGATCGGCATCAACCGCGGCGCCAACTACGATCCGCTGCATCCCGCCTCCGGCCAGGGCTGGCACTCTCCGGGCTCCGGCGCCTGGACCTGGTACGAGCATGATTAGCCTGCCCCTGCCCACGCTCCTCGCCTTGGCCGCCGGCGTCGGCGCCGTGCTGACGAGCTTCGGCCGTCTGGCGGCGGCGCGCCTGCCGCACCAGCTAGGCTGGCGCGACGACGCCGAGCCCGGCTTGACGCTCGCCTCGCCGCCGTCGCGCTGCGACGCTTGCCGCACGCGCATCCGCTGGCGCCACCTGCTGCCGGTACTGGGCTGGTGCCTGGCGCGCGGCCGGTGCCCGGATTGCCGCGCGCGCATTTCGCCGCTCCACCCGATCGTCGAAACCATCGGCGGCCTGAGCTGGGTCTTGGCACTGTGGTGGTTCGGCACGGGCGCCCAAGGTTGGGCCGCCTGCCTATTGTGGCAGGTACTGCTGTTTCTGGCTGAGATAGACTGGCGCGAGGCGTGGTTGCCGGCCGTGGTGACCCTGCCGCTGTTCTGGGTAGGGCTCTTGTTGTCGCCCTTCGAACCGTCGCTCGCGGCGCGCGTCTGGGGCGCGTTTGCCGGCTTTGCCTTGATGTGGCTGTCGATGGCTGTGGCCGGGCGCTGGCGGCGGCTGGACACGCTGTCAGGCGGCGACATCGCGCTCGCCGCCGCCGCCGGTGCATGGCTTGGACTCGCGCGGCTGCCGGCCTACCTGCTGTTGGCCTCGCTGCTGTTCACCGCTTGCGCGCTGCCCGCTCGACGGCGCGGCCATATCTGGATGCCGATGGGGCCGGCGCTGTGCCTGACCTGGCTCATCTGTCTGGGTTTGCCGGAAGGTGGCGCATGGCCGCTTTAAGCGCCATGCTGGCGGCCTGCGTGCTGCAAGCCGCCAGCGTGCAAGCGCTGCCGCCCGAGCTTTTGCTGGCGATCATCCAGGTCGAGGGCGGCTCGGCGGGCGCCGCGTCGGTGAACCGCAATCGGACCGAGGATCTGGGGGTCATGCAGATCAATACCGGCGCCTGGCTCGATCTGGCGGCGCGCGCGCACTTCGCCGGCGACCGCGCCGAGGCCTATCGGCAATTGCGCGACGACACCTGTTACAACGTACAGGTTGGCGCGTGGATCTTGCGCCGCGCGATCGACGAATATCCCGGCGACGTCTGGCGTGGCGTCGGCCGTTACCATTCCGCCACGCCAGCGCTGAACGCGCGCTATCAGCGGCAAGTGCAAGCGGCCTGGCGGCGGTTGTTTCCGCGCTAACGACCGCCCTATTTTCCGCCGGGTATCCACGTAGGATTTCGCCTCTCACCGGGCTGTGCCACAATATCCCGCCGCGCGCCCCGCGCGGCGATCAACCAACGCGGCCCCTTGCTTCACCGTCAGCCAACATGACAGAGATTCCTCAAACGACAAGCGCCCTGCGGCAGATTTTCGACGGCATGGCGCGCAGCGTCGAGTATTTCGAACCCCGCTTCTTCCCGTTCGGGCTCGTGGCGGTGATCGGCTTTCCGCTTTACTACTTCGTCTGGCACGATCTCTTCCCGCAGCCCTACGAGAATCTGCCGCTGCGCCTGGCGGGCAGCGCGCTGTTCGTGCCCATCATGCTGGCCAAGTATTGGCCGCAAACTTGGCGGCGCTACCTGCCGGTGTATTGGTATCTGACGATCCTCTACGCGCTGCCTTTTTTCTTCACCTACATGCTGTTGAGAAACGGCGGCTGCATCGCTTGGATCTCGTCCGCGCTGACCGCGGCCTTTCTCATGGTGCTGTTGCTCGACTGGCGCAACCTGACCATCCACTTCGTCGTCGGTGTCGGTTGCGCATGGCTCGCCTATCGCTGGACCTCGCCCGAGCCCAATCTGACGTTTCTTGCCCGCGAGCAGATACCGGTCTACCTGTTCATCATCGTGCTGGGCGCCGTCGCCAATTACAGCGCCGACATGGTCAAGCAGGAGAGGCTGCGCGCCATGCGCAGCACCGCCAGCATGATCGCCCACGAACTGCGCACGCCGCTATTGGGCATCAAGGCCGGCGCCACCGGTCTGAAGCAGCACTTGCCCGCGCTGCTCGATGCCTATCGCTTGGCCCGGGAGGCCGGATTCGCCATCGGCCCGATCCGGGAGGTGCATCAGGAGGGAATGCGCAAAGTGCTGGAGCGCATCGAGGAAGAGGTCAACTACTCCAATATCGTCATCGACATGCTGCTGGCCAACGCCAAGCCGTTCGATTTCAAGGATGTCACCTTCAATCGCTGCGTCATGTCGGCCTGCCTCGACACCGCGCTCATGCGTTACCCCTTCGCCACGGACAAGGAACGTCAGCTCGTGCGCGTCGAGATCGCGGCAGACTTCGACTTTTTCGGCAACGAGCTGTTGATGGTGCACGTGCTGTTCAATCTACTGAAAAATGCGCTGCGCCATATTGCCCAGGCAGGCAAGGGCGACATTCTGATCCGTGTGGAGAAACTGCCCGAGGGCGGCCGGCTGACGTTCCGCGACACGGGGTCCGGCATTCCCCCGCAAGTGCTGCCGCATATTTTTACCCGCTTTTACTCCTGGTCGTTAGGACATGACGATGGTTCAGGCGCTGGAATAGGATTAGCATATTGCCGCAGCGTAATGCAGGCATTTGACGGCAACATCCTCTGCTGGTCGACGCTGGGAGAATTCAGCGAATTCGTTTTAACCTTTCCCGCTGTGGACGATTGATGCAACGTTACGACATTCCTCCCCTCTACTTCCCTTCGATGGTGATGCTGGTCGACGATAGCCGCGCGTTCCTCGATAACCTGGGATTGCAGCTCGACGCCAATCTGGCTTTCCGTCTGTACGACTCGCCGTTCGACGCGCTGGTGGATCTGAACGGCTCGTCATCGAGCTCGCCGCTGGTGGAGCGCTTTTTTTCCGTCTCCCACTTCGGCGACGATTTGCCGTTATCGCACCACGTCCTCGATCTCAATCTCGACCACATCTTGCGCGAGGTGCACAACCGCCGCCGTTTCGAGCGGGTATCGGTGGTGGTGGTCGACTATGACATGCCGGAGGTCGATGGGCTGGCGTTCTGCCGCAACATCAAGAACCCGGCGATCAAGAAGATTCTGCTGACGGGCAAGGCCGATGAGAAGCTGGCCGTACAGGCGTTCAACCAACGGCTGATCGACCGCTTCATCCTGAAACAGGATGCCGAGGTGATCCCCACGCTCAATCAGGCGATCGCGGAACTGCAGCTGGCGTATTTCCAGGAAATGGCACGCACCGTGGGGGAAGCGTTGTCGCTCGGCTCGCACAGTTTTCTGCAAGACGCCGCCTTCGCCGGGACCTTCCATCGCATTCGCGCCGAGCGCGGCATCGTCGAGTTCTACCTGACCTCCACGCCGGATGGCTTCCTGATGCTCGACGCGCAGGGCGCGGCGCATCTGCTGATCATCAAGACGGCGGAAGAGTTGGAAAGCCATTTCGACATCGCCCAGGATCAGGGCGCGCCAGCCGCGCTGTTGGCGCGGCTGGCGAGCAAGCGCTACGTCCCCTACTTCCGCACGCCGCAGGGCGAGTACCACCCGAGTTGCCCTGACTGGCGCAGCTGCCTGTATCCGGCGACCGCCCTGCAAGGTCAGGAATGGTACTACTATGCCGTGGTCTCGAACCCGGCCGGCCGCCAATTCAGCGACATCGCCTCGTATCGGGACTTCCTTGCGTGGCTCGACACGCAAGGAACGCCCGCGCCTCTATCCAACGGCTAAGCGACAGCCGCCTCTGCCGGCTCGGCCGGCGCGGCCGACTGGGCCTTTTTGCGCCGCGTCGACGCCCAGTCGGCGAGCCCCACCTCGCCGCGGATTTCACGGCAAACATCGACGATGCGGGCCAAGGCGTCCGGGGTCAGCATCGCGTTGACCGATAGCCGGATCAGCGCGCGGTTTTTCGGCGTGGCCGGCGCGCAGAATACGGAGCCGAAAATGCCGCGCGCCTCCAACGCATCGCGCAACACGATGGTCTGACGCTCGCTGCCGGACTCAAGCGCAATGATCTGCGACTGACTGCCGTTGAGGTTGTAGCCCAAATCGTCCAACGCTTGGCGCAGCAAGGCGGCATTGGCCTCAAGCGCGCGGCGGCGCCAGTGTTCATCGTGGATCACCTCCAGCGTGGCGGCCAGACCGGCGATCTCGTGCGGCAACAGCGTGGAGCTGAAGATCGCCGGATTCGACTCGAACTTGAAGTATTCGCTGAAGCGCTCCGAGCACGAAATGAAACCGGCTCGACCGGCAAAGGCCTTGGCCAGGCTCGCGGTGCGGAAATGCACTTGGTCACACAGCCCCAGCGCCGCCACCATGCCCTCGCCATGCGATCCATGGGTACCCAGCGAGTGAGACTCGTCCACCACCAGCACGCAGCCGGATTGCGTGCCGATCTCGACCAGCGTCTCCAGCGGGCAAACACTGCCGTTGGTGCTGTACACGGAGTCGACCAGGATCACGCCCGGGCCATGCTTCTGGATCTGCCGCGCCAAGTGCGCCATGTCATTGTGGTGGAACGACACGGCGCGCGCGGAGGCCGCGCGGATGCCTTCCCATAAGGACATGTGCGCCATCATGTCCACATAGACCGGCGTGGTCTCGTCGGCAATCGATTGGATGAGCCCGGTGTTGGCGGCAAAGCCGGATTGGCACAACACGCCCGCCTCCGCCCCCATGAAATTCGCCAGGCGCAACTCCAGATCCAATAGCGGGTTGTCCCCATGCAAGAAAATCCCCGACATCAACAGCCCATTGCCGCTGGCCAGCAGGCAATCCGCCGCCGCCTGCAGAATCTTGGGATGGCGCGCGACCGACAAGTAGTCGTTGCTGCTCAGGTGAATGGCATCCCCCCCCGGATGCCGACCACGCATGATGTGGCCGCCATCCCAGGTGTTGTGGACGCGCTCTTGGTAATACCCCTCGACCCGACGGGAAAGGAAGGCCGGTTCCGGCGCATTGCGGAAAAGAGGTTGACGGTGAAACGGCATAACGCGATGAGTCATGTTACTTCTCCATGGGAGAGCAGTTGTCATTGACCCGGACAACAGACGTTGCCGGGCGTAAAACGCCGCCGCCCCACTGGGAAGGGGCCGCAGCGTTGCCCGCCTAATCTATCCCAAATTGCATAACGCCTTTGTGTATGCCGTTGCGATTTCGCCTCACACCCGCGCCTTGCCAATCGTCATTAATACGCATTCGTCTTAAGACAAAAGCACTATAGACAACGCAATCGACGAGGGAGAAATCATGAAACTGATGACGTGGAATATGCAGGGCGCGGGAACCAGCACATCGCCCAAGGCCAAGTGGGAAGCGCTGGCCGATTGGCTGCTCGACCAGAACGACGAGGACCGCCCTGACATCGTGGCGTTACAGGAGTGTGGCGTCTTGCCCGACAAGCTGCCGGGCGAATCGGAATATGTGTCGGAATTCTCGCCGGGCGGCTGGCCGGTGACCGTCTATCGTTGGACAGCGGAGAGCGAAGACGGCGAACGGCAGCAAGACTTCTACGTCAGCTATGCCGAACTGGACGCGGGTGCGCATCGGGTCAATCTGGCCGTGCTGTCCGCTGCGGAACCCGACGATGCGGCCACCACCTTTGCCGAAACCCGGCCTGGACTCGGGCTCTTTTTCGACGATACCTGGTACTTCTCCATTCACGCCAGCGCGGCATACGGCTGGGACGTCGAGGATCTACTGGCCAACATCTGGACCACCGTCGGCGATGGGCCGTGGGTCGCGCTGGGCGATTACAACAAAGAACCGCAGGACATTCTCTGGAACGGTGAAGTGCTCAGCCAGCCGACCCATGATTGCGATCTGAACAGCGTCGAACCGGATCATTACACCCACCCCCGGTCACCCGACTCGGAGAGCCCGGAGCGCGTTATCGACTACGCGGTGCAAACCGGCAATCTTGGCATCGCGCCGGCGGAGCGCCTGGATATGGGGTATTCCGACCACTATGCGGTGCTGTTTTCCTAAAGCCGAAAGGAGTGACGCCATGCGTAACCATCATGTCCTCTTCCCCTGCGCCGGCTTGCTGTTGCTGGCCCTGGCCGTGCCCAGCCTCGCGGCGCGCGGCTACGAATCGTATTACGACTTGCTAGACGCCGCGCCTTGGTTCGACGGCGCCAAATCCACCATCGATTATCAGCCGACCCCCGTCGACGGCATCGCCATCGCCGCCTGGTGCGGCATCGACAATGGCGGGGTGGACGCGCCCATGCAATGGGTTCAGGGCGGCTGGGACCAGTTCAAGGATGGCGCGCCTCACGTTTACTGGGAGTACACCGACAAGAACAACCAATACCGTATCGGCTGGGATGGCGCGCCGAACGCGGCGGACACCTATGAGCAAAGCCGCAACGGCGGCCAGATGGAATGGCGGCGTGGCGGCGTCGTCTACAAGACCGCCGACTGGTCGCTGTTCAACACCATCGAATTGCGCAAAGCGCAGTATGGCGCCGAAATGCACGACACCCCGGCCGACCATACCCCGGGGGTGGCGGCGCGCAAGAATAACTTCCTCACCACGCAGGTCCGGCGCTCGCTTGGCGCCTATGCGTCCGCGCCGCTCGCCATCGAAGTCAGCACGGCGGAGGACGGCAACCTCGAACCCGTTGGCGTGCCAGGCAATGGCAGTTTCCGCACCTGGGACAATCGTGATCATTGAGAAAAAGGACTCCGACATGAAGATGCCACGCCTTCACCCCCTCTGGCTGCTATTCGCCTTCTGCCTGCGCATGGCGCCGGCGCTCGCGGCGGCCCCGATCCTCGGTAGCGTCGGGCCGCTCAGTTGGCAAGCGACACAGATACCGCCGACGTACTCTCAGGCCGAGGCGATCAAAAAAGCGTCGGACTATCTCGGCGCTGGAACCACCGGGCAAAGCATGACGGCCCAATTCGTCCAAGTAACCGACAGCACCCCCAACGGCAATATCCGCCAAACCGTCTTCTATGCCTGGCTCGTCGTCGTGCCCGCGCTCGGGATCGACAAGGCGACCGTGCCGGTTGCGGTACTGCTCGACGCCGACCAAAGGCAATTGGACGCTGCTTTCACCGCCAAGAACACGCAAGCCTGGGTAATGCCCGCGGCCGGCTTTACCGCTCAGGACGCCTGGCAAGCGATGGCGGATGATGGTTGGCAGGTGGCGGCAACCCCGCAGGGTCCCAAGACGCTCGGCGCCACGGTCGGCCAAGTACTGTCCGCCGTCTGGCACGCCACCGGCATCTCCCCGGCCAACGCGGGGCAGATTCTGCTACGGCCGCGCCGTGCCGCGCCGGCGCTGCCGGCACAGTGGCAGGATGGACAGTTAACGCCGCTGTTGCCCGCTGGCACGTACTGGACCGCAGTGCTGTACGGCACCAAAACCCGGGAGGTCACCCCGCCCGCGCCCACAAGCTCGGCCTCGGCGAGCGCGCAAGTGCCCGCCTATATGAGCGGTTTGGCCTTGCTGATTGCCGACACCAGTGCGCGCGTGGTGCGTGGCGTCTTCCTGTATTAGTGGGGAGTGGAAATCGTAGGGCGCACTCGCCGAAGGCAGTGCGCCACCGAGGTTTGGCGCAATGCCGCGCGTTGCGCGTCGATTGCGCCCTACACAACCTTGTGCGAACCGCGGCAAGCCCACCCCAACCCCAACGTGCGCCGGCTGATTTTCGATAGCCGGCTGAGTTGGGCGTCGATGCCCAGTCGTCGTGGTTATACCTGAAAAACGCTGCGCGAACGCACGCTACATCCCACTCCCCACTCCCGCTTTAACAGTATCGCCTACGCGGGGGTATGACGCGCCACCCAGCGCTGCAGATCGCCGAACGCGGCGACCAGCTGCGCCAGGGCCTCGCCCATATCGCCTTGCTGTTTGGCGCAACGCTCTAGCGCTTCGGCGGCGTCGCCTAGCGGCATGGCGCCGATCATGCGGCCGGAGCCCTTGATGCGGTGCGTGAACCAGCGGGCTTTTTCGTAATCCTGCGTGTCGACCGCTTGCTGGACGCCCACCAGGTCCTCCTGTTCGGACGACAGGAATTCCTGAATCAAACCCAACTCGACGTTGATATCGCCCTGGCTATAGATTTCCAACGCACCACGGTCGATCACATTGTCCTCGTCGGCCGCGGTCGGCTCCGGCGCGGCCACGGCATCCTGCGCCGGCAACGGCAACCAGCGCGCCAGCGCGCGCTGCAACGCATGCAAGTTGAGCGGTTTGGTCAGCACTTCGTTCATGCCGGCGGCCATGGCCTGGGCCGACTCCTCGCTGGCGACGTTCGCCGTGCAGGCGAGAATCGGCACCGGCTCGCGCCCGGGCATCATTTGCTCGATCTGGCGCACCTCGCGCGCCAACTGATGACCATCCATCACCGGCATGTGGCAGTCGGTCAAAATCAGCGACACCGGGTTTTCCATCCAATAATCCAGCGCCTCCTGACCGTTCTCCCTCACCACGAACGGCACGCCCAGCTTGCCCAGCTGCATCGAGGCCAGTTTACGGTTGATCGGATTGTCCTCGACAAACAGAATCGGCGCCTCGGGCACCACGTCGAAACGCTCAGGCGCGATGGGCGCCTCCTCGCGGTTCGCCGCCAGCTGCGGGTCGGCAATCGGCAGGGAGACCGTGAACTCGACCGTCGTGCCGCTGCCCACCGCGCTCGTCATGTGAATGTGGCCGCCCATCAGATCCGCCAGGCGGCGGCAGATGGCAAGCCCCAGGCCGGTGCCGCCGAAGCGGCGCGTCGTGCTCGACTCGGCTTGGGTAAACGGCTGAAACAGCTTCTCCAGATTTTCCGGCGCGATGCCGATGCCGGTGTCGATACAAGCGAAACGCAATGTTTGCGACGTCGGCGTCGACTGCTCCACCGTCAGTTGCAACGTCACGGCGCCGGACTCGGTGAATTTCAGCGCGTTGCTGACGAAGTTTTGCAGGATTTGCCGCAGCCGCAATGGATCGGCCTGATGGGCGGGCGCCAAGCCCTCGGCGATCGACAGCTCGAAGCACAGGTTCTTGTTGCGGGCGGTCTCCAAGTACAGCCCTTGCACGCTGCGCAGCACGCCCTCCAACATCACCGGTTCCGGGTTGATTTGCAGCTTGCCCGCCTCGATCTTGGAAAAATCCAAGATGTCGTCGATCAGCCGCAGCAGCGTGACGGCCGACTCCTGCACCGACGCCAGCGTATCCTGCTGCTGGCGATCCTGGATGGCGATGCGCAACAGCTCCAATAGCCCGAGAATGCCGTTGAGCGGCGTGCGGATTTCATGACTGATCGAGGCAAGGAAGGCGCTCTTGGCTTTGTTGGCATCGTCGGCCTTGCTCTTGGCCAGCTGCAGCTCTTGCTCGCGCGCTTTCAATTCGGTGATGTTGGCTCGCAGGCACACCGTGCCAAGCCCCGGTATCTGCTGATCGCTGGCCAAATACCAGCGCTCGCCGATGCGCAAGACGAACGAGGATTTTTCCATCCGGTGGCGGCGCACGCGCTCGGTCACCCATTCCCCGGCCGCAAATCCTTCCTCGATGACTTCCTTGCCGTTGATCAGCGACAGATGCACCATCGACTCGAAGGTCTCGCCGACGACCTGGTCGGTGCCGATGTCGGTGAAGAACAGATCGGCGTAGTGCTGGTTGCACACCACCAGCCGGTCGTCGGTATCGTAGAACGCGAACGCCTCCGGAATCGCCTCGATCGCCCCCACCAGACGTCCGCGCGACTCCGCGGCGCTGTCGCGGGCTTCTCTGAGCGCGAGCTCCGTGCGCTTGAGGCTGGTGATTTCGATGCAGGAGACGATGACGCCATCGTCCGGCAACCCCTCGTGCAGCAAGTTGGTCTCGAACAACAGCCACAGATCGGCGCCGCCGAGCGTCTTGCACGCCACTTCCAAGGGCGCCGCCTTCTTCCCCTGTTTCACGCGGGCAATCTGCATCGCCAACAACGCCCACGCCTCCGGCGCGCTCAACAACGATTCCAACTTGGTCAACGTCAGCGCCGATTCCTCGATGCCGAAAATACGGCTGACATGGTGGTTGACCCGAATGATCCGATTGTCGCCGTCGACCAACAGCAGACCGACCGGCGAGGCTTTGAAGATGGCCTCCTGCTCGCGCAAGACCTCGTTCAGCCGCGTCGAGGATTGCTTGCGCGATTCCTCTTCGGTCACGAAGCCCAGCACGCTGGCATAGAGCGCCAACAGCGGCCCGAAGCTGTCCGGCACCTGGTCGCGGTGCTCGCGCCACACGGCCACCAGGCCGCTCTGGCCCTCCTGCAACGCCACCGGGAACAAAATCCAGCGCGGGTCCTTGATCAGCTCCTGACGCAGTTCGGCAAGATTGCCGCTCTGATCGCGCTCGATCTGCGGCTCTCCCCCCCCCGCCCCCGCACGCGCCCGGCAGCGGTAGGTCTCGCCCAACATCCCGCCCCGCGACTCAAGCAACAACCCGGCCTGTGCGCCGGCGTGCCGCAGCAGAATCTGCAACAGCTCGTCGAACACCACCTGGCGCAAGATCGGCGTGAACAGCAGATTCTGAATCCGCGAGATATCCGACATGGTTTCCAGGCTGTGCCGCCGCGCCTGCTCGGCCTTGAATCGCTCCTGATCGTCGCGGATGATCAGCAGAATGCCCTTCTGGTTGTTACGCACCAGCAAAGGGCTCGCGATCAGGCTGACGTGCAGAGGCGGCAGGCCGTCGGGCCGCGCCAGCTGCGCCTGAACCTCCTGTCCCGATGCCGCCAGCTCTTCCAGCCGCGCCTTGTTGATGCCCGCCTCGAAGATCAATTCGTTGATGTTGTGCGCCAGCAATTGCCGCGACGGCAACTCGAACAGCGCCTCGGCGCCGCGGTTGGCCATGAAGATGCGGCCATGGGTGTTGGTCAACAGGATCGCCTCGCGCGCCGCGTCCTGGACCGTATTGAGCAACAGTAGCGGCCGCAGCACGCGGCGCTGCAGCCAGAAAACCAGCCCCAAGTTGAGGAAAATGGCCAGGCACAGGAACAAGGAGTTTTGAATCAACTGCGCCAGGGCTTCGCTGCTGGCGCGCGATACGCGGTCGCGCAGAAACAGCGAGAAGGTGCGGAAGCGTTGGATCACCTGGTCCTGCAGGCTTTCCGTGCGGCGCCGGTACTCCTCCGCGGCATCGGGCGAGCCTTTTCCCTGAGCGAGGCCCGTCACCTGTTCCGTGCTCAACTCGCGGAAATCGGCCAATTGTCCGGCCAGTTCGGCGCCATGCCAGCCACCCTGCACGTCGGGCAGCAAGCGGATGCCGATCTGCAGCTGATTCATCGCATTGGCCGCCAGGCCGCGATCGAAATCCAAGTCCGCCTCGGTGGTGGAGTTAAGCAAGTGTCCCAGCTGCGCGCGCTGAATCAGCGCGGAGCCGTCGGTGGCGACTTGATTGCGAATCTGCCACAACTGATAACTGACTTCGGCCAGACGGCCGATGGTATCGTCAGGCGAGCTCGCCAGACGACGGGACAATTCATGCGACACCAGCATGGTGCGTTCGAACAGGTCGCTCATGGCGAGCGACATTTCGAACGCCAGCGTTTCATCGGTCGGCGCGCCCGGTTCGCGCAAGCGCTTGTCGATGGAGGCGCGCACCGCATTGAAGTGTTCCCAGCGATCCATCATGCCGTCGACCACGCGGCTGTCGGCGACCAGCGGTTCGGCGCGCAATTCAACCGCCGCGCGGGAAAACTGCGTCTGGGCCTGGTGTTGCAGCTCATCCAAGCTCACACGTTCCATGCCTTTGATCGAATGAGCGCCGGTGAGGATGGATTGGTACAGGTTGCGCTCGCGCGCCAGCGCGTCCGTGGCGGAGAACAACTCGCGGTTGATCCGGTCAGCCGCCGTCAAGATCTGCGCGGTGTGATAGTCGCCGACGGCCTGGCGGATCAGCAAGCCGTAACTGATGAGCTGAAACACGCTGATCACGATGACGATCGCGACCAGGCTGCGCCGGATCAACTGCATCTGCGACGTGCTGGTATTCCCCTCGGTCATGGCGCCCCCCCGTCAGGGATTAATGCCGTAATGTTCCTGATACATGATCATCTGGTCTTGCGGTAGCTCCGCGATGGGGAGCGTATGGACGCCGTAAAGCGCCTGGTGCTTGGCCAGAATGTCCAATTGCACCTTCTGCAGCTTGACGCCGCGCTGCAGCAGCAAACGGCCGTCGCTGGCAAACAGGTCTTTGGACAGGATGTCGCCCGGCGCCGCCGCCTTGACGTCTTTGTCGACAAGGAAGCGCTCCAGCAATATATCCAAGTCATGGCTTTGCTGGGGCACGGTCTGCCGTTCGTAATTGCGCGCATCGTATTCGGTGCCGGTGGCGATACTTAGGTAGGCGAACGGATCGACGGCGGGCCGTGGACGCTCGAGCGCCGTGAGCAGATTCTTCTCGATATCGTTCGGCTTCGGCGGTTTGATCACGAAACCGTCGGCGTGCAGCTTCGACGCCATCAAAATATTGTTGCGCTCGGGATGACCGGACAGAAACACAAAAGGCAGATCCGGCGCGTTGGAGGTGCGCGCGCAACGAATTTCCTTGAGCAGGTCCATGCCGTTGACCGGTGCCATCTGCATATCGCACAAGATGATGTCGACGTGCCGGGCCGCTAAGACATGCAACGCGTTATTGCCATCGGTTGCCTGAAAAATAAATTCCGACTTCATGCCGAAATTGCGCAACACTTGGCTAATCAGCGTCCGGACCAATAATTGGTCGTCGACCACCAGCACTTTGATGTTGGATAAATCCACGCTCATGAGCCTTCCCCCGAGAGCAGTGTTTCTCTGGACTGCTTAGATGTGGCGACACGCAACATGAATGTCATAGCTAATGATCAACCATCACCAATATGTATTATCTGTGCCATTTTGCGGCTAAACGGCGATAAATGCCACGCCGCATAAGGATGCTAGCGTCTGTCATCGAACGCATCGGAGTGCAAGGCCTGCTGCATCAAAAACTTACCCAATGTTTTATCCGCTTCCAAGATGTGCTTTTTTAGCCACTCCACCAAATACGCCTGCAGTTTTTCCGCGTCCTCCGGCGTCATGTCCTCCGAACGATCGAGGTATTGCTGAACCGCATCGGTAAAGGCGCGGTGGCCGGCCAGGTGCTCGGTATGCCAATCGATCGGCAGAACGGCCTTGCCCATTAACGCCTCCTCCGCCCGAAAATGGAAGACCGTGTAATGGGCCAGACGCTGCATGATCGGCCGCAACTCTCCTGGAGGCGCGCCGCGCGCGCAGCAATCGTGCAGATCGTTGATGATGGCCATCAGCGCCTGGTGCTGCAGATCGATGGTTTGAACGCCGGTTGAATACGCATTGCTCCAGGTAAAGCGCATAAGTCCCCTCATCCTCATGGCATCACGACAACCCCGCGGGAACCGATCCGCGGCACAGATATTCCTTTGCGTACGTCTGATCGCCCAATCGCGTCGATTGCGTTACGCACCTCCTAAAGACCAGTAGTCCTCCGCGACAACCGGAGTGATGGTGACGGGCCAGGCAAAGACGGCATATTTCACTATAGGACACCATGCGCGCAGCATCACCCGCCGCATGGCCGAATGGAAAGGGAAACAGCATGATCAATATTCGGCAATCGCTGCAGAAAGCGCTGGCCATCGGCGCCCTTTTGGTCTCGGGCGTCGCCTGGGGCTGGGACTCCGCCGGGCACATGGCCGTGGGCGCCATCGCCGACGCGCTGCTTGCCGGCACGCCGGCGGCACGGCACGTCAGCCAGATCCTGGGGCCGGACGAGGCATTGCGCCAAGCGGCCATCTGGCCGGATTGCGTCAAAGCGGTCGATCCGGACAAACGGTTCGCCTATGTCCACACCCGCTACTATGACCGGCAATGCCAATTTTTCGATCACACCCAAGCCGGCATTCAGGCCATGCAGGACTATGTGCGGCGCAACAACGATAACTGCCCGTACGACGGCAAATACCAGAACTGCCACAAGAACTATCATTTCGCCGATATCCCCCTGCAGCAGGGGCATTATGACCCCGCTTTCGTCGGCGCCTCCGAGCACGATGTCGTGCACGCCATGCATGCCGCGCTACTGTTACTGCAGGGCCAGCCCGTGC